>Ga0315909_10008451_pt1 | contig 11282 bp, 11 predicted proteins | sample LakEriMetagenome_11_FD_203527 | JGI IMG/M metagenome (GOLD analysis project Ga0315909, IMG submission 203527) | Freshwater fungal communities from buoy surface, Lake Erie, Ohio, United States - Buoy 2 MA125 | ecosystem: Environmental > Aquatic > Freshwater > Lake | place: USA: Lake Erie, Ohio...
CGGTGTGCATCCGGGCGCCGGCGTACCGATGGCCGTGATGTCCGGCCGTTTTGCCGCGCAAGCCGCCATGACCGAGCTTTCCCGTGCCGGGCGCGCCAACCGTGGGCTCGCGCCATGAGAGGCGGTAATCCCCGATGACGTCCCGAGCTGCACCCGCGAAGGGACCGAGCTTCACACATGCACCACCTCGCGGGGGATACGTGTGGTGGTATCTGGATGCCTTTTCCGATGATGGTGACTCGGGTCTCACCGTAATTGCCTTCATAGGCAGCGTCTTCTCGCCTTATTACGCACATGCGCGTCGGCAAGGCCGCGGTGATCCACAAGACCACATCGCCCTCAATGTTGCGCTTTATGGCAAACGCGGCGCCCGCTGGAGCATGACGGAGCGCGGCCGACAGGGCTTGCAGCAGAGCGACGACGGACTTGCCATCGGTCCGAGCATCATGCGTTGGCAGGGCGACACGCTGGAACTCGAGGTCGACGAGATCGCGGTACCGTTCCCTCGCCGCATTCGCGGCACGATACGGCTTCATCCCGAATACACGCCGGGCCTGCGCCATGCACTCGACGACGCGGAGCAGCACTTCTGGCAACCGGTGGCGCCGCGGGCGCGCGTGGAAGTCAGGCTCGATCACCCGGGGCTGGCCTGGAATGGCACGGGTTACATGGATTCAAATCTTGGCGCGGTGCCGCTGGAAGACTCGTTCACCGATTGGGACTGGTCACGCGCCACCGGCCATGGCGGGGATGCACGGCTCGTTTATCAGGTGAGACAAGTGACTGGCAACAAGCGCGACCTGGCACTGCATTTCAGACAGGATGGTGCATGCGAATCCTTCGATCCCCCTCCGGCCCGACGCTTGCCCCGCGCCTGGTGGGGAGTCAGTGGCGCCGGCTGTCTCGACAAGGATCAACCCATGACGCTGGTTGCCCGTCTGGAAGACACCCCGTTTTATTCGCGCACGCGCTTGTCCGGCGTGCTGGATGGGCAGCCCGTCGACATGATGCATGAGAGTCTTTCCCTGCAGCGCTTCCGCCAGCGCTGGGTGCAGGCGCTTCTGCCCTTCAGGATGCCTCGAAGAACCTGATCGGATCGGAATCGCGTTCCCGGCGCTCAAGGCGTTCGAAGATGGCGATGAGACGCTCCACCCGGGCATCGAGGTTCCACCAAGGGATGGATGTCCTGTGCGGCATACCCAAGGCATCCGCTGCTGGACCTGCCACGGCGCGCACCAGAAACATCGCCTCGGGCACCGTAGGTGAGTGATCACGGGACGGAAGCCCAGGGGTTGCCGCGATTGCCCGCGTCAGGTGCCAGAGCTTGCGTGGCCGGGAGACCCTCGCCCTGGTGCTCACGGAGTCAAAACCATTGCGTGCCACCTGATGCCCGATGCCTGCGTAGAGATAACGCGCCGCATACATGGCAGGCCTGCAGGCCAAAGGCAGGCCGGCGATGCCGTCCTCCGCTTTCCGGTAGAGCGTTTCTGCAGCTTCCAGCAGGCGTGCAACCACCCGCGCAATGCCGGGATTGAACACCGGTGCCGCCATCCATTCGGAGGCATCGATGCCTTCGGCCTCCAGCCACGCCAAAGGCAGATAAAGCCGACCCGCGCGGGCATCCTCACCCACATCGCGCGCGATATTCGTGAGTTGCATCGCAACGCCGAGATCGCTGGCGCGCGCCAATAGTCCGGGTTTCTCGACCCCCATCACGCAGGCCATCATGACCCCCACGGTACCCGCCACGCGCGCCGCATAGGACAGCAAGGACGGAAAGTCGGCGTATCGTCGATTTTCGGCATCCCAGGCAAATCCTTCCAGCAATGCGGCCGGGATTTCCTCGGGAATTCCGTAGCGCCGGACCACTGCTGAGAAGGCCCTGTCACAGGCGAGATCGAAGGGCATACCCGCATGCAGGCAGCGCAGGCGCTCACGCAGGAGCACCAGCGCCTCGGCGGGCCGGTCGGTCTGATCGATGGCGTCGTCTGCTTCACGACAAAAGCCGTAGAGCGCGGTGGCCCCGTCGCGCAAGGACATTGGCAGCAGATGCGAGGCTGCATGAAAGGAGCGCGAGCCATGGCGCAGTGCCTCGCGGCATGCGGCGAGATCGCTTTCCGCAAGCAGGTCAGGCGTTGACATGGACATCGGGAACCACGCTGTCGAGGATACGTGCAGAGGAAAGCACACCCGGCAATCCTGCACCCGGGTGGGTGCCTGCGCCGACGAGGTAGAGGTTCTTCACATCCTCGCTGCGATTGTGCGGACGAAACCATGCGCTTTGCGTGAAACGCGGCTCGAGTCCGAAACCGGCACCGCGGAATGACAGGAACTGGTTCTCGAAGTCCGGGGGTGTGGTCACCCAGGACGTGGCGAGGCGTTCCTCGAGTCCCGGCAGCACGGTTGCCGAGAGCTCGCGCGCGATACGCGCGCGATAGGTCTCACGCAATTCCGTCCAGTCGAGGCCGCTTTCCGTATTCGGCACCGGCGACAGCACGTAGAAGGTATCGCAGCCGGGAGGCGCGAGGGACGGATCGGTGGCGGTGGGACGATGCAGGTAGAGACTGAAATCATCCGCCAGGATCTTGCGGGAGAAGATGTCCTCCAGCAGCTCGCGATAGCGGGGGCCGAGCAGCAGCATGTGGTGCGGCACATCTTCATAACGTCCACGGGTGCCGAAATACCAGACAAACAGGCCCATCGAGTAATGAGAACGTTCAATCTTGCGATCCGTCCAGCGGCGGCGCGCGTGCGCTGGCACGAGGTGGCGATAGGTCCATGCCGAGTCGGCATTGGAGACCACGATGTCGGCCGCGATCTCCTCACCCGAGGCCAGCCGCACACCGGTGGCACGTCCTTGGTCAACGAGGATCGTGGCCACGTCCGCACCGGTGCGGAGCGTATTACCCTGTCCCTCGATCAACTTGACCATGCCGCGCACCAGGCTGCCGGTGCCTCCCATCGCGAAATGCACGCCCCAGGCACGCTCAAGGTAAGCGATAAGCGCATAGACCGCCGTGACGGAGAACGGATTGCCACCCACCAGCAGCGGGTGATAACTCAGGATCGTGCGCAGGCGCGGATCACGCACGTGCCTCGAGACCAGCCCGTGCACGGTACGATAGCTCTGCAGGCGAATGAGCTCAGGCACTGCACGCAGCATGGTGGCCCAATTGTCGAAGGGCACATGTCCGAGTTTCTCGAAGCCCGTGCGGTAGATGGCCTCGCTGAGCTGCATGAAGCGTTCATAGCCAGGTACGTCGTCCGGTGAGAGGCGTGCCACTTCGGCACGCATCGTGGCCGGATCACCGCTGTAGTCGAAGGTCTCGCCATCATCAAAGCGGATGCGATAGAAGGGCTCGAGGGCGCGAAGCTCCACGTCATCCTCGAAGCGCTTGCCACACAGCGACCACAGTTCGCGGAACAGGAACGGTGCCGTGATGATCGTGGGCCCGCTGTCGAAGGTGAACCCGTCCTGCTCGCGCACCCAGGCGCGGCCACCCGGCACGGCGCAGCGTTCCAGCACGGTCACGCGGTAGCCGCGCGCACCCAGACGTATGGCCGCGGCCAGCCCGCCAAAGCCACTGCCAATCACCACGGCGTGCGCCGCGCGGCCCGGTTGGCCCAAGGGTGCTGAGGTGAGTGATGTCAACATTGCTGGACACTGTAACATTTTTTTTACAGTGGGCCAGCGGAATCCAGCCAGACACGGTCGGGCTCAGCGTGGCGTGGTTTCCCCACGTGAATTCTGGACCAGGCGCGCCAAGGAACCGGCATCGGCATGCGGCAATGCAAGATATCGCGCGCCCAATTGACGAGCGAATTCCTCGGCGCGGGGATGAGGACGGGGCGAGGTGTCGATGAAAAGGGTGCTCAGGCCCCGTTGCAGATACTGCCGGGCCGCCACGGTGGCATCGGCCTCGCCCGCGGCCCGTCCCTGACCGCCGTCCCGCGCAAGATTGGCGCGACCATCGGTGAAGAACACCACGAGTGGCGTGGCCTGTGAGCGTTGTACCTGCACTGCGAGTTCGGCGGCGGCATCGATGGCGGCTGCGAGCGGCGTGCCACCACCGCCGGGCAAGGCAGCAAGGCTGCGGCGTGCACGCACAAGAGAACGGGTGGGCGGCAGCAAGGTCTCTGCGGCACTTCCCCGAAAGGCAATCAGCGCAACCTGATCCCGCCGTACGTAGCACTCGGCAAGCAGCAACTCCACCGCGCCTTTGGCTTCCGCAAGCCTGTGCAAGGCGGATGAGCCGGAGGCATCCACCACAAAAAGCGTGACCGTGCGCGAACGCTGGCGGTAGCGGCGTGACCGCAGGTCGTCACGCGCAATCCGGAACCGTCGGGTGGCGTCGGGAGCCTCTTTGCGGCGCCAAGCCTGCCAGGGCGCAGCCGCATAGAGGGTGGCCACCAGATCCAGCCTCTCACCTCGTTTCGGCAGACCGCGGCGGGTGCCCATGGGTCGTCCGCGCGCACCGCCTGAGTGTTCCTGACCGGATCTGCCTGCACTGCCCGCAGCGCCGCGCTGTTGGCTGCGCAGCGCGAGACTTGCCAACACCTCGGGACCCAGAGCGGCCGCAATCGCAGCCAGCACGCGATCCTCCATCGCCACCGGTTCCTGAGTAGTGGCGGGCGGTGTTTCGGTGGTATCTGTGCTGGAGGCTTCCTCATTCGGTGCCGGGGGAGGCGCGGTCTCCGTCAGGGGAGTGGTGTCGGGTTCATCGCTCACGGGCATGCGCGTGGCGCGATGTCCCAACACCAGACTTGCCGCGAGCGTGAGATCACTCTCGTCGGTGCGCAGCCGCCCCTGCAAGGCGGCACTCGCGCGGGCCACCCTTGCGGCAAGAATCGGCGCGCGCAAGCTGCGGATGCCGCAACGCATGGCAATTTCGTTGAGCGCCGGCAGGAGCTCATCCGTGATTTCCACATCGGGCAGGTGCCGCTTTGCACGCTCCACCGCTTCAGCAGTGAACAAGGCTTCACCGACATCACGGGTGCAAACCTCATCCAGCCTGATTTCGAAGGCAACGCGCTCGCGCAGCGCAGCCGGCGCGCGTTCTTCTTCATCCAAGCCCTCGTCCAGCAGGATCACACCGAACCGGCCTGGTGCGCGCAGGGCAAGGCCGTCACGTTCCACCTGCACTTCGCCGGTGTCGATTACTGCGGCGATGCGTCCGGCAGTCGCGGGTGAGAGTCGCTCAGCCATGGAAAGCACGATGACCCCTCCATTGGCAGCGGCGAGAAGGCCGCGCTCCACCTGGGGCTTGCCCGTGGCAAGTGTCGCGGCGAGATCAAGTCCACCCAACAGGCGGGAATCGGGAATATTCAGCGGAACTGTTCGCCAGGGGCACTCCGCGGGCAGCCACTGCCGCAGCAGCACCAACCAGCGCTCGCGCACCGGTCCGGCCGCGGCGCGCACCACCACGCCCCCTACTCCACCCGGGTCAAGTGCGAGCAGTGCCGCAGCGAATTGGGCCAGCTGCCACGATTCCGGCACGGCTCACTGGGTCCAGATTTCGCGCATGCCGCGCTCGATGCGCACGGCCGAGCCGGCATCATCCAGCGGATTGCGACGCAGCCTGTGACGCAGTGCCGAGGGAGCAATCTCACGCAGGTGGACGGAAGTCACTTCAAGTTCACCGGCAAGACTGGCCGTGGCGCGGGCAGCGCGCAGCAAGGTGAGTTCACCGCGCAGACCATCCGTGCCCAGCTGCATGCACAGGCGCGCAGCCTGCTCCAGCACCGCATCAGGCACCACCACTTCGGGCAGCAGCTCACGGGCATTGGCGACCTGCTTGCGCAAGCGCGCCTGGGCCCGACTCCAGCGCGCATTGAAGGCTGCCGGATCGCGCTCGAAAGCATCACGGCGTTTGATAATCTCGAGGCGCGAGGCCAGGTCGTCTGGCGTGCTGATATCCACCGACAGCCCGAAGCGGTCCAGCAATTGCGGCCGCAGCTCGCCTTCCTCCGGATTGCCACTGCCGACGAGCACGAATCTCGCCGGGTGACGCACACTGAGTCCTTCGCGTTCCACCACATTCTCACCGGACGCTGCAACATCGAGCAGAAGATCCACGAGGTGGTCTTCCAGCAGGTTGATTTCGTCGATGTAGAGAAAGCCACGATTTGCCCGCGCCAGCAGCCCGGGTTCGAAACGACGGATGCCGTTCTGCAGGACCTGCTCGAGATCGAGGGCACCGACAACGCGGTCTTCCGTGGCACCCAGGGGCATGTCGACGAAGGGCACGGGAATCTTGATGGCCTTGACGCGGGCATCGACCTCACCCGACTGGCAGCGGCCACACAAGCCCACCCGTGCAGTCGGCGTACAACGATAAGCGCACTCGGCAACCGTCTCCAGCGGAGGCAAGAGGTCGGCCAGCGCACGGACTGTCGTGGTCTTGCCGCTGCCGCGGTCACCAAAGACCAGAACACCGCCCACGGAAGGCGCCACTGCTGCGATGAGCAGGGCGCGCTTCATCTCCTCCTGGCCAACGATCGCTGCGAAGGGAAAAGTCGACTGCATGCTGGCCTCAAGGTATTGGTCCTGTCACTTGATACCATTGCGGCCACTCGCTCGCCAAGCGCAACGGAACATACGGGGGACATCATGGACTGGAATCAGGACGCACCGCCCCGCCCTTTGTCGGGCGACGTCTTCACACTGGACGGCCCTGCGGGCTCACTCGCGGTCCATGTGGCGGGCCCGGAAACGGCGCCGCCGGTGTTGCTGGTACACAGTGTCAACGCGGCAGCCTCCGTGGCGGAGATACGTCCGCTGTTCGAATATCTGCGCCAGAATCATCGCGTTTACGCTCCCGATCTACCCGGCTTCGGCCTTTCGGCGCGGCCAGCCGTCGTCTACACGCCGAGGGTGATGACCGATGCACTTGCCAGGGTGCAGTCCGCCATGGCGGAGCGTCACCCGGGTCAGCCCATGGATGCCTTGGCGGTCTCGCTGGGCTGCGAATTCCTGGCCCGTGCGGCTGCCGAAAATCCCGTGGCCTATCGCAGCCTGGCGCTCGTGAGCCCCACCGGGTTTCGCGGCACGCGGCCGCCCTATGGGCCTGCGGGCAGCACACGCGCGCTGCCCCGCCTGCACGCCTTTCTCACCCGCCCCCTCTGGCGCAGACGTCTGTTCGACCTGCTCACCAGCCGTCGCTCGATACGCTTCTTTCTGTGCAAGACCTGGGGCAACAAGCACATCGATGAAGAAATGTTCGAATACGCCTGGCGCACGGCGAGGGCGCCCGGTGCCGAACATGCCCCCTTCTGCTTCCTGAGCGGATTTCTCTTCAGCGCCGATATCGGACGCGTTTACGAATCCCTGCGCATGCCGGTTTGGATGGTGCATGGAACCCGCGGGGATTTCGTGGACTACCGGCTGAAGGATGTGCTGGCCTTGAGCAGTCGATGGTCCTTCGAAGTCATGCAGACAGGGGCGCTGCCCTATTTCGAACAGCCGCAAGCCTTCCTTGCGGCCTGGGAGCAATTCCGGACATCGGCGATGTCCCCATCGTGACAAGCGGCGGGCTTCTACCTATAGTCGGTCAGCATCACGGTTGCAGTCTGCCCGCTCGATAATTTTGCAAACAAGGAGCCCATCATGAGTTCACGTACCGTTGGCGAGATCATCAAAGGCCAGGAACTGCTTACTGCGCCCGCCTCCGCGCCCGTCAGCGAGGTGGCCCGATGGATGCGCGGCAGACGGGTTGGCGCGATTCTCGTGGTGGAGGATGGCAAGCTGGCCGGCATCTTCACCGAACGCGATGCCCTCTTTCGCGTGGTGGCGGAAAAGCGCGATCCGGCCACGACCTTGGTCGGCGAGGTCATGACCGCCAATCCCAGCGCCATCAGCCCCCGCGACCCCTTTCCGATGGCGCTGCATCTGATGCATGAAGGGCAGTTCCGCCATGTGCCCGTGGTTGAGGACGGCAAACCGATCGGCATCGTGTCTTCGCGCGATGCGATGGGCCCCGAACTCGAGGATTTCATGTACAGCCTGATCCTCCGCGGCCAGGCCAACGACGTTCTCGCCTGACGGCAACCTACTCCGGCTCAGGACTGCGGGAAAACCGGTATCCCACGCCGCGCACGGTATGGAAGTGCAGCGGCGCATCGGGATTGTGCTCAAAGCGCTTGCGCAGGCGAACGATGAAGTTGTCGATGGTACGGGTTGAGGGGTAGACCTCGTTGCCCCACACTCGGTCGAGGATGTCCTCGCGGGTGACGATGGCGCCTGCGGCCGCCGACAGCACCTGCAGGATCATTGCCTCCTTGTGGGTGAGGCTGTGCTCCGCGCCATCCCAGCTGCGCGCGTGGTAGGACCTGAAGTCCACGGTATTCCCGCCAAAATCCAGTGATGCCGCCCCCTCGTTGTACAGGGACACCCGCCGCAGGATGGCGGCTATGCGCAGCAGCAGCTCCTTGAGATGGAAAGGCTTGGCGAGATAATCATCACCACCAGCCTCGAGACCCTTGATGCGATCCTCCGCATCCGCCTTCACCGTCAGGAACAATACCGGCACTTGATTGCCCTCGGCCCTGACCGCGGCACAGAGTTCCAGCCCGTTCAAGCGCGGCATCATCACATCGAGCACCGCCAGATCAAATTTCTCCGCGCACAAGGTGGCCAGCCCTTGCTCGCCGTCATAGGCAACGGTGGTCTCGTAGCCCTCGGCGTCGAGGTTCTCGCGGATGCCGTCTGCCAGATGGGTTTCGTCGTCGACGATGAGAATGCGGGGAGTGTGCTTCATGCGGGGGTTTGATCAGGCCACAGGATGGAAAACGTTGCGCCACGTCCGGGACCTGGGCTCTCAGCCCGGACCTTGGCTCCGCTGAGATCAGCGAGTCTCTTCACGATGTGCAGGCCAAGACCTGTGCCTTGGGTGGTCCTGCGGAGTTCATCGCCGATACGGTAGAACTTCTGGAAGACACGCGCGGCCTCCTCTTCCTCGAAGCCAAGGCCATCATCGGCGACGGAAAGCGTGACAGCCCCTGCCTCGCGGCGTGCGGAGATCGCAATCCGCGTACCCTTGCCGGCCACACAGGATTTGACCGCATTGTCGAGGAAATTGCGCAGGATGGTCTCCAGTGCGGTGCGATCACCGCGCACCACATAATCGCTGGAGACGTCGATTTGTACCTCAATCCCGTGGCCCGCGGCGCGGTCTCGCACTGCGTCCACCATGCCCAGCACCAGAGATTCCAGTTCCACCGACTCGGGCTTGAGGGCGTGCAGGCCCTGCTCCAGGCGGGCAGAGTCGAGCAGATTATCCACCATGCGCAGCAGGCGCTCATCGTCGGCAAGAATCCGATTGGCCAGCTTGGTGGTTTCCGCCTCCCCGGATCGCATCACGAGCGTCTCTGCCGACAGGCGGATGCTCGCAAGGGGACTCTTGAACTCATGCGAGACTGCAGCAAGAAAGTTTTGCTGGCGACGGCGCAGGTGCGCATCCAGTCGGATGGCACTGGTCAGCACGGACATGCCGCCTACCAGCACCAGCAGGAAGAACCCGCCCTCCCACAGATAACGATTGATCCGCTTCGAACGTTCCTCCGCCAGCGCCTGCATCGCGCCGTCCGGCAGGGTACCGCCTGCTTTCTCTGCCTCCCGATAGAGCGACGCGATGCGGGTTTCCACGGTCCGGGAGTAGTGCACGTTCTCGGCAATCCACCACGCAACCTGCGCGGAACTGAGTGTGAGCAGCAGCAGAAAACCAATCTGCACTGCGCGCGAGGGATCTCCCTTGATAGGCATGAAGCTGGCCAGAATTTGCGGGCGGTTAGCGCTGGAGCGAGTACGACATCAGGCCGCGTGGGTATCCTGACGGGCCTGCGGATTGCCCTCAATCGCCAGGCGGAGCTCTTCCGCGAATTCCGGCTCCAGACCGCCCAGGAAAGCCTCAAGCGAGCCCTCGGGGCCTGCGTGCAGCAATCCGCGCAAACCGAGACATGGGATGTGGGCAAACCGACGCGCCAATGCCGCGGCCCAGGTTTCCACCGCGGCCTGTTCGGAAGGATTCAGATGAGCGAGATCCTTCTTGAGCAGGCGCTTCACGCCTTCCTCTGCAGTCCGGCGATAGCGCTGCTGGAGCGCACCGAAGAGACGACCGCTGTAACGTTCGGCAAAGCGTTCATTGGTCTTCTGCAACGCCTCGTCCACCAACTCACGGGCCTGCGCTGCCTCCAGCAGTCGTGCGGAGCGGTTCTGCTCGGCGCGACGCGTGATTTCCTCCATGCTGATACGTGGGATATCCAGCGCGCGGCACATGTCCGGATCGAAATCCGGCGGAATGGACATGTCCACGATCAGCGGCGAATCACCGGTTGGGGTGCGCGACGCCAAGCGTTCCAGTTGCTCCTTGTCCAGCAGCGGATCCGTCGCACCGGTCGCACTCAGGATGGCCTCGACGGGTGGAGGATTGTGGGCAAACTCCGCGAGGGACAGGAACTCGGCGTCGTAAGGTTCGGCGAGGGCCTCGGCCCGCGCCGTGGTGCGATTGACTATGAGCAGGGGAATGCCTGCAGCATGCAGCGAGACTGCCGCGCGCTCGGTCATGGGTGATACCCCCACCAGGGCCACCCGACCGGGCGCCTCGCTCACATGCTCCCTAATCAGATCGACTGCAATCTCGGCGAGTGACACCCGCCCAGCGCCGATCCGCGTTTCTCCCCGGATCGTACCCGCGACACGCAGCGCCTCTTCGAAAAGGGTTTCAAGAATCGGGCCGCACAGACCGAGTCGACGGGAGAGATCCCAGGCGGTTCGCACCTGACCCGCAATCTCCACCTCCCCGAGCATTGCGGAATCGAGACCGGCGGTGGTGAGGAAGAGGTGCTCCATGGCCCCCTCACCGCCCCAGGCGCGCAGGGCCGTCAGGGCCTCCGCGGTCGTGCCCTCCTGCCCGGTGAGCAGACGGAAAGCCTGAGGCCGCAGGTCAACAGTGGGGCTATCCTCGGTGTGCACGAAGACGAGTTCGACCCTGTTGCAGGTGGCGATATACGCGAGCTCGGACAGGCCCTGCTCCTTGGCGAACGCTGCAAGCGCAATTTCCACGGTCGCGGGCTCCAGCGTGTAACCCGCCAGTGAGGCCTTGCCGGACTGCCGCCACGAAACTCCGATCATTCCCAGATTGCGCAACATCGGCTCATCCCTCCACAGCACGTGGGGTCAGTAAACCGGATTCACCTCTGTCAATTGTCACGGTTGTGTCACGTGGGTCGCAGCGGGATCCAGGACAACCAGGTGCAACCGAAGCCCGGGCCTCCCACATATAATC
>Ga0315909_10008454_pt1 | contig 11280 bp, 12 predicted proteins | sample LakEriMetagenome_11_FD_203527 | JGI IMG/M metagenome (GOLD analysis project Ga0315909, IMG submission 203527) | Freshwater fungal communities from buoy surface, Lake Erie, Ohio, United States - Buoy 2 MA125 | ecosystem: Environmental > Aquatic > Freshwater > Lake | place: USA: Lake Erie, Ohio...
CTCATGAAGATGATGGTTGGATGATGGCATGGAACAAGACGCTGGTGGACGACATGGCTAAGGCTTTTCTTTGGCTGGGCTTGGCTCCTCAGTGACGCCATGCGCCACAGCAGGAGCGTTCGCTGAAAACAAATCCCCGTCTCCCTCGATTCGCGTCTTTGCCGTTTCAAAGTATTTCGGTTCCCGCTCGATGCCGATGTATCCGCGCCCTTCCAGCTTGGCGGCGAGACAGGTCGTTCCACTCCCCATGCAGGTGTCTAGCACTACGTCGCCGGGGTTGGTGTAGGTTCTCACCATGTAGCGCATCAGTTCGAGCGGCTTCTGCGTGGGGTGCAGTCCGACTTCGCAGTTGAACTTCTGCCACGACGACGGCACCCGCATTTCGGGTAGTTGTTGGTGGTCGCGCCCCTCGAACTCGCGGTAGTTGTCCGACTGCGAGCGGAAGGCGACGCCGTATTTCACACGGTCAGCACCGCCGCCCGTGCGCTCCTGCATCTGCTTGTTGTATGTCCACTTCTTTTCCGCGAACACCAGCACAGATTCATGCTCCTTCATTGGCTCGCGCACCGTGTTTGCGAAATTGCTTCCACGGTTCTTGATCCACACCCACTCATGTCGGAACCACGGCAGATTGCTCATCACCATGCGAGCGGTGAACGGCTGGCTTGCGGTTGTCACCACGGCACCACGGCAAACGCGCATCGCCTCCGCCCACCACGCTTCCACGGGGAACGGAGTGTCCCACTTGTTGCTTGTCGTGGCATAGGGCAGGTCCGTGATGATCGCGTCCACCGATTTATCCGGCAGGTTCTTCATCACTTCTAGGCAATCGCCAAGAATCAGCGAACAAGGCGATGCAGCCAATGACTGCCCTGCGGCGTCTTGGGGTAGGTCGAAAGTCTGTTGTAGGGCAGTCATGGCTGATCTTGAGTGTTCTGCCAAGAAATCACAGGCGTGACCTCCTGATCTTGTCGGTGATCCAATCAGCTTGGGAGACTTCCCGCGCCGCACACAGATCCCGCAGCTTGGCTGCGTCCTGCGGTTCCAGACGAACCGTTATTGACTCGCGTGGCGTGTCCCTTGGCTTGCGGCCTGCGCCTTCTCTCGCGCCGCCACGCCTCGCGGGCGTCTTCCCAGTCTGCTTTGGTTTGCTTTTCATGTTCGTTCATTGGGTTACTTGTGGTTTGTCCGTGATGTAGTCTATTCTGCTTTTCGCATCAGCGAGAGACGATGCCCGCAGCCCATTGCTGACTATCCATTTTCTGGTTCGTGTGTAGGGACTGCTTGAGCTTGCGTTACTCGTTCCGGTGATGGTCATTCCGCGGTATTCGTATTTGACCACGCTGGACTGTGAATGCCCTTCGGTTTGGGTGAGTTTGTGTTTCATGGCTTATTTGAATTTTGGATTGAGACAAAATTAATAACTGATTTTTTCGTTCGGAATCCGTCAATTCCCCCATTGAAAAATTCAGGCTCAGAATTTATGGAAATAAATTGATTAGCAGCCCATGTGCGTGTTCCCGATGGATTGGAAGCCCATCGCGCCTTGATTGATACGCCAAGGGCTTGCAACTCTTTTATTTTTTCTTCACTAATGTGACGATCTGAAGTGTAAGTTTTCATAGTCTTTTTTTTAGTCAGAGGCTTTTCCTGCTGACAAGAAGACCTTTGCACATCGTTTGATTTCCTGCAAGCACTATTTCAATTTATTTTCACTTTATTTTTCACGGGCAAAACAGGCAGAACAATGGGGTGGATACGACGGCGAGGAGCGTCACTCTTGAAGTCCGGCCTGATCCCGCCGCGTGTCACCCCTGGCGTTCAGCGGAGATTCCGCAGGCATAGCGCGGGCGTGATCCAAAGCGGCCAGCACCGCAGAAGACATCCACACTTCCTGCACGTCCTCGATCGGTCCCATTTCATCCGCTGAGAATGCCGTCACGTCTTGACCGTGGACATAGACCAGCGCTACCCATTGCTCCACTTCCTCGCGGCATAGCTGGATGGTCACGATGTTTCCGTCCACCCATCCGTCAATCGCCACGGCGACGGCTTTTTCAAGCACAAGCGCGGGCCGGATACGGCCATCCTCAAAGTCATGTTTGCTCCGGCGTGAGTCTTCATGTCCGTAGTGGCGGGCGATGCTGATGGATCGGTTATCCCAGTTGCGCATCATTTGCGCTTCGTTCCGCTCGCGTTCCATTTGCTGCGCGTGTTCGACCATCCTTCGGTAAGCGGAGTATTCAGCCCCGTCGTCGTCCACTTTGTATTGGTCGCATTCTAGGAGTTGGTCAGTCTCCGGCGTATCCGAAGACGCTGAACAAGACGGTGGACAGGAATCGCCCATCTGTGGGCTGTCGGAGTTATCGGGTAGTGCAGGCATTATCGTGTTGGTTGAGTGTTAGTGTCGGGCGATCCGTCACCTTGGACGTTGCGCAAAAATGGAACGAAGGCGTTTTTCAATCCCCTACGTTGCGCTTCCGCTTTGAACCTCTTGCGAGATCCGCTGCGGCATCGGTGCGGTTGTCCGGGGCGAGTGAATTTGGATCGACCACAAAGCAGGCACGTCCAAAAAACAGGGATGTGTTGTCGTGCATTTTGGGCGAGATTTGCACAACAACCAGATTTGTCCTCCAAAGATGCACAACGAGGCTCCTGCTGGCAACCTGCCATCAGTGGTTTCGTCGGCGCCGGGGTGTCGTTAGGGAGTGCCATTTTGTGTCGTAGTTTGATTGTCGGCAGGTGCCAGAGGGCGGGCGTTCTGATCTCCGCCCACCCTTACCATATCCCTCACCCGGTGCCGGTCGCGCCGGAACGCCTTTGACAGCAGGTGATGACTCATTCCATCAACCTCCACCAAAATCCGGAACATCACCCGGCAGCGCGCCGCATGCAGAGCCGGATCCACCGGATTCTGGAGCGTGGTCACCAGCAGGGCCGGGGGGAACTTGCTCCGCTTGGACTCCTGAATCAAAATCCGCATCGAGGCCCCGCGCTGCGGCTCGGGCATCGGAAATGGGATCGGCGGGTTGTAGACACTAGCAGGTCGGAATATCGAGCGTTTCATTGAGGGTGCTGCGTTTTTTGTTCACGGACGAAAGCATGACGTCATCCAAGGATTTCTCGATCACCAGGTAGGAGCAGGTCACCGAGTCGCGCTGGCCGATGCGGTGGCAGCGGTCCTCCGCCTGTTCCATGATCCCGGGTCGCCAGTCGAACTCCACAAAGATCACGTGAGAGGCCGCGGTGAGCGTCAGGCCCACGCCGGCCGCATCGATCTGGCCAATGAACACCCGCACCTCCTCATCGCCCTGGAATCGGTCCACCGCCCGCATGCGGTCAGAACCAGGCGTCTTCCCGGTCACCACCACCGCCCGGTCGCCAAATTCCTTGATCAGCACGTTGAGCACGGCGTGGTGCTTGGCGAAAACCACCACCTTCTCCGCATCGGCTGCGTTCCGGATGAACTCAAGCGACATCGGCATCTTGCCATCGCTGGTCGCCACCCGCAGGTCGCGCATCCGTGCATTGGCGGCATTCCGCGCCTGCGTCACCGCCTCGATGTCCGCCCCCTTGGATTTCAAACTCTCGATCAGCGCCCGCTCCCGCTGGTATCCGGCAAGCTCCGCATCCACGGTCGCCCGCAGCTTCGCATCGCACGGCAGCGTCACCCGCACCCGGATCTTCGCCGGCAGGTCCTTGAGCACATCCGCCTTCGCGCGGCGAACCATGATCGTGTTCCGCAGCCGGGTCTGAAGCTCCGCCCCCCGGGTCGCGCCCTTCGCCTCCAGTCCGTATTTTCCGACGTAGGCCCCGCAATACCGAAACGCGTAGTCCATCCAGTTTGGGAACTCATCCGGCCGCAGCGTGTTGGCCACTGTGAACAACTCCGCCGGCCGCGATTCCGCCGGGGTGCCGGTCAGGAAAATCCGCCGCTTCGCACGGATGCCGCCGCGGCCGTCCTTGCCCAGAATCGCCTGCGTGCGCTTGGCGCTCGGAGTTTTCAGCCAGTGAGACTCGTCGCAGATCAGCGCGTCCCACTCAATCCCGTCCAACTTCGGCCGCATCTTCGCCACGATGTCGTAGTTCACGATCAGCACGCCGATCTGCCGCGGCAGCGGATGACCAGCCTTCTCGACCACATGGATAGGCAGGAAGTAGTTCAGCCACTTGCCCACCTCCCGCTGCCAGTTGATCTTGAGCGAAGCCGGGCAGATTACCAGCGCAGTCTTCACCGGCCGGTCATTGAGCATCCCGATCGCCTGGATGGTATTATGGGTAACAATGAAATGCCGCGTCACATAAAGCCTATCATGGGCAGCAACCGAAATGCAGATGCACTCAGCATGGCCATCGTCCTGAATTTCTTTGATGGCTCGGTATGGCGGACGCTGCCGCTTCCCAGCCAACTGGCGGGAAATTTTTTGCCCGCTGTGGCAGAACGGCTCCATTCCATCCGGCAGCTTCACGTAGCAGCGCCACGCCCTGCGCCCGATCCGCCTCTCTCCATTATGGGAGTAAGCCGGTGCGAGCTTGTCGTAGATCTGACAGGTTCCTCCCAAGGAAAAAACCAACTCCTGAACATCCAGCGCAAGCCGCTCGGAAGTTGTGCAGTATTCGATGGTGCCGATCCCGTCAGCAGGCGTGCCGTCCGAATCAAAAAGCCCTTGCAGCACCGCCAGCCGATTCTCCGGAGAAACCCGTTTGTAAATTTCAGGGATAAATCGCTCGTGCGATCCTTTCATCATAAGCCCCAGGTTCCTCATCTGCGAAAGCAGAACGTTACCCTGCCCCCTTTTCCACACCAACCGCCAATCAAAAGCGCCCGCATGTTTCATCTCCATGCCGGGAGGCAAAGCCGCATCTACCGCCCTCAATACATCTTTCTCGGGATTGCTGATGACCACCGTGTGTTGACGCAGGCATCCGTCGCCGATCAGCATGCCCACTAACCATGGATCAAGAGGCATTCTCTTGCTGTCATAATGCACTGGACGAACCATCGGTAAAAACGCGTTCGCGTTTCCCTGCCGATCCTTGATTTTGATTTCCCGAAGCTCGGTAACCGTCCACTTCCCACTAAAAAACCTCTGATTCTTCGTCTGGAACATCCATAAGTGCTCGTCGCAACAACGCGTCCACGATCCATCACTCATGACCACCCTGCGCACTTTTTTGACGCCCTGCGGAAACACCCCGGTCACTTCGGTCGGAAATCCATCGCTGCCTACAACCTTGTCGCCAACTCTCAAGCTGCCAATAGGCACAAACCCGGATGGGGTGAGAACCGGCTCGTCGATTGGCTGCGCCTTCCCCAGCCCCATCTGATCCGCCACCAACACCCCGTCCTTCCCCCGCGCAAAGGCGATCCCGCCACGCTGATACGGCAGGTAGGCCAACCCGGGCGGGCAGGGGATGTCATCCGGCCCATCGGTCGCGCAGGACGGGTGGCCTTCCCACGAGGAGGGGATCTCGATCTCCGCCTGCTCCCGCTCCTGTCGCACTTCCACCGGCACCGGGTGCAGCCGCCGCAGCCGCTCCACGCAGAACTCCGCGTCCGTCCACCACGCCCGCGCGTTCGGATCCCACTTGAACCCGGCGGACTTCAGCACATGGCGATCCTCATAGGACGCCTTGGCCTCATAACGGTTTCCAGACTGAAGGAGGATCATGGTGTTATCCTTGCCGCCTACATTGGCGCATCCGCAACGCCGGTCAACACAAAAACCGCCGCCCCTATCGGATTTCGGCATTCGTCCTAAAATCCCGCCGATGCCGCTTCTCGTCGAGAACCCCAATCCCTCCGCGCGCGAGCGTGAAAGCGCGTTTTTGGCCGGGAAAACACGCGCCAAGGGCAAAACCCTGCGACAGGCCAAGTCCGCCCTCGCCATGGTCCTCAACGAGAACCAGATGAGCTGGCTGGCAGACTTCGCCACTGACCAGTTCACCAGCCACCGCACCGCCCTCGCCCCGTGGCGGGCCAAGCTCAAGCGCTACGAGCAGATCGCCGAGATGGACCGCAGCTCCCGCCGTGGCGCTCCGGATCCCGACCAGACCTCCGCCAAGAAAACCATCTTCGACCACTCCAACCGGTCCCTCGGCCTGATCTCCGGCTTCTCCGATTACGCCTTCGCCCAGGCGCGCGACGACCTGTTCGGCACCTCACCGTGGTTCGCCGCGCTGCCGGAAGGCGTGGCCGATGAAAACCTCGCCACCACCATCACCCGTCACGCGCACTGGAAGTTCAACCAGTGCCCGCTGCGCGCCGCCTTCATCGACGCGCTCAAGATCGCCTGCGACCTCGGCACCGGGTTTCCCAAGGTCGTATGGCGCACCGAGACGGAGAGCTACAAGAGCATCAAGAAAATCGTCATCGGCGACGACGGGAACCCATCCCTCAACCCGGACGGCACATACCTCGCCCTCGACGACCTCGACCTCGCGCCGGACGATCCCGAGCCCGCCACCATCGAGATGCTGGTCGACGAGCAACAGACGCTGTTCGAAAACGTGGATGCCCGCTGCATCGACTACAACGACATCGCGTTCGACCCCACCGCGCCGGAGCTGGACCTCCTCCATACCGACGTCTTCCACCGCTTCCAGATCGGCCTGCTCGACGCCAAGGCGCTCTACGGCATGACCGACGCGCAATACCAGGAAGCCCTCGGCCTGATCTCCTCCGAGCGCTCCGGCGAGCGCTCCCCGCGCGACCACCGCGACGAGGCGGAAAGCTCCAACACCACCAAGGACGCCGACGCCAACGCCAATCCCCCCATCCTGCTCGTCGAGGGATACCTCCGCTGCAATCCCTTCGGCACCGCCGGAGCCCCCATCCGCATCTGGTGCGTGTTCTCGCCGGTGCTTCGGACCATCTTCGCCGTCGATTACCTCGCCAACAAGTTCCCCGGCGGCCGGCTCCCGATCTTCGCCGTGCCGTGGTTCAAGGTGCCCAACCGCATCGCGGGCAAGGGCTACTTTGAACGGTTCCAGGACGTGGACGACTACGTTGACGAGCAGTTCAACCTCGTCACCTATCGCGACCGGCTGGCGGCCGACCCCTACGGCGGCTACGACCCCGAAGTCATCGACGAGGACATCGACGAGGCCGGCGGCGTGGTCCTCTCGCCGGGGAAACTCTTCAAGCTCAAGCCGGGCCGGAAGATCGAGGAATTCCTCACCTTCTCCAAGGTGCCGGATGCCAACCATCGCGCGGTGGAGCTCATGCAGATCATGATGCAGCTCGCCCAGATGCGGACAGGCATCACCAGCGCCGCCCAGGGCGAGATGAAGGGCCTGCCGGATTCCAACACCGCCACCGGCGTCCGCCAGATCGTCTCGCGCGGTGCCACCCTGCTCAAGTGGCCCATCAACGAGGTCAAGGAAGCGCTCGGCAAGCCCTTGGACTTCGCCTGCCACCTGCTCTACGCCAACCACAACCTCACCGAGACGTTTACGTGGAACGAGGGCGAGCACCCTGAACTGCTGGAGCTGAAGAAATCCCAGGTCCGCGGGCTGAAGCTGAACGTCACGCTCACCATGACGCAGTCCCAGAACGAGGACCGCCTCCAATCCGGCCAGCAGGCCATCTCCATCCACACCCAATACGTCGGACTGCCGGAGGTCGAGAAAGAGGCCGCGCGCCCGCTTTACGTCCAGAGCGTCCAGGCCCTCGGATTCCACGGCGCGGACCAGATCATCCGCCGGCCGGTCGTCGATGTGGAGGGACTGGTGCAGATCCTCCCGCCCGAGCTTCAGCAGCCCTTTGTCGCCTTCGCTGTCCAGAATGGACTCATCGCCCCGCCGTCGCCGGAAGCAGGCGCTGGCGGGCCACCACAGCCCCAACCGACCCCGTAGCCATGCCATACGATCCAAACCGAAACGTCGTAAAGAAAACCAATCAGCCAATGCCAGAGAACGCAGGCATGGTGGCCAGGCGCCGTATGGATGTCGCCCAATCCCGCGCGCAAATCAGGGACGTGACTAACGACCCGAAAATCAACCCTGCTGGAAAGGGACAATTCCGTGGGACATATGCCCCATTCGGAAACCGTTCGGAGCACTACACGGAGGCTAAACCAGACTCCCGCCACGCCGCCCGCCTCCGCGGCAAGAAGGCCCGCTCCTGGGCAGACAAAGCCATGAAGCGCTGACCTGCGCCCCTACCCGCAACACCGCAACCCTGATACCCCTACCGCCATGAAAAACGCCCCGCAACTTCCCTTTCCGCACCCCAACAACGCGGGTCGCAACCTCCAGGAATCCCGGCCCGCCGAGTCCTTCGAAAAACGCGCCAAACTCTGGCGGCCAAAAGACGTTCCCAACGAGAACCTCACCGCTACCGCGTCGCGTTTCGCGCTCCAACTCATCGACCGGACCACCGGCCGGGCATACAGCGCGGATGAGTTGGTCGATCAATTCGGCGGAAACGTGGACAACTCCGCCATCAACGAAGCCATCGCGGAAGATCCGGAATCCGCACGGCAAGCACTTGGAACCGTCATCACCATCGGCCCCCTCGGAGGCTACCTTGGAGGCAACCGCGATGGAAACGCCCGCAACGCCGGCACGCTCGAAATTCAATCCGCCCGCGAGGCATTCGCTGGCATTCCCGAAAGCGCGGATCCCTACTATCCCGAAGTCCCGGCCCTCACCGCAAACGAACACGTTGCCACAGGAGAAAATTCCATTCTTTACGGATCATCCTGCGCCGCCACCACTGAAAACTCCGTTGCCATTGGCAACAAGGTTAGGGTTTTTGGTCAGAACACCATTGGATTCGGGCAGAACATTGTTGTCGCGCAATCGTTTTCTTCCGCATTCGGATACAATTCTCAGGCGCTTGGCAATTCTTCCAACGCTTGCGGGCTTGGATGCGAGGCAACAGGCGACGACTCCACCGCGATTGGTTACTACTGCTTTGCCCGTGGCGTTGACTCCTGCGCCATTGGAACCGATTGCACGGCACTTGGCCAGTTTTCGAGTTGCTACGGAGACACCAGCACCGCAGGCGGTAGTCATTCCACGGTCCTCGGATTGCAGTGCTACGTTTACGGCTACGGCTCCATGGCGCTTGGCTACTACACCGAGCAATACACCGACAAGACACTCGAAATCGGTTATACCGAAACGTTAGGCTCCGCCCGATCCTCTGCCGTGCGGTTGCATAATAACGGCATGGTTGCCATGACCATTCAGGACCGCGCAACGGCCTACACCGACGCGTCCGACACGCAGGCCGTCACCATCACGCAGACCGGAGGAATTGCCACCGTTTCGCTTAACTCGCACGGCTACAACGTCGGATCAAAGGTCACAATCTCCGGAGCCGCCCAAGCCGGCTACAATATCACCGCCCAAGTCCTTACGGCTTCGGCCAACTCATTCACCATTGCCGTCAATTCGGGCACAGTATCACCGGCTACCGGATCTCCGGTCGTAAGAGCCGCCAAAGGCTCGGAACGAAACAACGAACTCGCGCAAGGCATGTTCGCCATGCGCCGGAACGGCGACCAACTGCTAATTGACGTCAACATTGGCGGCACCATCAAAACGCTATCGCTCGGAACAGCCACCTAAGACTTGCCGACCGGTTTTTATGTCCACCCCATGAACCCCGACCTCCTCTCCCACTTCGCCCGCCCGATCATTGGCGTCGCCGTCGCCGGAGCCGCCTACATCGGAGAAACCGTCACCCCTAACATCCCTGGCGTCCCCGAGTGGGTCACGGCCCTCGGCCTGCCCGTCGCTTTCCTGATCGCGGTGATCTATGCCCTGGTGACAACCCACAAGGCCTATCGGGACAGCGAACGCGGCCGGCGCGAGGATCTCATGGGCATGACCGGCAAACTCGAAGCCATGATCGAGAAGGGCAACGAGTCGCGCGAGCGCCTCATCCGCGCCACCGACCTCCAGACCCAGGAGTTCAAATTCCTCGCCGACCAACTCAAAAACCGCCCCTGCCAGGTGCACAAGCCATGACCGCCGAACTCAAAAGCCGTTTCCATTCCCGCACCCAACCGGGCAAATGGCGCTACGTCCTTGAGAACGACCTCGTTTGCCACCTCGGCCTCCACGGACTCCGCCACACCCACCAGTTTCTTCACGCCGGCACCTCCAAGGGCAAGCTCGAAGGCGCGCTCCTCACCATCTTCGCCGGCTACGCCATCGACGGTTGCTCCCCCGCCATCGCCATCCGCGGCAAACGCATCGGCACCCCCACGCCACCCGCCACCAAACCCGCCGCCTTCGTCCATGACTTCCTCTATCAGTTCATGGACCTCCCGTGCTGCCCATGGAACCGCGAACAGGCCGACGCCATCTTCTACGACCTCCTCCGCTCCCGCGAATTTCCCTTCGCCCTCACCTACGGCATCGCCGTCACCCTCTTCGGCGGCATCACCCGCAAGCTCACCCCGCGCGATCCGCGCGCCATCTCCTGCCTCACCCACCTCTAGCCATGCCCTGGAACCACCAGCAGGACGACACCGCCGAGGTTCTAAAAGCGATCGAACGCTGGACCGGCCACCGCTCCGAAACCCTCGTCGCCGGTCCCATCGCCCTCGGCCTCCTCTGCTTCATCCTCCTCGCCGGATTCCTCACCTTCACCCCAAACAAGCCATGCCCGCCAAACTCAAACCCGCCACCGTCCGCCCCGATCCCCAACCCCGCACCGGCGAATCCTTCGAAGACTGGTTTGCCCGCCAAGGATTCCGCCACTTCAACGCCGCCGAGTTCACCACCTATTTCAACCTTCGGCGCCGCGGCGTTCGCAACTCCGCCCCGCCCCGCTCCCTCTGGCCCAACATCGTCCCCACCCTGAGGATCGTGGACGAACTCCGCGCCCACCTTGGCAAGCCCATCGTCATCCTCTCCAGCTACCGCTCCCCCGCCTACAACGCCGCCATCGTCGCCATGGCCATGCTGTCCACGCGCTGCCACGGCGCGGAGCGATTGGTCACTGTCGAATGGGACTCATCTCCAACGGCGATGTCCTACGAGGTGTTTCGCGGGACCGAGAGAATCGCCACCACGGTCAATACGAGGGTGGAAATCCGCATCCCATACGGAACCACGATCATCACCGTGAGGGCTATCAACCAGAATGGAGCATCTCCAATGTCTGCCCCACTTGCCATCCCGCACGTTGCTGCAGGACTCCGGCAGGTGATCGAGTTCAGCGCCGATCTGAAAACGTGGTCCGAAAAGTTCACTCCATCCGCCCGCTTCGCACGCATCAAAACCGAGTATCAGCCATGAACCTCCCATCCCAATACCAGT
>Ga0315909_10008455_pt1 | contig 11278 bp, 27 predicted proteins | sample LakEriMetagenome_11_FD_203527 | JGI IMG/M metagenome (GOLD analysis project Ga0315909, IMG submission 203527) | Freshwater fungal communities from buoy surface, Lake Erie, Ohio, United States - Buoy 2 MA125 | ecosystem: Environmental > Aquatic > Freshwater > Lake | place: USA: Lake Erie, Ohio...
TTGAGCTGTATATGAAGCAGCAGCGTCATCAATTAAAGACATAATGGTACCTCCAAACATATTGTCGTGGACACCTATATCTCCTTTCTTACAAATGTATGTAGTAATTAATTCCATTAGAATAAGTCATCTAGTTCTTTAGGACACTCAGCAATAATGTGCTTCTTAATAAACTGTTTCCACCAATTAGATAATTTCATCAACAATTCCATATTTTAATGCTTCTTCAGCTGTAAAGTACCAATCACGTCTTGATTTTTTAACATCATCTAATTGTTTTTGAGATATAGTTGAGTTTAATAATAAAATCTCATCATACTGTTTCATTATACGGTTACACTCATCTAAATCATCTTTTATAATAGATAATTTATCATATTGGGGGTAGTTATTTAAAGCTTCATGATACATAAATGTAGCGTATTTACTTGCTACTCGTTGCCACCCAGCTGCAAATATTGGTAATCCCATTGACATAGCGTAACCATAACAGTAAGTATAAATTGGTGTTTTAGAGGTTTTAATTACGCCTACTAAAGCAAATCCATCATAAATTACCCCACCGAAACTATTAACTACTAACTTAATTGGTTTACGTTCAAAATCTTTAATAGCTGACTCTTGTTCATCATCATATTCATTAGCATCTAAGATAAATTGAATTACCTCTTCAACACTTTCATTATCAATATCATTACTCAAAACAATACTTCTAAATTGATCTTCTCTATCAAAATATCTATTTTTTCTACTTGTCATTATCTATGTTTTTTAGGTGAGCACTGATGTTGTAGTTGGTTCTTACCTTTATTAACTCGTTTAGTTTGCTTATACATTGTCTGCTGCTTATTACTATGTTTTTTATAGTTATAGCCTTTTTGAGGTGTAGAACATGATGCCAACACAACTACAATTAAAAATAAAATTAATTTTTTCATAATATTTCCTCCCATTCTGGTTCTTTAATTTCTTGTAAAAAGAATAATGTCTCACCTTCATGATATATTTGATCTGACTCAGTATATTCTCTCCATAACTCAATAAGTTCATTTCTAGTTTGACCAGTTAAGTTATCTACAAATTTACCAAACCATACCTTACGTTTTATAACATAAGGAATACCATTAATTGTAAGTACATCAGTCCTCATTACCTGGTTTATATTTTTTTCTATTATATACTTTTCCTGAAGGCTTTACTTTTTGTATCATTTTTCGCCTCACTATTTGAGCTACATGTCGTATTGACAAGCCATTTAATTGATTACTGTTTTCCATGTGTTTTATATTATATCATAAATATAAGAAAAAAGGCTTGGATTTCCAAGCCTTAATTATGAAAAGTTAAGTAAAATTTACTTCTGGTCAGCTGACATTTTAGGAGCTGACTTTTTCTTGAAGTATTTCTTCTTTTTAGGTTTTGACTCCTCAATTTTAGGGGCATCAATAACAGGATGCATTGATTTGCTCTCCATCACTCGGATTTGAGATTTCAACACTGTTACTTCATTTCGGAGTAACTGGCGAGTTGCATCTACCATTTCTTTCTCTTTACGAATAGTGTCTAATGAAGCTTCAAGAGCATCAATATTAGTTTGTAGGAATTGGTTTTTACTAACCGCAAAACCTAAAGCAATTACTAAACATGTAATTACAATTGATAAGATAACTGTTGTCATTTTTATTTATTTTTATTTTAATTTACATTCTATCTGTTTTAAGAGTAAAATGAGCTAACTCATAAAAATCAATTAGTCGTTTACTCTTATCTGAGTTTCTCATTTGTAGGTCTTTAACCATTTGATGCAATTTATCTACATCACCAGCTGCATGAGCTTGGTATAATATTTCTTCTATGCGTTCTTCGTTAGTCATAATTTTGAAAAAACTTCTTTTTAAAGTTATAAATACTATTAAACATCTCCAAACTATTTCTAATAACTCTTACTCCTACACCTTTAAATCTCCAATACCTAACAAAATTATCAATCATATTCTTTCCTGAGTGTAATTGTTCCTCTGTACTTATTGAGGAAAGAACACTTATTACTTTACGGACATGGAATGAATACTTCTGCACTTCATATATAGGTATATCAATACGTATTTAATAAGTGCTCTTCTCCACGTCTAGGTCTTGTTTTTCTAACATAATTTTGAGGATAAATGTATCCTTTGTCTTCACCTTTGTAAATATGATTTGTCTCAAACATATAAACTGGGCCATTGTATGTTTTATGGTTTGGTGAACCGTCATCATTCCATCCACATATTCTTCTAGGACCATTGTAACTTCTAAAGCGATTACAAGTCACCCTAAACCAACTCCCATCTTCTAACTGTATTTCAGTTGCTTTTTGAGTTGGAAAATCATAAATTAATTTTACTGTGAAACCTTTTTTCTCACCCATATTATTTCCAAAATAATTGAATCATTAATATCATAAAACTTAAAACTAAACAAATGGCTGTTTTAGCTGTTATTGGTTCATTAAACCAAAGTATTGACATAAATGTATAAATAGCTGTCCCAATAGCGAAACCTATTAATCGAGAAGGCCACAATTGTCCATCAAAATGTTGAACCATAAAATGTACTGATGACATAAACAAGTATGAGATAGGTATTCCTAATAATACAGCAAACCATTGATGTTGAGCCAACCACTCATATTTAAATCTACCCTGCAGTTGATAAAAAGCAACTACTTGAGCTACAACCCCTATAAGAATACCATATAGTAAATTCATAAATACATTTTTTCTAGTTTATGGTAAGTATACATCTTTAATGTACTAACTTGCCTATCATTATAAAGTGGTTTAGCTAAATCTAAATCATCAGAAAATACTACTCCACCAGGTTTAAACCCTACAAACACCTGACATAATTCATTCAACACAATGAACTCAGGCTCTTGTTCAATTTTAAATTTAGATTTCCTGCCTTTCATAAGCATTATCATATTCAGGTAACCCTACTAAATCTTCAATCTTAACCCACACTCTCATTTTCCATAAATCAACTCTTAGATTATCAATTATTGTTTCCCCAGCTTCAGTAGCTTGAGCTAGAATTAATAAACAAGTATCTAATTGTTCAACTGCGTTTTCAGTGTCTTTAGCTTTGATAAATTGAAGTGCTTTCTTCCATGTGTTGGTAATCTTTCCTACTTTCTTCATAACTTATTTTATTAGATATATAATTAAATTAAATATTGCTGATATAGCATACATTGATATCACTGCTACTCCTATTGTAGCTGCTAAGACAAAGAACACTTCATCTGGTTTTATATCTCTTTTCATAACCTTTATTTTAATTGTTTTATATGTTTACAAACTCTATCTTTTGATCTAAAATAACCAGGACAGCTACATTTGTATTTATTACCTATCTTTTGAATAAAATAAGTACTGCCTGATGAACCTTCAACTTTTATTATACTTGGATTAGATTTTGGTTGGATCTCATTCTCCCAAACAATCTGATCTAATGTAGTACCTTTAGGTACTTCAACCCAAGCTGGGACTACAAATGTGCCTTTAGGTAAATCAACTATAGCTGGTCTTAATGATGATTGAACATGATATGTTTGTTTTTCCATAACCTTAATTGTGATCTAAATATAATAAAGAATGGCCCGAAGGCCAAACTTTTAATTAGGAAGGTTATAGGGGAGTGCGTCCTGTTCATTTAACTTTAAATCTAAAGTCAATAACATACAGAAGTTTTCTAAACTCTCCCAGTCATGTTCCGCTAACATAACCAAATCCTCGTCGGGGATGACATTAAAATAATTTTCAATACTCACGTTTATAAGCGTTTTTAGTTGTATATGTTTTCTCGTTTCTTAATTTGGTAACTTCTTTTTTCTTACGTTTACCTTCTAAAACTTGAATATACGACTTTAAACATTCATAACGTTGTAGACTAGTGTTTTTACTCATAACTTTTTAATTTAATTTATTTACCTTGCCCACGATAGGCTTTTTTATAATTTTTACTTCTTTTTGATTTTGATGTTTTTTTCTTACTATGTACTCCTGGTCTTTTTCTTCTTGGTTTAGGTGAGTACATCTTTGTTGCTGATGTCTGTTTTGTTTTTGCCATTTTTCTTAGGTGTGTTTTGTTTTTCTTTTAGATGATTAATTGCCTCTACTATTTTAGTACAATCTTCATACTTTTCATTCTCAACATAGTATTTAAGATTTTCTTGTAATGTATCAGCGAAATGTTTTCTTTCTAATGTTATGTCATAAGCTTCACCCTCCTCTAAACAGTTCACTGTTAATACATGAACATGTTGTTTACGGGTGTTTAGATTAGCTAATATAGTTTCTACAACTGCTTGCGCTATTGAAAAATCCCTCCTATCAACCATTGCTTGAAACTCGTCACTGTTATTTAGTGTAAATTCAATAGCCATAATCAAAATAAATTTAAAAAATCAGGATTAATATTCTTTCCTTTGAGTTGATTCATCTTCTCATCATTCTTAAGAATCTGATCTGCTAACTTCTCAAGGTGTTTAGACTTGATAATGTCGTAATCAGTTTCAATTTCTTTATGTTTCTTTCTCTTCATACTCACTGATAAATATCAATTAAAGCCTACTAATAAACTCTGAACCATCATCTTTAGGTTCTGGTTTATCTAACCCTAATTCTAATAATCTTTGTTTTGTATAATCATCTAACTCCCAATCAACTTGACTATTGTAAGTTGGTTTATGGTCTTCTAAACCTTCAATTTGTTTATTATCAAATACATCACCTACCATTAAATAATAACAATTATAACACAACATCTCAACATTGTTAAGTCCATAATGTTGTTTGTTACCATCCTTGAAGTTCATTATAAGTGGGATTTTATAATCAGAAACTCGTCGTTCATGGAAGCCGCAATTAGCACATTCTTCTTTTAAGTAACCCTCTGTTATCATCCTATACTTCAACTTCTGTGGATTGAAATGAGATGCATCTACTCTACCTTCAATCACATCAAGTATAGCTGGTTCTTTTTTATTATGATGAGATACAGATAAGAATTTAGGAATACCTTTACCTGACTGGTTTTTATGTATTTCAAATAAAGATACTCCATTCTCATCCTTATACATCTTCATATACATTTTTAGATGCACATAAGAACAATTTAAGTAACGAGCCGCAGCGCGAACAGACTTTGTTTTGTCCATTGCGCTTAGGATCATTTCTTTTGTTAATGGTTTCGGTTTGGCCATTATTCTTCCTCTTCTTCTTCTAAATCAACATCAAAATCATCTATTGTAGGAATGATATCATCCTCATCAGTTGATCTCATAGATGGTTTATCTTTTGGGTCTACTTGTTTCTTGTAATTTTTCTCTAGCTCCATCATTTTATCATAATCCTCTCTTTCAACAGCATATGTTTCAATCCAGGTATGATCACCTTCACCCATTTGAACAGTCACAGCTACTTTCTTTTCAGCTGTTGAATGTTGAGTGCAAGTTTGAGTTTGAGGTAAGATTTTAATACGTCTAGGATCAATTTCAATACCACATGTAATACATTTTCTACTCATCTTTTTTTCCTTTATTTTCTATTTTATCTATTTTCTCTAACAATTTCCAAAGTTCTTCTGGGGTCTTAAGTTTATACTTTTTAGGTGGTTTTTCACCTTCAGTAATTTCAAGAGCTAAAATATTACCTTCAGCATCTTTTCTATCATACACATACCAGAAAATAAGATCAGCTTTCCAACTTTCATATTGTGAGTAGATCAAATCTTCAATTATATGGTAGAAATGTTCTTCATAATTCCAGAAATCAACATTCAATTTAGTATGAAGAAAATTAGTTCTTACCCAACACGCCTCAAGTTGAGTAACAATAGATATGAAATTTAATTTAGCTTCATTCTCTTTACTTTTAGCTGTTTTAGATAATCTAAGTTTATTTCCAAAATTATTTACGTTCATCTTTTTCCTTTACTGAGTATATTTTTAAGAAATCACTTATTTCCATTCGTTTTGTTGAGGCGAAATGAATTGTAGCTATACCTATTGTTCCTGCTTCACATACACCTAATGGTTCACTATTTGGATCTATATGTGAGTAGAAACAATACTTTTTGTATTCATATTCCATAACCTTAATTTTGATTAAATATAATAAGAGAAAATAAAAATGCCAATTTATTTTTAAACAACCTCAAATTCAATTTCAACATCACCCAGTCCCCAATTGTTATTATTTCTAGTTTCTTGAAAAAACTCAACCCAATCTAGAGCATCATTATAACGAGGTGGTTTTTTATCAGCTGCCTCATGTAATTTAGTAGTGTGGGCTTGTGGTAATATGTTATCATGAGACATATGATACATTGGTATATCAAATACTGCTTGTAACTTACATCCACTTAGAGCAGCTTTCTTTTGGACATTTGTATCTACAAAACAATTATAAAACATATTTTCTTCAAATCCTCTAATTTTCCACCAAATTTCTCTAGGAGCTAATTGAAAATCACCACAACAATTAATTAAACTATAATTATCATTAGGTGTTACTTTAGCGTGAAAGAATCTAGGTTCAGTTGTTTGACTAAGAAATTTTCTGTATTCATCTAAATTATTAGAATTACGTAGTGTCTCATTATAATCTATTTCTCTTCTACTAATAGTATAAAATGTATTATTATCTCCACTATTAATTAAATTAAGTAACTCTTCTTTTGTTGGTGGAATATTATCAGTAGTTGTGGCTACAACCCAATCAGCATCAGTTCTTCTTAAAGCTAAATTAAAAGCTATAGGAACAAAACATTTTGGAAAATCAGGTATCTGTTCTGAATACATTTGATGTACTGATGGTGGGATGACAAAGTGTTTTAGTCTACCTGTTTTAGGGATTAAGTCCATTACCTCATATAGGAAACTATGAGTAGGTGAATTCCAATCAACATAGTTTACTTCATCAAATGTTTCTAATAATGTTTTTAAATGAATGGCAAATCTTTCTTTTTCTTTATATCCATCATTTCTACTAAATGTTATTACAGATGTTTTCATATCTAATATTATATTGTTACTACTCCTTGTTTTTGAACTACTACAGTAGCACATTCTTGAGCGAATTTTATAGCTAAATCAATTTCTCCAGTCCTAAGCCATTCTAAAACTAAACCTGAAATAAATGTGTCTCCAGCTCCTGACACATCTTTTATTTTTACTTTTTCTACAGGAAATATTTGGTCTTTATATCTACATCCTTTATCAGATAAAGTTATTATAAGTTTGTCTTTTAACTTTAAATCTTTTAAAGTATATTCTGTCCGTTCAAACTCAACATGATTAATTTTTAAAAATGATGCTTTTGTAGCCCATTTATCAATAATCTTTTTAGTATCAATAAACACATTTGAATTATAAGAACAAATCATTTCAATGTCATCTTCATTTAAGAATCCTTTATCATAATCGCTTATAATAATAGCATCTATATGGACATCATTATATGTATTATATCTAATTTTAAATACTTCATCTGTGTCTATATTTTTTACTTTATCATTCTTATCTATTCTTAAAAGTATTTGATTTGTTCTTTCATCTACTAATCTAGTTTTAGTTATTTGAGTTGAATTAGTAATATGAGTAACATTCGCTCCTAACGCTTTTAAATTAGCTACTACATTACCTGACATACCTGGGTTACTAGTTTTAGTAGTAGGATTAAATACTGGGACTGGTGCCTCAGGGCATAATCTAGTGATTGACCCATATTGGAATATGTCTTCTCCACTGTCACCTATTACTAGTATATTCATTGATTTAAATTCTTTTTTCTTAAAATCACTCATATATTTATAATATTTTCTAAAATTTGAGATATACTTGTTGTGTATGCATCATATGAATACTTTGTTATAAAATTTTCATATCCTTGGTTAGCTACATCTTCATAAAAACTCTTATCAGTTAATAATTTTTTTATATTAGATTTCATTTCACTAAAATTAGGATATGGGCTCACTAAAGAAGGAAAAACATCTTTAATTGTGTCTCCATTATCCCATCCAATACATGGTACTTTCATCATAGCACATTGTAGTGGGAATGAACCTCCAATTGGAAGAAATGGAGTATTAATACCTATTTTAAATTCACTTAATTTATTGTTAAATCCAATATAGTCTGGGTCATAAGGGAGTGATGTTAATAATGGTAAATTAATATCTGTCGGTCCAAATGTATATATAGGTAAATTAAATTCCTTAACTAATAAATAACTATCAAAAGCTCCTCCTTTATCTCTAAACATTTCTGAGGTCGAAAGAATGAAATTATTAGGTTTATTAAAGTCAGGCTGTTTATCATTATTAATAGGTAGTATTAATTGAGGATGAACAAAACTTGGTTTATTTAGCAGTGTTGAAAAATATTGACTGTCAATTTCATTATGAGTTAAAATAACATCACATTGAGAAAGAAATTCATAATAATTATTTAAAGTATGAATATCTTTTTTAAAAGTATGGCAATCATGAATAAAACTTCTATGATATGATTCTTGTTGAACTACTATTTTTTTACTAATAGGTTTAATCTTCTTTAATATTAAATCATTTAAATTAACACTATTTTGTAATAATGTACTATTTAATGAACCTACTATTGTTATATCAAATTTAGTGTTAACATCTAATTCATCTAACCTATAATAAGAGCAATGAGTAGCATCTAAAGCTGGGACCCAACTCATAAATGGTCTGTATCCAAATGAGAAGTCATTAGGAAATTTTCCTATATAGTTTACATCTGTTATATATAAAATGTTCATATGTTTTTAATAAAATTTAAAGCTGATTCAATTACTTGATGCATATCATAATATTTGTACTCTGCTAATCTTCCTCCAAATATAACATTTGATTCTTGATCCGCCAAGGTTTTATACTGAAGGTATTTTTTATTATTTACTTCATCATTAACAGGGTAGTAAGGCTCAGTTTGAGTAGCTTTATAATCAGTTGGGTACTCATATGTTATCCAAGTGTGGTTACTTTCTATAGGATCAAAATGTTTATGCTCAATAATACGTGTATATGGAATCTCAACATCTGTATAATTCATTACAGCTGTGCCTTGGTAGTTATCAATGTCTAATTTTTCATGTTTAAATTTAGTTGTTTTATACTCTAATTCTCCAAACTTATAATTATAATAAGCATCTATAGGTCCTGTGTATATTATCTTATTAGCTTGATTATCCCAGTAATCTTTATTCTCAAGATAATCTATATTTAATTTTACATCTACATTATTAAGTAGTTGTTCAAATATTTGAGTATACCCACCTATAGGAATACCTTGATACTTATCATTAAAATAATTATTATCATAAGTAAATCTAACAGGTAAACGTTTAATTATTTCCTTAGGTAATTCCTTAGGATCTTTTTTCCATTGTTTAGTAGTATAACCTTTAATTAATTTTTCATAAACATCTTTACCTACTAATTTGATAGCTTGTTCCTCTAAATTATTTGGTTCATTGATTTCACCGCTTTGCCCTTCAATAATTTTTTTAGCTTGAGATGGATGAGTCACACCCCAAAGCTTATTAAATGTCCACATATTAAAAGGTAAAGAATATATCTCACCTTTATAATTAGCTACTGGGCGTAATGTGAAATTATTAAATGATACAAATTGATTAATCCAATTCCAAATATTTTCATTTGATGTATGAAAAATATGAGGCCCATAAGTATGAATATGGATATTATCTTTATTCTCAGTATAACAATTTCCACCAATATGGTCTCGTTTTTCTAATACTAGACATTTATAACCTTTTTTAGTGAGTTCATAAGCACATATTGAACCAAATAGACCTGAGCCTATTATGATATAATCATATTTCATAACATTTTAGCATTTTTATCTCGTTCAGATAATATTGGGTTTTGAATTCCCCAATCTATTTTTAATTTAGGATCATTCCATCTTAAACTAAATTGATCTTGTACATCAGGATATTCCCCTTCATAAGCCCACTTATAATAAAATACAGCTTTATCTGATAATACAAGATGTCCATTTCCAAACCCGGGTGGAACTAAAACTGATAGTTTATTTTTATCTGTTAGTAAAATAGATGTATGATGTAATTTATTAGGTTCTACTACTACTAACCTTATTTCACCTGATAAGCATGTGATCAGTTTCCAGGATTTAGAATCACCATGTATTCCCCTTAACACATTCTTTTTTGACACAGCTATCTTATCATGATTGAATTTTAATTTTGGTTCAAATTCTTTTTCATTCCATACTGTCCAAAGTTCTCCTCTTTCATCTCTAAAAGCATCATTAGTAAATACTTTTACATCATCTATACTCATATGTTGTTAAGGGTATCAATTAATGTATCAATTTTTTCTCTTTCTAATGTTGGATAATTACCTACATACCAACTGAAGTGATGAACATGATCTATGTTTTTAAAATCATCATAATTAATATTATAATGTTTTTTAAAATAAGGTTGTCTTAATTGATTTCCACCTCCAGATAATCCTCTTCTAAATTCAATTCCTTTTTCCTTTAATGTTTTTTCTATAAGATCTCTTTTTTCAAATGATGAATCTTTTAATATTACTATAAAAGCATAATTACATTGTCCCTCAGTTTCAAGATCAGTAATATATTTATTTGAATCTAATTTAGAAATGAAATAATTAAAATTATCTTTTCTATTAAAATTATTATCATTCAATCTTTTAAGTTGAGATAAACCTATAACAGCATTTATTTCTGTACTTCTAAAATTATGAGCTGGGTGTAAGAATATAAAATCAGGATTTAGATCAGGATTGCTAGTGATAACTTTTTGTTTCATAGTTTCATTAGTCATCTCTCTGGTCATACCATGTGATCGTAATGCTCTACATATTTGATAAAACTCCTCATCATTAGTACAAATCATTCCACCCTCAATAGTAGACATATGGTGAGCGAAATAGAAACTAAAATTAGAAGCATATCCAATTGAACCTACTTTTTGTCCTTTAAATTCAGTACCATGTGATTCACAAACATCTTCAATTAATAAAATATTATTATCTTTACATAATTGAATAAGTTCATCTGTTAAGCCATTGATTCCTAAAACATGAGTTAAAAATATAGCTCTGGTTTTAGGTGTGATAGTTTGTTTTAATTTTTCTATATCAAACGATAAATTCTTTAAATTTATATCGCAAAATACTGGTTTAAAACCAC
>Ga0315909_10008458_pt1 | contig 11277 bp, 16 predicted proteins | sample LakEriMetagenome_11_FD_203527 | JGI IMG/M metagenome (GOLD analysis project Ga0315909, IMG submission 203527) | Freshwater fungal communities from buoy surface, Lake Erie, Ohio, United States - Buoy 2 MA125 | ecosystem: Environmental > Aquatic > Freshwater > Lake | place: USA: Lake Erie, Ohio...
GGTGTTCAGTCATCGAGTTGCTCCAATGCGCGGCGGATGATTTCTACGTGCTCATAGGAATAAAGTCCAGCGCTGTTGACTGGAGTTCCCCTCACTATTTCAAGCGCCTGCTCCTTCAAGCTTGGCGCCTTGGGCCGGCGGACAAGACGAAGATCATGGGCATGAACAAATTTGTTTTGGAATGAGTTAATCCACTCACAGCACGCATCTAGCTCTTGGTCGCTGCCCCATTGAGCAGCGCGAGTGGCTACATCAGTTACCCACTGGTCAACAGGCATCGCCTTGGCGCCAAGAAACCACTGCTGCACCAGCTCTGGCGGTGGGGTGATGGGGTGCTCAGTCATGCCGCACCACCTGCTGCGTGCCCGAGTGGGTGGGGCTGTGGTGTGCGCCAGCCTCAATGCCAAGCATTGCAAACGCCCAAGCTGCGATCAACGCAGCGCAGATATCTCCGAGTCGATGTGGTGTCATCATCAATCCTCCGCCAGGCGAACCAAAGTGTGCCCTGCCAGCATGCCGCGCACCTTAATCAATGCATGCGAATAATCGCGGGCCTCAAAGCGCACCGTCTTCACAAGCTGCGTTGACCGGCTGCGAACAGTCGCGACAAAAGGTCGCTCTTCCCTGAGGCCACGCAATGCTTCGGCGCGGCCAGGTGACTCCGGCACCCCAGCGCGTTCCAAAATCTCAGTCCAATCCATAAGCGGTAACCCTTAGGGCTCGCCCACCCTACCCCAAATCTGGCTTAAGCGCAATGTCTTGCATAATCCAAGTCGGCAATAGGTAGTGCAGCCGCACTCTCCCCGTGTATCACCAGCTCGTCTTCAGCGCCAAGCGTGACCTCAACGCATGGATCGCGCAGCACCTCCCCGCCCTCGCGGACGACACCAGCAGTCATGAGGCAGAAGAAATGGTCCTGGCGCTCAGTCGCTTCGCTCGCCTCGCTCAAATCCAGCTCAGCGCCATGCAAGAGCAATGGACCCAAGACCAGTGGGCGCAGCAAAATCAGCACACTGACTCGTCAATGTGAAGGTTTTGTCGCACCAACGCTTCTGCGTCCTCAACACTCCGCGCCACACCCGCTATCCCGCCTGCAGCACGGACCACCTTCAGCCATTGCTCTTGCTCTGGCCTCAGCCTGCCAGTCAGCGTCTTCACCTCGATACTCGTAAACACAGCCACCTGCTGCCCCACCATCTCTGGCGTCACCGTAATCGTCCGCCAACCCAGCAGGTCACCGCCACCCTTCCCGCCAACGCCAAACTCAACCCAACGCCCAGTTCTCGGATCTGGCAACTTACCCACATTGTTCCGAAACATCCGCACCCATGGCAGCTTCCCCAGCGCCAGCCTGATGTGCTGTTGGATTGCGGTTTCGCTCATGTCTGCTAAATTTGCGGCCTAGAACCTTTCTGAGGTCTAGGCGATACCGTAGAGGCCGGCTGCGGGCAATAGGTGGACACCGCGTGAGGACCCACTACCGGCCACCCTCTTACAGTGACCACGTTCCCGCTCTGCTTTCGCATCGGGCAGTAGCCGGCCCCAGGTCCACTGGGGCTCGATACTGTCTATCTCGCTACCGTAAGGCAAGTCGCGGGCGGTGCATGCAGGCACACCTGGTTGAAATCAACGCCAAAATCATCGTCCGCAGCGACATCCCAGCCGATGAGCTGCCCGCAAATATTTATTCGCAGCTTTCAGAATTTATTCACAACGACGACGACATCATTGATTTAGACGTAGGTGTATTTGTCCTTCCGCGCTGGGACGATGCGCCTACCCCGCAGTAAACGCGATCAAATCCACCTCGCGTGGAATTACGAATGCGCTTACTGCGCTGAACCGCTCGGACGCTCCGGCACCCTTGATCACGTCATCCCAAAAGCCCTCGGTGGCTCAGCAGAACTCCACAACACAATTTCCTGCTGTCTCGCTTGCAATAGCTCCAAGGGCCATCGCGACTGGATCACTTGGTATCGCACTCAGCACTTCTGGTCTGATACCCGTGAATGGGCAATCGTTCTGTGGCTAGGGCAGAAGCAACCACGCCATCCACAACAACGCTGAACACACGCCCACATACGCAGCGCACAGCTCAAGAATTAGCTTCAAGCTCATGGATCAACACCTTGAGTTCACCCACATATTCACGCAACTTCGCAGCTAGGTGTATGTGCCTAGCATCACCTGTTTCGAAATACGCACAGTTATGACGGTCGACAGCCTGTAGCGCTTCCTTGATCAGTGCATTCCATGGCGCTCTTACCGGCGTGTTCCACTCGCGGCGGCTCGCTTCGCCTCCCGTGCAGCCATCACGCGACGAGCCCATCCTGGTTTATATCCCCTATCGCGGGCGATCGTTTCCAATTCTGACAAAGTTCGAGCCTGCGCCTGCTCTTTTTGCTTGCTCTTAACCTCCGCTCTCTCCATCGCGGCCGCCTCTCGCATCGTAAATTCCACCAGCTCACCATCAACCTGCTGCGGACCATTCCGCTCAACGGTCGTATAAATATGTCCGCACATCGGACACACTGGCGCTGGCTCATGCACCCCAAAACACATCGGACATTGCTTCACCGCAGGTGCGTCTGATTTTTTCTTTTTTTTCCTCCCTTCTAAGCTCCATTCGCGCTGGACATCAGGCATCCCGTGCTCAAATACGCAACCCGCATGATCCAGCACCGTGCAATGCTGCTTTCCATCAGCCAGCCTCAACCCGCGACCAATTGCCTGCAGATAAAACGTCAAGCTCTTCGTCGGCCTAAGCAGAATGATGCACTCAATCCCAGGTACATCCACGCCCGCTACCCATAGCTGGGCGTTGCACACCACGTCAAGCTGCCCCGTCCGCAACCCTTCCAGCGCAAACTTACGCTCCTCATTAGTCGACTTACCAGACACCGCAACCGCTCGATAGCCCGCTCGCCTAAAAGAATCGGCAACATGCTCGGCATGTTTGATGCTCACACAAAATGCCACCGCTGGCTTGCCGCTGCACATCTTGCGGTAATGCTGCACTGCATTGCCTGTAATCACATTGCGATCCACCAACTCTTCTAGTTCCTCTAGCGCATAATCTCCGCCCCTGGTCCTGATCTCGCTTAGGTCAGGCTTACTTGGCGCGAAATACTTGATCGGTGACAGCATGCCATCGCCAATCAAGTCACCAGTACTGCAAGTGGGGATGATGCAATCAAACATCTCCCCCAGCCCCTTGCCATCAAGTCTGCATGGCGTACCAGTCAGCCCCAAGATCGGCGGATTACCTGCAGCTTCAATCACCTTGCGATACGTGCTTGCAACCGCAAGGTGACACTCATCAACGATGATCAGCCCAGGCTTAACTGCAAACGACCTGCGCATCGCCGTCTGCACCGAAACCACCTGCACCTGCTCATACAGGTTCCGTGGCTTACCGGACATAATGAAGCCATGCGAGATATCAGCGCGCTTCAGCCTGCTTGATGTGTCTTCAAGGATTTCCCTGAGGTGCGCCAGAAACCAAACCCGATTGCCCTTCGCAACGGCCGAGCGGATAATCTCAGCCGCAGTAAAGGTCTTACCAGCACCAGTCGGCGCACAGAGAATCGGCGCTCGCCGACCGGCCGCATAAGCGGCGCGGACATCGGCGATGGCCTTCTCTTGATGGGGGCGAAGCATGCTATTTCGCAGCCCCTTGCTTAACAGCCTGCTCCCAGCGGCTGTCACCAAGCCTGCCCTTGGCCCGCAGGAGTGATGCCTTTAGCTCCAACAGTTCTGCCGTGCCCCATCGGCCAAATCCGCCAAAAGGAGCGGGGCGGAGCGCGAGAAGCTCCGAGCACACGTCGCCGCGAGATTGCTCAAGCGCAAATTCAGTTACCTGCCTCAGCAGTTCACTTGCTCTTGCAGATGCTGCCTCGAGCTTTGCCCTGCGCTCAGCCTCAAGACGCTGCAACTCCATTTCCTGCCTTAGCCTCTCGGCGCTAACACGGGCGGCTTCGTCGCGACGAGCTTGCTCCTCGAGGTCCCGGAATGCCCGCAGCCTTTCCTGCTCTAAACGCTCTTCGTGCTCTTTTTGCTTGCGAGCCTTAAATTCTGAGCTCCATTGCGCTGCGCAATTTGCATAATCATTTAGATGTTTTTTCCATTCCGCAACCTCAGCAAGGTATTTATTTGGACCCTTCCAAATACCAGCGCTCGATATTAAGCCTGAATTGACACTTTCCACCCAAGCAGGAACTCTGCAAATACCGCGAATTTCCAAAAACCTTTTAAACCATGAACCGGGGGAGTGAGCAAATGTATTTGAGATTTCATCCATTTGCATGGCGATGTTATTAACAAGCGCTCTTTTTTCGTAAAGCTCGGTCGCGGAAAGGTACCAGTCCTTCGCGGATTCTGGCACCGCAAAATTATCGCCACAAACAAACTTATAGAGAGCAGATGGAGGCACAAAGACGCCACGGCCGGCAGCAGTGGTTGAGCTGAAATCAGGCTGAAATATTCCAAAAGGAAAGTCAATGAATATAGTTTTACGCGAAAATCCCCAGCTCGGCCGAGGCTTCTTCCACTTAAACCCATACATAAAGCCCCCAATATATTTTATCTCAAAATTGTGAATAAAGTCTTCACCCTTCAGCATCCAAGCCATTCGACCGTAAAAATCCTCTCTTTCTCTGATCGTTTCGGTCGAGATGGGGCTTGCCTGTACCTCTAGGACCCCCTCGGCGCCTTTGATATCGGGCCGGTGCTCACCCATAAAGACTTCCTGCAGCTCAATCGGGAAGCGCTCCTTCCAGCCGATGTGCCAGTCAGACTCGCCATCGCCCCAGGAGTCGCACTCAGCCTTGACGTGCGACCAGTGCCACTTCAGCACCTCTCCGCACTTGGCAATTACATCCCCCCTGCACCCCGGACAAACACCCTTCATCCCAGGCGCCGCAAGGGATCTGGCGCCATTGACAATCGCGAAACGCATCAGGCAATGATCAGCTCACCAGCGGATCATACACAAACGAAGCACGTGCGGCTACCATGGGAGGCGCTCCATCGGTACGCCCCTTGAAACGAGTCCCGCTTCTCCTGCCGCCAGAAATGGTGTCCTGGATCGACGACAAGACCAAGCACGTCGAAAACCGCACCACATTCATAAGAAGGCTCATCGCCAAAGCCATGGCGGAAGACACCAAGACCAACTGAGCGACTCCAGCTGCCCTTAAATGAACTCACAATTTGATCGCGATGAAGCACGCGCCTTCATTCGCGCACTGCGTAAGCCCGCAGATGCAATTCGACTGCGCGCTTTTTACCATTCCGAGAACCCTGCCAAGCAAGGTGACTCCGGCCGTAAGGGCGGCCCAGATCCAGCACTCATCCAACAGTGGCAGCAAGAGGGTCGCGGTATCTACATCGTCATCAATGACGGCGGTGATAAAGATGTAAAGATCACACAGTGCCGCGCAATCTTCTGCGAATGGGACAATCGGCCTGTTGAATGGCAGGTCACAGCCTGGAAAGAACTTGACCTCCCTGAACCTTCTTTGCAGGTAGCGACTGGCGGTAAGTCAATTCACAACTATTGGATATTCAACGACACCATCTCGCCAGATCAATGGTTACCGCTTCAAGCGCGCCTGCTCGAATACACACAAGCTGATAAAACGACTCGAAATCTTTCGCGCGTTCTCAGGCTGCCCGGTACTTTTTATGCAGATAGATCTGGCAGCTTAACTAACAAAGTTAGCATTATCCATAACTCCGAAAAGTACTACACATACGATCAACTTGATTCGGCGATACCTACCGAAGAACTCCAGCAAGAAATCCAGCAAGCACAATCATTTACGCAGTACGAAAAGCAAGATCTTGCGGAAATTGAAAAAGCTCTAAATCATATCCCCGCTGCTGTACCAAAAACTGAGAAATACCCCTTTTACCGAAACCTTCTCTGGGCCTTGATTAAAGCCTGCGAAGAAGCAGGTGGAGGTGTCGAGGACGCTAAGCGCCTTATGAAGCGCCACAGTCCGCTCTTCGCTGAAATCGATCAGGTTGCGGCATCGACCTTCAATCGCATCAACGCCGCTTCCTTCTGGTACTGGGCTCGCAAAGACGGCTACCGTCAACCCAAAAAGCGCGTGGAGCCACCGCCTGCAATCAAAGAAGTCAAGGCAAATCCATCGTCAGCCATCAATCTGCCGTTCAGACCACTCGGTTTCGATCGAAGCATCTATTACTACCTTCCGACAGCAGGTTCGCAAGTGATCTCGCTCACCGCAGCGCAGCACAACCAATCACATTTTCTCCAACTTGCAGATCTGGATTGGTGGATTAACGGGTTCGCGGACGAAAAAGGGCGCATCGATTGGACTTCGGCCGCTAACTCGGTCATTGGAGCTTGTATCGCCCAAGGTATTTACGACCCCACGAGAGTCAGAGGCAGAGGTGCCTGGAGTGACGCAGATCGTTCAATCCTTCACCTCGGAAACAGACTGGTTATTGACGGTAAATCTCACCCCATCACGAAACTCCCCGCCGCATTCTCTACTTATTACTTCTACGAGAACTCAAAGGCAATCGACGGCCCAGGTTCCGAGGCGCTATCTGACGACACAGCCGCTCAGCTGACCGATCTAGCCCAGGAGTTTTCATGGGAGGCACCTGCATCCGCTCAGCTCCTGCTCGGTTGGATCGTCCTCGCTCCCGTCTGTGGAGCACTTGATTGGCGACCTCACATCTGGCTGACCGGATCTGCTGGTACCGGCAAAACCACCATCCTGAAGCTTTTCATCAAGCCACTCCTTGGCGGCATGTACGAAGGCGCCACGGGTGGGACCACTGAAGCCGGCCTGCGCGGTCAACTCAGATCTGACGCCATCCCCATCGTCTTTGACGAACTCGAGCAGAACGAACAAAAAGACAAGCAAATTGTTCAGAATATTCTTTCGCTAGCGCGTATCGCATCCTCTGAAGGCGGAAAAATCTATAAAGGCACCGCAACCGGCGGATCCAACACCTTTGAGATCCGCTCCATGTTCTGCGTCTCCTCCATCAATGTCGCTCTGGTACAGCGCGCTGATCTCGATCGCTTCTGCGTCCTCCCCCTTTCCCGCAATCAGCGCCCGCGAGATAACTGGGATGAGTTTGAGCAGAAAATTCTCACCACCTGCACAGAGGCCAATGGAAGGCGGTTGGTCGCGCGAACACTCCAAAGCATTCCAGTCATTCGCAAAAACGCAAAGACTTTCGCTACTGCTCTCGCCAAGAAATTTGGGCAGCGCTTTGGTGACCAACATGGGACGCTCCTCGCTGGGGCCTGGAGCCTCAGGCCCGATTCCTCCAAGCAGGTGACGCTCAAGGAAGCCAAGGCATGGATCGGCGAGATGGACTGGGATGAAAAGGAGCGTGACCCATCCGAAGCCGACGAGGTCAAGTGCCTGAACCACATCGTGCAACACCTAATCCCCGTTGGTGGCGGGCGCAAGGTTTCAATCATGGAATTGATCCAAGCGAGGCAGCGCGGTACCAGAGTCATGGACGATGGCAGCCAAGAGGAAATTGCATCCGTACTGGGTCGCTACGGCATCAAGGTCCTGGATGGCTGCATCGCAATCTCCAATTCCAGTACGAATCTCCAGGGAATTCTCGCGTCTACGCCCTGGTCCGGTAATGCGTATAAGCAGGCTCTTAAGCGAATCACGGGCGCGACGAACTCCAGCGGCACAATTCGCTTTCCTGGCTGTGGCGCGACAAGAGCGACACTGGTCCCATTTGAGACAGATGAGACGGTGTGACGCTGTGTGTGACGCCCAGATCCCTTGCGCTGGAACGTTTGTGACGTTTTTGCCTTTCAAGCCCTGTGTGACGCTTTTTGCAACGTGTGACGGAGGGTGTGACGCCAAGATCCGTTGCGGCGCAACGGATGTGACGGATGTGACGCTTGTGACGTTTTTTCAGGATGTATAGATATATCCATAGGCAGAGGCGTATACAGAGAGAGGGACCTCTCTATCTATATCTATTTCTATACAGATATATGTCACATCGTCACAAACGCTGCGCTGGAAGGAATCTCGGCGTGACGCAAGCGTCACACGACCGTCACACCGTCACACCCTGTTGAAATGGGCTCCCCGCCACACAACCGGAGAAGCCGCGCGCGCAACCCGTGGCCGGAATTCCCGCCTACGCTCAACCCATGGCCCGCTCCATCGAATTCGACGCCGAGAAGCTGATCGGCACCATCGATGCCCTTCGTGGTGCGCAGCTTCCATTTGCGGGAAACAGAGCCCTGAAGCAGCTCGGTTTTCAGCTCAGGCAGGACCTGCAACGTGAGATGCGGGACAAGTTCGAGAACCCGGTGCCGTTCACGATCAGCTCACCTCGTTACGCGGTGGATGGACTGGAGCTGACGGTTTCGATTTCGAAGGACGGGGCGAAGGGGCAGGATCCAGCGCGTTACCTGTTCCCCGTGACTGCTGAGGGTGGCGCAACGGGTGGTGGCAAGCCGGCATACATCACGCGGTTCACCAGGGCCGTGCGAGCGCTTGGTGTGGTGGATGCGAGCTACTACGCGATCCCGTTCCTGCAGGGTCGTGGGGTGCGGGTGAACGCTTACGGGAACATGTCGCCTGGGCAGTACCAGCAGACGCTGCAGGGGTTGAAGACGGGTGTTGGGGCTGGGCGGCAGGGCTCGCAGTGGCGGTATTTCTCAGTGCCGGATGGTCGAGGCGGCGGCCGCAGCACGGGTCGATTGAAGCCGGGCATCTACCGGGCGAAGTCGAACGACGTGCAGCTCCTGTTCACGTATGCGCGGCGTCAGCCGACAGTGCCGGTGCTGTTTGACTTTGAGGGTGTGGTGACTCGTCGTTCGCAGGAGCTGCTGCCGTCGCTGCTGTCGCGGGCGCTTGACAACGCGCTGAAATAGGCGCCATAATTCGTGGCGTTATCGCTTACCGGTTATGTCGGTTGATTCGTTGAGGAAGCAGGTGCGGCAGGCAGACGCGGCGTACAGGGCCGGCCAGGCGCTGATGACCGATGCCGAGTTCGATGCGCTGTGTGCTGAGTTGCGCGTGGCAGCACCGATGGCGCCAGAGCTGCAGCAGCCAGGTGGTGGTACGGCGCTGTTGTCGCTCGATAACTGCCCGCTGGAGGACTGGTGGCCCGGTGTGCCGGTGCTGGTGCAGCCGAAGATCGATGGCGCGGCGGTGGCGCTGCGGTACGAGCGTGGTGTGCTTGCTGCGGCGTGGACACGGAGCGGTCGCGATTGCATGGCGGTGGTGCAGGAGCTGGTGCCTGCGCGGCTGCCCGTGAGCGATGCGCTGGAGATTCGCGGTGAGCTGTGGGGGAAGGATGGCCGTCAGAGCACGCCAGCGACCGCTCTGAGGCGCATGAAGGCTGATCCTGGTGTGTTGGGCTTCATCGCGTACGGAGGCGCCTTCCAGGAGCGCACAGAGATCGATGCGATGGCGTTGATCAGCGACCTGGGATTTGACGTGGTGGATTCGCTGCTGACCACCCGCATCGATGAGGTGCAGGGGCTGCATGCGAAGTGGAAGGCAGGGAAGCTGTGGAATCGCCCGTGGGGGACTGATGGCGTGGTGGTGAAGGTGGTGTGCCGCGAGCTGCAGCGTGAGATGGGGGAGAGCGGGCGCGCGCCTCGGTGGGCGCTGGCGGTGAAGTGACCCTTTTTGTTTAACTCTTATTTTTTTTAATCATGAAACGCACAGTGATTGTTTTTGCCGCAATTCTTCAGCAGTTGGTGCCTGCACCAGTAGATGCAAGACCAGTGACTGCAACGGTCTACGACGGTTGGTATCACGGTCGCACTGAATATTGCGGCGGCACATATCAACATTGGGGAATCTCAGCAGCACATCCTTGGCTGCCGTGCAACACGCGGGTGACGGTGCGGCATCGGGGGCGAGTGCTCGTGGTGCCGATCCGTGACAGGTGCGATTGCAATTCGATCGATCTGAGTGCCGGTGCTGCATATCGCCTTGGTGTGCCGCTGGACGGCATTGCAACCGTGCAGATTTCTTATTGAGAACCGTTGCGCTGGAAGGAATCTCATTTGTCTCATCCATGAAACTCATCACCCGCCACACCCGCGCCCCACGAGCGGGCGCCTTCATCCATTGCCCTTATTGCCAAAAGGTATCTCTGGTGCATCACTTCTGTTGGAGCGCGCTCACCTGCGCGCATTGCGGCGAGACGGTCGCCAAGGATCGCTGGAGTTACTGCGATCGCAGCGAGGTCGATCCGCTCACGATCCTGCAGCTCGGCTCACCCGTCACCCTGCGCGATGGCGATGAGTGGGCGACCTGGATGCCTGCTGGTGATTGCGTGATCTCCATGTACGGCACAGGCGGCAAGATGTCGCATAATCGCAATCGCATGGAAGGTCGCATTCAGGTTCGACCTGAGGTTGCGTTGCGGCAGGTGGAGACGCACCTCGAGTATGGGTGGAAGATGGATGTGCGCGGCAAGGGGGCTGCATGACTACGGGATCTAAGTCGCTGCGGCTTGCTGATCAGCTTGCGCGTGAGCCGTATGTATGGCCTGGTGGCTATCCATTGCATGCCGTTACTGATGACGGTGGCGTTATGTGCCGAATCTGCGCGGTGGATGAGCGTGAGTCGATCGCGTTGACTGACGGGCGCGATGGCTGGTGCGTGGTGGACCTGTCGGTGAACTGGGAGGACCTGGAGCTGCGATGTGATTGCTGCGGGCGGGAGGTTGAGGCGGCGTATGGAGATGACTGAAAAGCACAGGGACCCGCCGTGTGTCGGTTTTTATTGCTTTCTCGCGCGGCCAAAAAAATTTAGGAACTTTGGAGGTTCGGTTTTTATAGGGGTATTTTTACTTTTATTTACATACACACCCCGATCCGTTTTTACCCCCTCCTTCCACAGCCGCCGCGAGAGACGCGGGATTGCGATTTTGAAAAACACACCCCTATTATATATAGATAGTGCTGCAAGGTTTGCAACGGCATGCAAGTGCGATTGCAGGGGAGCTGTAGCGAACCGCGCGGAGGGTTGGCTGCATCGCAATCGCGATTGCGCGTGCCGCTGTGCACGAGCGCAGAGAGTTAGCAACACAAACTCGCGGTGAGTTTGCATCGGTTACTGCTGCGCGGTTGGTATTGGTAACTTGCGCCGGCCCGGTGAAGCTCACTACCCCGGAGGGTTGGTGATGCTAACCTCCCCAGAGGGTTGGAGATGCTCACCTCCCCAGAGGGTTGGAGATGCTCACCTCCCCAGAGGGTTGGAGATGCTCACCTCCCCAGAGGGTTGGAGA
>Ga0315909_10008462_pt1 | contig 11272 bp, 10 predicted proteins | sample LakEriMetagenome_11_FD_203527 | JGI IMG/M metagenome (GOLD analysis project Ga0315909, IMG submission 203527) | Freshwater fungal communities from buoy surface, Lake Erie, Ohio, United States - Buoy 2 MA125 | ecosystem: Environmental > Aquatic > Freshwater > Lake | place: USA: Lake Erie, Ohio...
TCGGGTCAATACACCAATCTTACTAATACTGGAGCAAAGGTAATAGCCCAACGAGCGTCTGATTCAGGTGGATGGCCTGCTGAAGGAAGAATTAGTTGGACTGCTATCGGTAGGATCTAATCGTGCCAACATCGATTGCAGACATCCCCGTGGGGACAAGTGTTGCGCAAAGCGGCACGAACCTAGCCGTATTGGTATCTCAGCGATCAATCGTTGAAAACTACTCAGGATTGGATGTTATTTCTTCACAGTCATGGCAGTCTCCTCAGACCGCATATGTTCAAAGTGGCGGTCAATGGAGAGAAGTAGAGTCAGTCAAAGTCATGCAAAATGGGTCATGGCAAACTACTGCGCCCGAATTGACAAGGACGATCTATAAGAAAAGAGTCAGACTTTCCTTTGGCGGTGCGGGGTTCAGTCAAGGTGCGGCAACATCTATCGGGCAGATAAATATTCCGAACGATTGGTATGTTCCTAGTGGGTGGAAAATAGTCTACTGCCGTTGGTCAGGCATCTACGACGATGTTTGTGATGGAATCTTCCTAGGACAGAGACCAAGCACATTTGATGGAATCGGAACGATACTTGCAAGAAGATCAAATTCTGATTATGTAAACGAAAATACGAGCATTTGGACATGGCAGTCTATTCCCAATTTTACTATTACAAATCTTCGAATGGGTGGGGCATCGAATTGGGAATGTCCTTGGCTTCTTACCCCAAGTGTATCAACAGAAGGTGTTCGCTGTGGCGATGATGGATTTGTCGATCTTCATTACTTCCCCGTTGATGAAAAGGTAATCCCTAACTCATTCAACCAAATTGTCTCGGTTAAGCGGGGAAATAATTGCGACACCTGTAATCACTACCCGTATGGCGTGATGTGGTTTGAGGAACCCTAACGAATAAATACCACCAATGGCGCAGACGATCAACAGAGACATGGATCAGGGATCAAACTTCTCTTTCTCCTATGTGGTGAAAGGGACGGACGGTCTTCCTATGAACATTGCTAGTGGATACACGGCATATGCTCAGATGAGGAAGTTCTATACATCGTCAAGTGCAGTAAGTCTGACAACATCAATTACAGGGTCTACAGGCAACATCAATGTCTCTTTGGGGGCAACTGCATCCGCTGCGGTGAAGGCGGGTGTGTGGTTTTATGATGTCGAATTGCACTCAAGTGGAAGCACAAATGTCCAAAGAGTTGTGCAGGGCATGATAAATGTTTATCCCGAAATTACGAAAATTCCGTGACGCAACTAATAGTTCAAACCAGCCGCGACTAAATACCTGACACACCCACCTTCATTATGGAGATTGCAATGAGCGAGAGCATGACAATTGATGCACCGACTTCGGTTGTTTCGACAACCCCCACCGCCGCAGTAACAACGGCGAATCCCACACCAAACAAGCACAAGACGATCAGCCTTTGCATGATTGTCAAGAACGAGGCTCATGTCATTGAGCGGTGCCTGTCCTCGGTCCTTCCAATCATCGACCATTGGGTGATTGTTGACACAGGCTCGACGGATGGCACTCAGCAGAAGATCAAGGACTTCTTTGATCGTAATGGCATCAAGGGCGAACTCCATGAGCGTCCGTGGGTTGATTTCGGTCACAACCGTAGCGAGGCTCTTGAACTCTGTCAGAAGACGGATACCGATTATGCATACATGATCGATGCAGACGAGATCCTTGTTTACGAGCCTGGTTTCGATCCGATGAAGTTCAAGGAGACGCTGAACGCCGATCTCTACAACATCTTCGCCCACTTCGGACAGACGCGATATCACCGTCCACAGATGACGAGCAACAAGAAGCGGTTCTACTACCGTGGGGTTCTCCATGAGTATGTGGACTGCCATGATCCAATCGGCACCCGTGACTTCGCCCGTGGGTTCATGAACACTCCGATTCAGGATGGTGCCCGTTCGTCCGACCCCGAGAAGTACAAGAAGGACGCAGAGAAGTTCGAAGCGGCACTTGCTTCGGGCAAGGTCGATGAGAAGGATTTCAATCGCTACCACTTCTACCTCGCTCAGTCGTACCGCGACTCGCAGCAATGGGAACCCGCTCTTCAGGCGTACCTCAAGCGGGCTGATCTCGGTGGTTGGAACGAGGAAGTGTTCTACAGCCTCTATCAGGCGGGTCGGATCATGGAGATCTTGGAGAAGCCCGTTGACAACATCATTCAGTTGTACTTCAAGGCATATCAGGTTGCTCCTTGGAGAGGCGAAAGCCTATGGGCTGCTGCTCGTCTCTGCCGCGCATTCTCGCGGTTCGATCAGGGCTATCGCTTCGCCAAGCAGGGTCTAAAGATTCGATATCCCGAAGGTGCCCTCTTCGTCGGTCAGGGAATCTATGAATGGGCACTCTTGGATGAGTTTGCAATCGCGGCGTTTTGGACGGGACACTACCGTGAATCGCGTATTGCAAGCATCCAGTTGCTGCAACAGGGCAAGTTCCCGCCCGATCAGAAGGAGCGCATCGAAGCCAATCTCAAGTTCGCTAGCGATGCCATTCTGAACGAGGGTGATCAGGGGTAAGGATTGCCGCTAAATAGTGGCAGTCTGACTCTCAAAGGTAGGAACTCCACGAATGGCTTATAGTGCAATCCCAATCATCGGCGGCGGCGGCGGTAGTGACGGTCGCAGAATCCTCAACACTTGGACTGTCCCTTCGGGGCACGGGTTCGCAGCGGGTAATGTCGTAGTCTACACGGGCGGCGTTACAGGATTCGCTCTAGGTCTTGCCGATGATTTGGTGACATCTCAGACGGTGGGTGTTGTCGAGGCGGCTTCGACGGAATCGATCACAGTAGTCTACCAAGGCGAAATCGATTTCGAAGGAGCCGCCTTGGACATTGATGACGGTGCGACATCTCTCACCGCAGGAAATGTCTATTACCTCTCCCCAACAAACGCGGGATATCTGACACCAATCCGCCCATTCGACGGGGCTTCCTACATTCAGGGCATGATCGTTGCAACCGACACCGACAAGGGGTTCGTGATCAATGCCCTGCCTCAGACATCTAGCGCATCTCTATTTTCACCTGTTGGGTCTATGATTCCGTGGGCGGGTAGTTTCCAAACAGTTCCTTCCACATGGAGAATCTGCGATGGTGCTGCCGTTCGCAAGTCGGGTGCAACTCCTATCGATGGCGAGATCTACAGCCACTTGTATGAGATCATTGGAGACAAGTACAAGGTAACTGGTCTTGTTTCTAGTACGACTGGCCCTGTTGGTAACACGGCTCGGGACATCATCATTTCGTTCTCCGCTGAGGGGCATGAGGATTACCCTGGTACGACTGCACACGGTCTTGTCGATGCATATAACAACGATACAAATCGTGACTATAAGATTGGTTGGGGTGGTACAAACGACTATGCAATCGGATCGTTGACGGGTGCAAATACAGTTCAAGCGCGGTTCCAATACAAGAGAACATACCCAGGCTGTACTCCCGTAGATTTCAGCGGTGCTGTCGCAAGTTCTCAGGTAACCATTCAGTCACTCCAAGCAGGAGAGGCTACTGGAGCAACCTGTGATCGATTCTTCATTCCCGACATGCGGGCAAGAACCGCATTTGGCGTTGGATACTCTTCGGGTCTTAGCGAACTGAAGCGGGGGGATATCGGCGGCGACGATACACACCTACTCGCATCGGATGAAATCCCCGATCACAGCAACTATCTGTACACCACACAGACAGACTCCGTTGGCGCAACAAACCGAATTGCAATTGCAGCCGCACAGCGCACAGTAGATGTCACCCAAACCACTTCATATGAAGCGGGATTCACGGCAGACAACGAACCCATTTCAATGATGCCGCCTTATGTGGCAACGAACTGGATCATTCGCCACCGTCAGTTCCAAGGACCAGGAATCGAAATTGGTCCACGCGGTCACGCGGGCTGTTCTGTCTATGTGGTCAGCAATACAAAAACCGCAGGATGTTGGACTCTTGTATTGGGGTTCACGGGTGCAAGTTGTACTGGTGCAACATTTGGTCTTACAACTTGTGATGGTCAGGACGGGGCAGATGGCAACGATGGCGCAGCAGGCAGTCAAGGCCCCGCTGGCCCCGCAGGGCCTGTTGGTCCCGCAGGCCCCGCTGGCCCCGCAGGGCCTGATGGTAATGACTGTGTATGTAATTTTGTCGGTGGTGATGGGAATGGTGCCAAGTCAATTTGGCTGTCACCTGACTCTGTTTACAAGAACGGCATCGTTGGCAATCCGAACAAGACATTCCTTGGTCAGAATCTGTCGATGGATCCGCTCTATCCGACAGATTTCAACTATGCAATGTCCGTGTTTACTGCAAACAACATCGCACCCTCTACAGAAGCACCTTTCTATTACAGAGATCCAACCGACTCCGTGAATGAAAGCACCTTCCAGTACGGAAGATTTACAAAGCCGCTCACGGTTTCCCCAAATCCGAATGTCAAGATCAATCGTTCAACGGTGTACAACCTATCGGTGATCAATGATTCGGCTTCGGCATTCGCAACGCCGTTTGACATCATTCTTACACGCGGTGTGTATACGCTAAATCAGCCTTGGTTCAACTACATTGACCGCGATCTTTATATCCGCGCAGAGCAGGGTAGCCTTGTCACACAGACAGTACAGGGAATCACATTCCTACCTCTTTACACGGCTTTGGGTGCCACGGATAGCACTCGCTTTGCACTTCAAGTAAACATTGGCACGGCACAGAGCATGATTGCTGCCACGGGGAGCGCAGTACGCTTCCTCCCACCGCTTGCATTGGTAGCGGGTACGACAGCATCGAACGGCATTTCGTCGGGCTTCGATGGCATCACAAGCGGCACGGGTGGTGTTATGAACATGCTGATCGGTGGTCACGAAGTTGTTGGCATCAGCGGACAGTACTTCACGCTGCATGTCAAGAACGAAGGTTCGATGACTTTCGGCAATCTCCTAAATCAGACATTCACCAATTACATCAACTCTGTCGATGTGTATGGCGTGACGATTCGCACGACATCTCCAAACGGTGCTGTGTTCTCAGGAAGAAACACTCGGACATATATCGGTGCTTGGGATGTCGGTGCGACAGATGGCGATGGAATTGCATTCATCAATCGCTCCCTCACATCGGCACTCAACGACCCCGCGTTCTCCTCGTTCGTAACAGGCGGGGTTTACAGCAACGCAATTGGATTGCAGACGGACGGTGGGACAATTAGGGCCAGAGATTCGATGTTCCTCAACTATCCCGTGGCAGCACATGCCACGAATGGTGGAACGATTGTCCTCAAGCATTGCACAGTATCCGATTCCTACTATGGGCTTGCAGCCGACAGCGGATCTAATGCCGAGGCTGCGGGGGCAATCTTCTCCCGCAACTCGTTCCCTGTGATCACAGACAACGGCGGTACAATCAACATCACCCGCGACTTGGATAAGATCGGCAAGACACACATCAAGGGCAACCGCGCCCCAACCACGGTTCTCAATGGAAGTGTTTCCATGGGCGATACGGACATCATCGGTCCAGGCGTGCTTGCGGTCAATGCAAATGTCAGAATCAAGGATTTTGTCCGCATCCTTTCCGACACAGGATTCAGCAAGAGCGGTGGGACAACAGGAATTCAACAGGGAACCGAAGATAACAAGTTTGCGGTGCTTGCAATCAATTCAAATGTGTCTAGTCCTGACCTACTCTCCACGGTTGGAGGCTCAAAAGGTAAGACGGGAACCGATTTCGTCACGGGTGTTCAGACCTCCCGTCTCATTGGTACTGGTCGTGTTCAGGCAATCAATTCCAAGATTCTCATGACAGTCGGCAAGACCGACTTGACCACCCTTGTTGATACTGCTACGCCCGAAGACACAATCAAGGGAGATTCGGAACAACTTCCGATCTAATCGATGTTCAAACACGACAAGGATAACATCTACTTGCATGGTTTGAAGGTACCCCTTGATCTCTTCAAGAGATTGGAACCCTCTTACCAGCATCCAAACGACCTGATTGTGATGTTTTATGATGGGAATCGCAGACACTATAGAACCAAGCACAACTCTTGGACTGTAGTTGGCAAGTGGGAAGACGGTGACCGCTATCTTGCTCGTATTGACGATTTCTTCAGACTGCTTGTCGAAGTCACCAAGGAAAATCAAGAGGTGGCTGCTGAAGTTGAAGCCGCTAGGAAAGAGTCGGTGCCTGAACCCGACATAAAGGCTAAATATCCTGAGGAGGTAACGCCAAATGTCGAGTTGCAGCAGCGGACTGATTTCAACGAGAGCGGAACTAAGAGAGTACGCACTACGCGCAAACGGTCACCCCGTAGTTGAGATCAATATAGCAGACGAGCAGTTGGAAGACCGTCTGAATGACGCTCTCCAATTTTTCTCCGAATACCACTTCGATGGCGTGGAGAAGGTCTACCTGAAGTACAAGTTGTCCCAAACGGACATCGACAACGGGTACATTTCCTTTACAGCCGACAATGTGCAGTCAGAGACGGCAGACGGTTCGGGCTTTGAGGATGCCGAGGCTATTCAGACTAGCCAAGACCCCGATTGCCCCGAGAATGTCCTGCTTCAGAATCTGATCGTCAGCGTCACCCGAATTTTCCCATTCACACAGCAGTCGGTGGGCATGTTCGATGTTCGCTACCAGTATGCATTGAACGACCTGTACACCTTCGGAACCATCGATCTTGTCCAGTACGACATGACACAGCAGTACCTTTCGCTGCTTCGTCAATTTCTGTCACCTGACAAGAGCATTCGATTCAACCGAGTCGCCAACAAGTTGTACCTTGATTCAGACAAGCGTCAGTTGAATGCAGGCATGTATCTGATCATCGAAGCCTACCGCATCCTTGATCCCCGTGTATACCCTGAGGTCTACAACGACCGTCTTCTGAAGAAATACCTAGTGGCTCTTGTCCGTTGGCAATGGGGAGTCAACCTCTCCAAGTACAGCGGAATCAAGTTGCCTGGTGACATTGTCCTTGATGGACAATCGATGATGAAGGATTCGTGGCAACAGAAGGAAGATATTGAGAAGGAAATTATCCTGAAGGGCGAATTGCCCGTTGACTTCATCATGGGCTAAGGAATAAAGCATGGCATTAAACCCGTACATCCGTGTCAACAACAAGACTTATCAGCCCGAGCAGAACCTCGTTGAGGATCTGACCGTAGAGGCGATTAAGATCTATGGACATGAGATGTACTATGTGCCGCGTGAGATGGTAACGCGGGACGATCTCTTCGGTGAGTCGCAGTATTCGCGGTTCACCAATTTCAAGATGATCGAAATGTACATGGACACGACTACAGCATTTGAAGGAGGCGACACATTTACCAAGTTTGGCTTTGAGATCCGTGACAGCGTGAAGTTCACCGTTTCCAAGAAGCGATTCAAGCGTGAAACAGGTATGGATAGACCCTTGGAAGGAGATTTGCTCTACCTTCCGATCAGCAGGGGTTTGTTTGAGGTGAAGTTCGTGGAGCATGAGAACCCGTTCTATCAGTTGGGCAAACTCTACTCCTATCAATTGACATGCGAACTCTTCCAGTATTCCGAAGAAGACTTCAATACTGGAGTTCCCGAACTCGACGCTATCAACGACGAGACGGGATTCAAAGTCAACCTCAACCTTGGGGGGATCTATGGATCAGGATCTTTTGCAGAAGGCGACAGCGTTTATCAATACGCGGATGGATCAATTACAGGAGCAACTTCGGGAGCGTCTGCGAGGGCGGTGGTCTACTCGTATGAGCCTAGCGTCACTCCGCTCAGAATATCTCTATCCAATGTTGTTGGTACTTGGGTCGAAGAAACGGCGAAGGGAGCAACCGCCTACCTAGCCAAAGCGGGTGTCAATCTGTATGCCCCAATTATCAGCAAGGATGACACAATGGGCATTCTTGACGAGGCAAAGAACGAAGAGATCGAAACCGAGGCAGACTCTGTCTTCAACTTCGATGAGTCCAACCCATTCGGAGATCCATGATTTATGCTTGAGTATTACTACCATGGCACAGTCCGAAAGGTAGTGGTTGGCTTTGCCTCACTATTCAACAATGTGCATCTCGTTCGCAACGATGCCAACGGCAGCGAGAAAGAGCGCATCCGTGTTCCTATTGCATACGGGCCGCAGCAGAAGTTCCTGAAGCGTCTTGATCGCATCGGAACCGACTTCGATCAGCAACAGGTGCGTTTGGAGAACTATCTTCCGCGATTGGCGTTTGAGATCTCATCCCTGCAATACGATTCGTCGCGTAAGTTGAACAGCGTACAGCAGACAGTTGGATACAACGCAGGAGATCGCGGTACATTGAAGAAGCGGTGGGAGCGTGTTCCATACAACATGAACATGACTCTGAGCGCAATGACAAAGAGCATGGATGATTGCTTGCAGATCGTTGAGCAGATCCTTCCGTACTTTACGCCCGAATATGTGTTCACAATCAAGGCAATCGATGGAATGGATATCGATGTTGATGTGCCTATTGTACTTTCGTCTGTTGCATTGACTGAGGGTGACGATGGGTCATATGGGGATTACTCGCAGCGCAAGGTCAACTTTGCGACTATTCAGTTCATCGCCAAGATGTACCTGTATGGGCCAGTCAAGGAAGCCCCGCTCATCCTCAACACGAATGTCAACATCTTCGACATCAAGGACTTCTCGCCAAGCACGACATCCACAGCAGCATTCAAGCCATACGCAGACATTGGAGTGTCTGCCGCTGCGGGTATTACGGCAGGAGGCTATACACCGTCTCTGACGGCAGGATGGACAGGCGCAGGGGCTACACATGCAAGTGTGAGCATTCGTGAGTATCCCCCGACAGCATGGGGAACATAATGACAGGAGGAGCCGTGAGCAACATCGACATGAACATCGCAAACACATTGGGAATCGAACCCAATCCCGAAGTTGTGGATATCGTTCCAGTAAAGGCGATTTCCGTAGACCATCAGTACAATCCGTCCGATGCAGACAGGGACTACGACGAAGTTCGAAAGAACCTGAAGTGCATCATTGAGAAGTCGCAGGAAGCCATCGAAGGCATCAGCGAACTGGCTCAGGACAGTCAACAAGCCCGTGCCTACGAAGTAATGGCACAACTCATACAATCATCCCTTGAGGCTAATAACAGGCTGATGGATATCCATCGCCGCATGAAGGATCTCAAGAAGGAAGAGAAGGCAAAGACTACAACAGTCACGAACAACTCCATCTATGTGGGCAGCACGGCTGATTTGCAGAAGATGATTCGTGATCAGCGTAAGGCTATTGATCGGGGCGATATCGTAGATGAGCAATGATCATGAGACATACCTAGGCAACCCCCTTCTAAAGGGTGCGTATGTCAAGCAGGAGTTCACAAAAGAGCAGTTGGAGGAGTATATCAAATGCTCCGAAGACCCGATCTATTTCATTGAGACATACATCAAGGTTGTCACCATCGATGAAGGTCTCATGCCTTTCAGGCTGTATGACTTTCAGAAGGATATCGCTCGTTCGGTATTCGACAACCGCTTCACCATCTGCAAGATCCCGCGTCAGAGCGGCAAGACCGCGACATTGGTGGCTTGCATTCTGCACATGGTGCTGTTCAATCCGACATATAAGGCGGCAATCCTCGCCAACAAGTTGAAGACTGCGACCGAAATTATGGATCGCTTCAAGGTCGCGTATGAAAACCTTCCGAAGTGGTTGCAGCAGGGCATCATCGAATGGAACAAGACGAGCATCACATTGGAGAACGGATCGAAGGTCATCTGTTCATCTACATCATCTAGTGCCGTCCGTGGTTCGTCCTACAACTTCCTGATGCTTGACGAGTTTGCGTTCGTTCCCGAGCAGATCGCGGAAGAGTTCTTCACATCGGTGTATCCCACGATCACCTCAGGTAAGACATCGAAGACGGTCATCGTGTCCACCCCGAATGGTCTCAATCTGTTTTACAAGATGTGGCAGAATGCCAAAAACGGGAAGTCCGAGTTCGTACCCGTCGAAGCACATTGGTGGCAAGTGCCTGGGCGTGATGAGAAGTTCAAGGAAACCACGATCAAGAATACCTCCGAGCGGCAATGGTATTCAGAATATGAATGTGAATTCCTTGGCTCTCAGGAGACGCTGATCAAGGCATCGAAGATTGCCGCCCTGACATTCCAAACTCCTCTAATGGAGACGGAAGATGGCTTGGCAATCTATGAGCATCCCATCAAAGGACACATCTATACGGGTCTGATTGACTCTAGTAGGGCTATTGGGCAGGATTACAACGCCATGTTGGTCTTGGATGTCACCTCTATGCCGTACAAGGTGGTGGCAAAGTATCGAAACAATACTATTCCCGTCCCTGTGTTCCCGAACCTAATCAAGACGATCCTTGAGAAATACAACGAGGCATACGCCCTGATTGAAATCAATGACACAGGGCAGCATGTGGCAGACATCCTCAAGGACGAACTTGAGTATGAGAATGTGATCACGATTACCATCAAAGGCAAGAAAGGTCAGAAAGTCGGAGAAGGCTTCGGTGGTGGCAGGGTGTATAGCGGCGTGAAGATGAGCAGCCAAATCAAGAAGGCGGGTTGCTTCGTGGTTAAGGAAATGATCGAAAGCGACAAATTGATAGTAAACGATTTCGATATCATTGCAGAGATCAGTACCTACATCGCCAAGGCGGGGTCATACGAGGCTACAGAGGGCTACCACGACGATCTCATGGCTTGCTTGGTCATGTTTGGTTGGCTGACCACACAGGACTACTTCAAGGACTTGGTCAACCTAGATGTCCGTAAGCGACTCTTTGAGGAAAAACTCAAGAAACTGGAGGAAGACCTGACACCGTTTGGCTTCCTTGACAGCGTAGAAGACGAAATGGACGAAGCGGCGAGGATGCTTGCTAGCGAATCTACGGAGAAACCTAAACAATCTAGGCGGGATAGATCATGGATGGACGATGCAAACGAGATCATGTGATGATCGGGTGAAATGATCAAACGAATAAATACCCCCGTCTATCAAACCAATCCAAGGAGACTGAGATGGCATTCCAACTTTCCCCAGGCGTGAATGTAACAGAGAAGGACTTGACCACAATCGTCCCTGCTGTTGCGACAACCAATGCAGGCATCGTGGGTCTATTCAATTGGGGCCCATGCAACAAGCGAATCCTCGTTGACAGCGAAAATAACCTCGTTCAACTTTTCGGCGCACCCGATGACAATGTTGCTGAGTGGTGGTTA
>Ga0315909_10008464_pt1 | contig 11271 bp, 6 predicted proteins | sample LakEriMetagenome_11_FD_203527 | JGI IMG/M metagenome (GOLD analysis project Ga0315909, IMG submission 203527) | Freshwater fungal communities from buoy surface, Lake Erie, Ohio, United States - Buoy 2 MA125 | ecosystem: Environmental > Aquatic > Freshwater > Lake | place: USA: Lake Erie, Ohio...
ATCCGCAGGGTGCTGGCGCGGTTCACGGTCGACGACACGGTGGCGTTCTTCGCGGCGGCGGGCGTGGAGCTCAAGCGCGAGGACACGGGCAAGCTCTTTCCGGTCACCGACTCGGCGCGGACGGTGCTCGACGCGCTCGTCCGCGAGGCGACCCACGCCGGCTGCGAGCTCGTACACCCCGCCCGCGTCGACGCGATCGGCCGCGACGCCGAGGGCTTCCTGCTCGCGACCCCGATCGGCCGCATCCGCGCCGGCCGCGTGATCCTCTGCACCGGCGGCCGGTCGCTCCCCAAGTCGGGCTCCGACGGCGGCGGCCACGCGCTCGCCGCGGCGCTCGGCCATTCGCTCACGGCGCCGATCGTGCCGGCGCTCGTGCCGCTCCTGCTGCCCGCGGGCCACTGGATCACCGAATTGAGCGGGCTCACGCTGCCGACGGAGGTCGTGCTCTGCGAGGCGAGCGGCCGGCGGCTCAAGGCCTGCACGGGCAGCACGCTGTGCACGCACACCGGCCTCTCGGGCCCGGCCGTGCTCGACATCAGCCGCCACTGGCTCGTGGCCCGCACGACGTCCCCGGCCGCGCCCCGGCTCACGATCAACTGGCTGCCCGGCCTGACTCCCGAGGCGGCCGAGCGGCTGCTCCTGGCGGCGGCCGGGCGGCCGGCGGTCGCGGCGGTTCGCGAGCACCTGCCCGACCGGCTCGCGCGGCGGCTGTGCGAGCTGGCCGGCGTGCCCGCCGGCGGCGACCTGCCCCGCGACGCGCGGAAGCGGCTGGTCGAACTGCTGGTGGCGACGCCGCTGGACGTGACGGGCGACCGCGGGTTCACGGTCGCCGAGGCGACGGCCGGCGGCGTGCCGCTCTCCGAGGTGCGGCTCGACACGATGGAGAGCCGCATCTGCCCGGGACTGCACCTGGCCGGCGAGGTGCTCGACGTCGACGGCCGGATCGGCGGCTTCAACTTCCAGTGGGCCTGGGCGAGCGGCTTCCTCGCCGGCACGGCCGCGGCGCGGATGGGCCGCCCGCCGGCCGCCGTCGCCGATCAGGGGGCCATGACGACGGGCTGAAACGGTCCGACGCGTGCGGGGTCCCCCGCCGGCGGTTCGGCCCGCGCCGCGCCGGAGGTGATGCGGGTGGCGAGCACCTCGTACGTCCGGCAGCCGCCGCGCAGGTCGAGCGACCGCATGGGAGCAAGGCCCCGGCCGCGCAGGAACGGCTCGCAGGACGCGACGACCTCTTCGACGCCGATGTCGAGCATCGAGGCGATGCCGGGCTGCCAGCGCAGGCCGGCGGGCGGCGATTGGCGCCGCCGCCGCTCCGGCAGGACCGTCTGCGACCGCACCACCGTGCCGCGATTCGAGAGCGGATGCCACTGGTTGGGATCGGTGGGGCCGAAGAGCGTCACCACCGGCAGGCCGAGCGACGCGGCGACGTGGGGCAGCCCGCTGTCGACGCCGACGCACAGGTCCATCCGCGACAGGTACGCGGCCACGTTCGCCAGCGGCACGTGCCGCGTGTGGTCGTGCACGTGCGCGACGACATGGTCGTCGAGCCGGGCGACGATCTCCTGGTGCATGGCGACATCCGCCGGACCACCGCAGAAGAAGACCTCGCAGCCGTGGCCGCGGACCAGCCTGTCGACGACCCGCGCCCAGCGGTCGGTGGGCCAGTGCTTGTCCGGGTTCGTCGACCGCACGGCGAGGAACACCCGCGGCCGATCGGCCGGCACGTCGGCGAGCAGGGCGTCGACGGCCGCCACGGCGGCGGGGGCGACCCAGTTCTCGTTGTGCCCGTCGTCGACGTCGAAGCCGTCCGCGCGGAGCAGGTCGAGGTAGGTTTCGGACTGATGCCGGCAGGGCGCCAGGGGAATCACCCGCGACAGGAACCAGCCGCGGCCCTCGGTGGCATGGCCGACCCGGCGGGGAATGCCCGCCAGCCAGGCGAGCAGTCCGCTGGAGAAGGACCGCTTCAGGAGATAGGCCCGCGAGTAGCCGCGGGACCGCAGCCAGCGGGCCTGGCAGCGGATCTTCGTCACGGCGGACGGCAGGAACCGCCGCGACCGCGGCGGCCGCGGCCAGCCGATGAGCGCGTCGGGATACGGGCAGTCGGCCAGCACCGCGGCCGCATGCGGCTCCACCAGCACGTCGATGACCGCCTGCGGAAACCGCCGGCGCAGGTTCCGCAGGAACGGGATCGAGAGCACGGTGTCGCCGAGGAAGGCGTTGCCCACGACGAGGATCCGTTCGCGATCGGCTGGTGCTGTCGGCATGGCATGCGTGCAGATCGTCGATCTGCCCCCTGGAAGCTCCGGCTTACCGCGCGAATCCGACGAAGAAGCTGAACAGCTGCTTGCTGTCGTACGGGGCGTAGACGACCGGGAAGGCGAAATCGAGCGCGATCGGCGCCGGCCCCATCGCCGGCAGCGTGATCCGCAGGCCGACGCCGGGCGCGACCCGCATGTTGTTGATGGAGACGTTCGACTCGACGGTGCCGAAGTCGGTGAACACCACGCCCCGCAGCGAGTCGTCGGCCGTGATCGGAAACATGTACTCGACGGTGTTGAGCCATTCGAACGGGCCGCCGATGACCGCCGCGGCCTGCGAGGCGTTCGTCGGCGACACGCCGGCGGGGGTCTGCCGCGGGCTCGCACCGCGGAACGTGAAGCCACGGATGGTGTTGTAGCCGCCCGCGAAGAAGTTGTCGTAGGCCGGCGTGTCGGGGCCCGACATGCCGAGCACCGATCCGATGGAGAGCACGTGCCGCCCGGAGCCGTCGGGCCGCTCGTTGAGCAGGAAGTACTGCCGCCCCTCGAGGATCCCGCGGGGATAGACGAACGTGCCGATCACCTGCTCGAACTCGAACGTGGCGAGGTGCCCCTGCGTCGGCAGGAACGGGCTGTCGCGGGTGTCGTGGATGATGCCGCCGCTGAAGCCGTAGACGGAATTCGTGCCGAGCATGTTCTGGATGGCGGGGGTGATCAGCCGCGGGTTGTAGACGTCGACGCTCTCGCCGCGGAACGCCGTGTTGACCGACAGGTTCGGGGCGAACGCGAACTGGTAGCCGAGACCCACGCGGCCGCCGACCCGGCCCTCCGCCCAGTCGTAGAAGAAGCGGGTGTAGTAGGAGGCGCTCGTCGACAGGCCGATCCGCGTGTCGAAGAGGTAGGGCTCCTGGAAGGTGGCGGTGTACCGCTGCAGCTGCGTGCCGGGCGCCGCCTCGAGCCGGAACCGCTGCCCGGCGCCGCGGAAGGCGGTGCCGTTGCGGATGTCGTCCCAGCTGGTGGGCAGCCGCGTGATGTCGAAGTTCTGCTCGTCGATGACGATGTTGCCGACCAGTCCGGCATTGGAGTTGACGCCGGCACCGATCATGAGCCGGCCGGTCTGCGTCTCCTCCGCGTCGACGTCGACGACGACGTAGGGGTCGCTGCCCGGGAAGACCTGCAGCGGCTCGACGCCGAAATTCGGGACCATGCCCGGCTGCACCATGCCCGGCTGCACCATGCCCGGCTGCATCATGCCTGGCTGCATCATGCCTGGCTGCACCGCGCCCGGCGGCGCTATCCCCGGCTGAAACTGCACCGGCGTCGCGAACGCCTGGCCGCCAGGCTGGCCGGCCATGGGCACCGCGGCCGGGGCGGCGGCGAACGCCGGCGCCGGCTGCTGCTGGGCGACGTAGACCGGCTGGCGGGGAGCGGGTGCGACGGTACGGGAATAGTCGACCGCCTCGGGACCGGTCGGCGCCAAGGCCGCGCCGCCCCACGGCTGCGGCGGAGCCAGGCCGCCCGCGGCGGGCTGCTGCGGCGGGAACGCGGGCTGCACCGCCGGGCTCTGGCCCCGCCACACCGGCTGCGCGGCGACCGCCTCCTCCGCCGCGGTCCATTCCCCCTCGAGCACGAGGTCGAGAATCTCGTCGTCCTCGCCGTCGGGGCTCTGGCCGCGGAAGCCCGGCCGCTTCGGATCCCGGGCGATCTGCGTGTCGCTCTCCTCGGGCTTGCTGAACACGATCCGCGGCCCCTGCCCCTTGGAGGCGTCGGCCATGAACAGGCTGCTCGCCTTGAGCCGCCGCTCGTCGTCGCGGAGCTTGCGGATGTCGAGGATGTCGCCGGGCCGCAGCGACAGCCGGTTGAGCACGGTGCTGTGCCGCGTGTGGGGATGCTCGCCGCGGATCCGGACGTTGATCTTGCCGACGCGGTACCGCTGCCCCTCCTCGATGTTGTAGACGAGGTCGAGCTGGCCGGGCTCCTCGAGGAACCGCGGGTCGGCGCGGATGTCGGCGAAGACGAAGCCGCGGCCGCCGTAGATGTCGCGGATCATGCCCAGGTCGGCGTCCATCTTCGACTGATTGAAGGGCTGGCCGCTGGTGAGCTTGAGGTCGCGGGAGATGAACTCGCTCTTGAACTTGCTGTTGCCGATGAACGAGACGTTGCGGACGGTGTACCGCGGCCCCTCGTTGATGACGAACGTCAGCATCGTCCAGTCCCGGCCGCCGCCGTGCACCACCTGCACCTCGCGGCCCACCTTCGCCTGGAAGAACCCGAGGCTGCGGTAGTAGGCGGTGAGCGTCTCGACGTCGGCGTCGATCTTGGCGCGGTCGACGTCGCCGCCGAGCAGCCAGAACACGCCGGGCTTCGACTTGATCTGCGTGAGCAGGCGGGCGTCGGTGGCGATGGTGTTGCCGACGAATCCCGTCCAGAGCGACTTGCGGCTGCGTCCCTCGTCGATCAGGAACACGGCCCCCTTGTCGCCCGGCTTGCTCCCCTCGAGCGTCGTCACCTTCGCCGCGTCGTAGCCCTTCTCGTGGTAGTACGACTCGATCCGGCGGCGGGCCTCCTCCACCACGTAGGCGTCCATCGAGTCGCCGACGTCGATCTCGGCCTTCTTGCGGATCGTACGGGTCGGCACCCGCTGGTTGCCCACGTACTTGACGTAGCGGAGCATGGGACGCTCGACGACCTGGAAGATGACGACGATGCCCTCCTTCACCCGCACGTACTTCGGGTTGACGTCGACGAACTTCCGGCAGCGATGGAGCGTGCGGACGTCCTCCTCGATCGCCTGGGCGTCGAAGATCTGGCCGGCCCGCGTCACGAGCTTCGGCAGCTTCGACACGTCGGTGGCATGGTTGCCCTCGATCCGCACCTCGACGATCCGATTGGCCTCGTCGACCGGAGCGGCGGCCGACGCGGCGGGAGGAACTGCGGGCCCGGGCGGCGGCTGAGTCTGCGCGTCCGACTGCCCGGTGGCCGCCAATGCCAACGCGACTGCCACGGCCGTCAGGGCCATTCGTCGCCGACGGCGTCGTCCCGGCGGACCGTGCCTGTGCGGGCGGTCGGACGACGGGGTGGGGAGATGCTCGCGCAGGGACATCGATGGTGCCGATCGGGTGGAGGTGCGGCGACGGGCGGGAAGGAATACCCGCGCCGCAGAGGGTGTCACAAGGCGAATCGCGGCGCGTTTCCGCCCCGCCGCCGCGTTGCTCTCGTCCTTGCCGCGGTCCACCCGTCCTACCCAGACGCCGATGCTTGACTGGCCCCGACAAACGCCGATACTTCGGGTGGATCCTGCCATTTCACCGCGTTTTCTCCCGCGAGCGTGGCTCGCCGGGGGCATGGCATTCTCAGCCGCCGGCCCTGCCCATGCCGCCCATGGTCATCGATCTGCGCCGGACGGAAGACGCCCGCGACGTCGTGCACCGGGCCGTGCAGGCGCTCGCGGAGGGACGGGCCGTCGGCTTTCCGACGGAGACCGACTACGTGGTCGCGGCCAGCGTCCGCCATGCGTCGGCCTTGGAGGGGCTGACGGCACTCGCTGCGGCGCGGCCGCGGGAGCCGCGACTCTCGCTGGCCCTGAAGAGTGCCGACGAGGCGCTCGATTGGGCGCCGCGGCTGAGCCCCGTGGGCCGGCGGATCGCGCGGCGTTGCTGGCCCGGACCGGTGGCGATCATCGTGCCCGACGACCATCCCGACAGCCTGGTGCACCGTCTGCCCGACGCCGCCCGTGACGGCATCCTCGGCGACGGCCGGCTGCGGCTCCGCGTGCCCGGTCACCAGATGATCGCCGACTGCATGCGGATGCTGGCGGGACCAATCGTGCTCGCCGAGCCGGCCGGGCCGGCGCCGGCGGTGACGGCCGGCGACGTCATCGAACGGTCGGCCGCGGCTCCGCTGGCCCTGGTGATCGACGACGGCCGCGCCCGCTACGCGCAGCCCGCCACGACCATCGAGGTCGGGGAGACCGACTTCCGTGTCGTCCACGCGGGCATCGTGTCGGAAGAAACGCTGCGGCGGCTCTCCAGCCTGATGGTCCTCTTCGTCTGCACGGGAAACACCTGCCGCAGCCCGATGGCCGAGACGATCTTCCGGCTGCTCGCGGCCGAGCGGCTCGGCTGCCGCCCCGACGAGATCGAGCGGCACGGCGTGGTCGTCGCCAGCGCCGGCATCGCGGCCTGGGGCGGCGGCAAGGCGAGCACGGGTGCCGTCGAGGCGATGCGCGAGGCCGGTGGGGATCTTTCGGGCCACGCCAGCCAGCCCGTCACGGAGAACCTGGTCCGCCAGGCGGACGTCATCTGGACGATGACGGCGTCGCATCGCGGCCTGCTCCTCGCCCAGTTTCCCGAGGCCGGCGGCCGGGTATCCATGCTCTCGCCGGAGAGGGTCGACGTGCTCGATCCGATCGGCGGCACGCTGGAGACCTACCGGAAATGTGCGGCGGAGATCCGCAAGCATTTGGCGGAGAGAGTGGCTACACTTCTCGTCGGGTCGGCCCGGACCGCGTAGGACGGTGGTCGGCCGCGACGTCCTTGGCCTGCAGAGCGTCTTTCAGGAAGCAGCCATGCGGATTGCCATCGGCAGCGATCACCGGGGGGTTTTCCAAAAGCAGCGGCTGATGGGCTTTCTCGAACGGCTCGGCCACCAGGTCGTCGATTGCGGCTGCCACGGCGACAACGCCGTCGACTACCCCGACATCGCCGCCGACGTCGCCCGCCGCGTCAGCGGCGCCGCCGTCGACCGCGGCATCCTGCTGTGCTGCACGGGCGTGGGCATGGCGATCGCCGCCAACAAGCTGCCGGGAGTGCGGGCGGCGACCTGCCATGACGAGGTCACGGCCGAGATGAGCCGGCGACACAACGACCTGAACGTGCTGTGCCTGTCGGCGGAGATGATCGGCCCGGAGGTGCAGGAGAAGCTCATCCAGACGTGGCTCGACACGCCCTTCGAGGGGGGCCGCCACGCCCGCCGCGTCGCCAAGATCGCCGCCCTGGAGCCGGGGAGTCGCCCCGGCGACGCCGGCGGAGCCGCGGCCGGAAAATAGCGGCCCGCGCCCGGTTCGGACGCCGCCGCGGCGGCGTCACGCCGCGGGGGTTCCGGCGACCGGCGAAACCGGGCTGATCCGGAAGGCCAGAAAAGGTAGTGGCGTCGTAGCGGTCATGCCGCCGAGGGGCTGAAAAAACGCCCAAAAAACCGCCGCCGATTCGTTGAACGGCCCCGCCGCGTTGGTATCGTCGAGTCCAGTCGGGCCGCAGCCGGCATCGGCCGCGGGCCCGCCCCAGCATCTTGCAGGAACTCGCACGGCATGCCTCTCGCTCACCATCCCGAACCGGACGAAGTGGACTGCATCATCCGCAACGGCGAGCTGCGGGACGCGATCGAACCGTACGTGGACGAGGCGATCTGGGAGATCGACTTCCGCGCGCTCCCGACCGCCGTTGAGAACCGGTTCCTCGAGTCGATGCTCGCGTGGGAGCTGGCGCCGCTCGTGCCGATCGCCCGCTGGTTCGATCCCCCGCTGGCGCTGCAGCCCGCCTGCACGCTCGACGACGAGCAGGTCCGCGACCGTCTCTGGGACGCCGTGGAGCGGCTCTACTCGCGGCGGGTGGTGCTCGACTTCACCGACCACCTCTCCGATCGGGAGCTGTACTCGCTCATCCGGCGCGACATCCTGCCCGCCACGGTGAAGCGGGTCGACCTGCCCGACAACTTCTTCCACTGGGACTGCAGCGCCACCGACCCCGCCGACGACTCCGTCTGGCTGACGTACTACGCCTCGGACGAGGAGCGACGCGAGTGGAGCCTGGAGGAGGGCCGCGATCCTCCTCCGCGGGCAGTGCCCCCGTACCCGCGGGCCCTGCCCACGGCCCCGGTGTGAGCGGCTTTTCCACGCGCGCCCACGGCCGTATGCTTCCCCGCGTCGAATGTCCGACACGAGGAGCGGCCCATGGCGATCGCTGATCCTGTCTCGCGGCGGATGCTGCTTTCCGTCTGGACCCTCGGCGGGTGCGTGGCCGGCCTGCTCGTGCCGTCGGCCGCCCGGGCCGCCGACGAGGCGGCCGTCCGCGCCGCGGTGGCCCGCGCCTCCGCGTTTCTGGCCGAGCAGGGGCAGGCCGACGACGGCAGCTTTTCGGCACAGGCGGGACCGGCCGTCACGGCGCTGGCGGTGACGGCGCTGGTGAAGACGGGCACTCCCGCCGACGCGGCCGGCGTGCGGCGGGGCCTCGAATGGCTGCTGCGGTTTCGCCACGAAGACGGCGGCATCCACCCGCCGGAGTCCGCCGTCGCCAACTACGAGACGTCGATCGCGCTGGTGGCGCTGGCGGCCTGCAACCGAGACGGCCGCTACGACGACCAGATCAGGACCGCGCAGGCGTTCGTGCGGGGGCTGCAGTGGGACGACGGCGAGGGCCGCGGCTCGTCCGATCCTGCCTACGGCGGCGCCGGCTACGGCCGCAAGAAGCGTCCCGATCTCTCCAACACCGCCTTCCTCGTCGAGGCGCTGCGCGAGCTGGGCGCGGGCGCCGACGACCCGGCGATCCAGCGGGCGCTGGTGTTCGTGTCGCGGACGCAGAACCTCGAGGGTCCGCACAACACGCTCCCCTTTCCCGCGAAGAACCCCGACGGCGGCTTCTACTACACGCCGGCGGCGGGCGGCGAGAGCCAGGCGGGCGAGACGCCGGAGGGGGGCTTGCGCAGTTACGGCTCGATGACCTACGCCGGGCTCAAGAGCATGATCTTCGCGGGCCTCACGCGGGACGATCCCCGGGTCAAGGCGGCCGTCGAGTGGCTGGCGAAGCGGTACACCTTCGCGGAGAATCCCGGCCTGGGCGACGCCGGTCTCTACTACTACTACCACACCGCGGCCAAGGCGCTCGACGCGCTCGGCGACGACACGTTCACGGACGCCGCGGGCCTGAAGCACGCCTGGCGGAGCGAGCTGGCCGACGCGCTGCTCGCCAGGCAGCAGGCCGACGGCTCGTGGGTGAACGAGAATCCGCGCTGGATGGAGGGTGATCCGAACCTCGTCACGAGCTACGCGCTGTTGGCGCTGGCGGCGTGCCTCCCGAAGCAGCCGGCCGGACGCTAGTGCGCATCCGGTTTTGCTGGAGCGACGATCCGACAATCCGGGCGGGGAGGCGAAGGGGGTCGGCGAAAGCTCGACCTTGCGTGTGGCCGCCGCGGCCACAGCGAGGAGACTTTTGCCGCCCCCAAGCCGGTGCTTCACGAGCGTCGGATGTGGTCTCGCGCGCGGCCCGTGTTCACGCCGGGCCCGGTCAGAGCCGCTGGCTGGCGATGGCCAGGAGGTCGGCTTCGGCCTGGGGATAATCGGCCAGGATGCGGCGGAAGTCCTCGCCGTCGAGCACGAGCAGGTCGCACGGCGTCACCGCCCGCACCGTGGCGCTCCGCGGCCGGTTGAGCAGCAGCGCCATCTCCCCGAAGCACTCGCCCGACCTCATGACGCCGACCCGCTCGCCCGTCGCCCCGATCGCTTCGGCCTCGCCGCGGCAGATGACGTAGAACTCCGCCGAGGTGTCGCCGCGTTCGACGACCGTCGCGCCGGCGTCCACCGCCAACGGCCGGAACGCCATCACGAGCGTGTTGAGCAGCACGGGCGGCGCCGACGCGAAGAACTCGCTGCGGACGAGCACGTCGCGGCCGAGGCATTCGTGCCAGCGGCGGCCGTCGCGGGCCAGCAGGCCGCTGGCGGCCCGCGGCCCCCAGGAACCCGCCACGTAGTTGGGGAAATCGGCGGCCGGGGTCGCCTGCCAGGCGTCCAGAACCGGTTGCATGATCCGCCAGGACGACTCCACGAAGTCGGTCCGCGAGAAGAGGGTCGGGTCGCCGTTCATGGCGCTGTAGAGCAGGACCTCGTAGCCCGTGCCGCGCGACGCCTCGAACGTCTCCGCGTAGTCGAACCGCATGCCGGCCCGCTGCATCTGGAACGTCGGCCCCGGCCGCTTGGCCTGCATGCGGATCTCCACGCCCTGGAACGGCTGGATGTGGAAGATCAGCAGGTTGGGCTCGCCGGCGGACTTGAACTGCACGACGATCTCGGTGCCCCGCTTCCACAGCGCCTTGCCGGACCGCAGGTAGACGGGCATTCCCGACCAGCGGTCGTTGTCGATGTGCAGCCTGACCGCGGCGAACGTCGGCGTGTTCGACCGCGGATCGACGTGGGGCTCCGCGCGGTAGCCGACGGCGGCGGTGCCGTCGGCCCGCGTGCCGGGCCCGTACTGTCCGCGGACGCAGCAGTGGTCGACGTCCGCCGGTGAGATCGGCCGCACCGACTCCAGCAGCCGCGACTTCGCCTCGCGCACGGCCCCGGGATCGAGCGACGCCGGCGGCTCCATGCAGACGTAGGCGAGCATCTGCAGGAGGTGGTTCTGCAGCATGTCGCGCACCACGCCGGTCTTGTCGTAGTACTCCCCCCGGCTCTCCACGCCGACGGTCTCGGTCGCCGAGATCTGGATGTGGTCGATGTGCGCCGCGTTCCAGAGGGGGGCGAACATCCCGTTGGCCAGCCGGAAGGCGAGCAGGTTCTGCACCGTCTCCTTGCCGAGGTAGTGGTCGATGCGATAGATCTCGTCCTCGCGCCACCGCGCCAACAGCGACCGGTTCAGGGCCACGGCGGAGGCGAGATCCTTGCCGAATGGCTTCTCGACGATGATCCGCTTGGCGCCCGGCAGCCGCGTGAAGCCGGCGGCGTCGAGCTGCTCGTTGACGACCGCGAAGAACTCGGGTGAGATCGCCAGGTAGAGCAGCGTGTTGTCGGCGGCCGGCGTGCCGGCGGCGACGTCCCGCACGAGTTCCTGCAGCCGCGCGTAGGCGGCGGGGTCGGCGAAGTCGCCCGCCAGGTAGTGCAGCCGCGACTCGAGCCACCGCCAGCGGTCGTCGTCGAACGACTTCCGCGTGCTGAAGCCGCGGATGTCCCGCCGCTGCTGCTCACGGAACTCCGCCGTCGTCATCTCCCGGCGGGCCATGCCGACGACCGCGAAAACCTCGGGCA
>Ga0315909_10008465_pt1 | contig 11269 bp, 17 predicted proteins | sample LakEriMetagenome_11_FD_203527 | JGI IMG/M metagenome (GOLD analysis project Ga0315909, IMG submission 203527) | Freshwater fungal communities from buoy surface, Lake Erie, Ohio, United States - Buoy 2 MA125 | ecosystem: Environmental > Aquatic > Freshwater > Lake | place: USA: Lake Erie, Ohio...
AATAATGTTTAATTATATTATTGGAGGTGGAAAGGAAGAAGAAGCAGAACTTGCTTGTTTAATCAAACTAATTGAAATTGTAAAAAACAAATAGAATGAAAAACATACACGTATTACCAACAGACAATTATTCACCATTAGTCCATTCAACAAATAAATATGGTGGATACTTTAAGAGTGAGCATTATTCACCAATGAAAGAAATGGGTGATTCTTATCAACACATTTACATCACTTCTGATGAAGAAATTAAAGAAGGAGATTGGGTTTTTAACTTTGAGTACATTTATATAGTTCAATATGATTCTAAAAAACATGATAGTAAATTTTGGTACAAAAAAATCATCCTAACAACAGACCAAGAATTAATCAAAGATGGTGTACAAACTATTGATGATGAGTTCCTTGACTGGTTTGTGAAGAACTCAAGTTGTGAGTGGGTTGAAGCCAAATTAATAGAAGAAATCCCTAGTGGATTTACTTTTGGTATGTTTGGAAATGATGAACCGCCAACAGAGTTAGTTTACAAAATAATCATTCCAAAGGAAGAGCCTAAACAAGAAACACTTGAAGAAGCTGCTGAAAATTATGTTAGAAATGAGCCAGATGCTACTCTGAAACTAATTAGTAAGTATTCTTTTAAAGATGGTGCTAAATGGCAAGCAGAAAGAATGTATAGTGAGGAAGAAGTATTGGAATTAATACTAAAATCAAAAATTGAAACATCAAATCTTTATTATGAAGATATGAAAGAGTGGTTTGAACAAATTAAAAAGAAGTAACATAACACACACCCAACTACCTATTGGTGGTTGATGATTCAGAAATTAGGGTGTATGACATTCCAGACAAAATCCTTTCAGGGGGGTGAGTTTGTTTAACTTTTATGTGAAATGATTAAACAAAATTATTTTTTTTTGGTAGATGGTTGTATGTAATTGTTTCTTTATTATATTTGTTTTGTTAAACCCTTAAAAACTTTACTATGTATAAGAAAAAGGTTCAAGACCTACAAAGTGAAATAATCGAAAAGATTAAAGAAAAGTGTTCAACTATTATTGGTGAAGACCAACAAATTACATTTAAGAATGTATTTAGTATTTGGATTACCGAAGGTATGTACGAAGTTGATGGTAGAGTTCAATACGGGGCATACGGTATGTTATCAGATGGTACTGTGATGGGGGAAAGTTTTGGTGATAGTGTAGAATTCTCGTTAGGTGAGTTGGATATTTATGAACTTGCACACATCATAGATATTCTTGAGTCGAGTGACTTTACTGTCGAGGACATTTAGTCTGGAAAAAAAGTAGAAAATAAATTTGGTATAAAAAAAAATCTTTATTATATTTGTACTACAATTAAACCAAAAAAATATGGGATACACAACTGATTTTGAAGGTGAGTTTACATTTAGTCGTCCACTGACTATTGATGAAAACAACTACATCAAAAAATTTAATGAAACTCGTAGAATGAAACGGAATGTAGAAAAACTCTATGAGTTGTTCAAAGGTGAACACGGAAACCCCTTTTTACCAAAAGAAGAAACCTACGGAAATGATGGTGAGTATTTTGTTGGTGGTAGTGGGTTCGCGGGTCAAGACAGGGATGATAGTATTGTTGATTACAATACACCACCAGGTCAACTTGATTTTCTAACGGCGGACTTCAATGAAAGGTGGACACAAAATGATTTAAGAAAAAAAGAGGGTAAGTGTCAACCTAGTTTGTGGTGTCAATGGGTTACAAATGAAGATGGAACTCGTTTAATGTGGGATGGTGGAGAGAAGTTTTACAACTATTGTGAGTGGTTGAATTATCTTATCAATCATTTCTTTGAGAAGTGGGGTGTGAAATTAAACGGTGAAGTTTATTGGAAAGGTGAAGAGAGTGATGATATGGGTAAGATTGTTGTAAAAGACAATAAGGTCATTGTAAAACACGCGAGGGTTAGTTATCATTGATTGACTGATTTAAGGAGAAAACCCTCACCGAAAGGTGGGGGTTTTTTATTGCTCTGGTTTTTGCTCTGGTCGTTTCTGGTGCTATTTCTGATTTTGTCTGGAAAAGGGTGTATGACATTCCAGACAAAATTTCCGTCCGGTCTTCTGTCCCAAAAAAAAATCAAATAATTTTTTTTATGAATGGATACTTATATCAAAATATGTATTATATTTGTCCCGTTAAACCTTAAACAAAAAATCTATGTCAAACCGAGTTCAAGATGTCCTGAACAAGTCAGGATTGAATTGGGGGGTGAGAGAAGAAACTCTTACAACCCAAAGTGGTATTATTGTTCCAAATAAAAAAGCGTTGATTCGTAATGATAACGACGCAATTTTATCTGTTACCAATGATTCGTATTGTCCTTACCAAAATGAACAACTTGTTGAGTTGTTGGATAAGGTATCTCAACAAGTAGGATTACCCATTCATAAAGGTGGGTTGTTCGGTGATGGTGAAAAAGTTTTCATTCAACTCAAATCAAATGATTTGAAATTGGGGACAGATAGAATTGAAGGATATATTACTGGTATCAACTCGTTTGATGGTTCAACAAGTTTGGCATTCGGACCCAGTAATATCACCATTAGTTGTATGAACACCTTTTACGCTGCGTTTCGTAATATCACAACCAAAGTTCGTCATACAAAGAATATGGTTTTGAGAATTGACGAAATTTGTAAAGGGTTGGAAACTGTATTGGACGAAGAAAAAGTTTTGTTTGATGATATTATCAAATTGTCCGAAACAAGAATGACCGAGAAAAACCAAGATTGGGTAACTCGTTTGTTGTTTGATATTGAAAGACAAGTGGAACTTACCGATTTGGAAGCACTATCAACACAAAAACAAAACCGACTTTCAAAATTCTATGTTGATTTGAATGGTGAACTACAAGAGAAAGGTGATAACCTTTGGGGATTGTTTAGTGGAGTTACCAAATACACAACCCATTCGTATAATAAATCCGATTCAACCGAAACCAAGATGTTCGGAATAAATGGTGAAAGGGAACGACAAATCTTCAAAGGACTTGTTGAACTTGTATGACAAACAAGTAATCCATAAGAACCCTCACCCAAAAGGTGGGGGTTTTTTATTGCGCTGGTTTTTGCGCTGGTCGTTGCTGGCGCTATTTCTGATTTTGTCTGGAACAAACAACCACAAATTTTTCATTATCAAATTCAAAATGAATTGAATTTTCAAGTTCGGCTTTTTCTACTTTGTTTATTTTAAGATTCAAAAACCTATTGTTCTTAAAGTTATTAGTTAATGTTTCTTGCAATAAATTGGTAATAAATTCAATGTGTTTCATATTTAATAATATAAAGAAATAAATCATAAATACAAAGAAAAGTTTATACTTTTAAGAGAACCCCCGCATTTTGTCTGGAAAAATGTATGATAATCCAGACAAAATTACCGACAGGACTCACGGGAAAGTTGGTGATAAATTTTTTTTGAAGAATGGTTGAACATAAAGATTTCCTCATTATATTTGTATCGTTAAAAAAAATCAATTATGAAAAACCCCAAAAAATCTCACACCTTATTGAAAGGTGAAGGTGTTAATCAACACACCTTGTATGGTGATTTCGTCTTGGACGAAACAAACCCCGATTTCGCTCCTGTTCTTGTTAAGGAAGATAGTGTCCTTAAACACGAACAACCCAATGGAACATTCGCCGAACACGAAACGCTTAAAGTGGAAAAAGGTGAATGGGTGATGGGAAGGCAAGTTGAGTACAATCCGTTTGACCAAAAAGTTACCCGTGTTTGGGATTAACAATGGCAAACCCACTCATTCATTCCAAAAGTTCGGTTAAAAGATGGGGAGGTTCGGTTAAAGATTACCTCCCCATTCACGAACTTATTGATAGTCCGAAAGCCACGATGAACAACAATTCTTCAAGGTTATTAACCCACAATACTTGGTTTGCATATACTATTATACCAAAGATATTTGGGTACAACATTATCAATTCCGATGGAAAAAGTGTTGATACCGTTGATATTGCGATGTTACATATTGCAGAGGATTTTCGTATGAAGTTTGTTCCAACCCCACAAGATTACCTTAAACATTTAGAGGTTCAACCCTGGATGAACAATGGTGTTAAGGAGTTGGATAACGAAGATGGAAAAGAAGAAATTAAAAATCTTCAAAAAAGATTGAGTGAAGTTGTTTTGTAATACCTTTTTTATTATATTTGTGTCTTAAACCCTTAAAAAAAATGAATAACAAAAACGAACAAGAGATTGTTGAATTATGGAAGAAACTTGGTGTTTCCAAATGTGAAGCCTCGTTTATGTGTGGTGGTGATAGTATGAATGAAATGTACTTTACCTACTTTGATAAAGAAGGTAACGAAATTCCTGAAGCCAAAAGTGAGTTAGATGTTTACTTTGAAGATGTAATTTATGATAGAGTTGATTTCTATGTAAATTCCGATGGACATTATATGGGTGAAAACGGTGTGGTTCATATTGAGTTGTTTGAAGATGATGAAAATGATTTGATGTTTACATACGAAAAAGTCGCCACCTCCGAATTTTACGAAACTTACAACACCAGAATCGCCATACCTGTTTCAAATGAAACTTTTAGATTTATTTTGGATAAGGTTAGTATGTTATCGGGTTCATATTCCAACACCTTTGAAATCAATTACAAAATTGATTGTGTTATTACCGATGAAAACGAAGAAGAACTAAAAGACCTTCTTGAACAAGTTTGTGAATTGGGTAACGATTGGGAAGCGGAAACCGATGGTGAGTATAGTGATGATAGTTTTAATTTTGAGTTGGAAGATTGGAACTTATTAAAAGAAAAACAAGAAAACACCCTATATTTTAATATCAGCAAAGGGTATTACGAGTATTGTCCTTCCGAAGATTAAACCTACTAAAAAAAAACTTATGAAAATTGTTATTGACAATGTGGAGTTTGAATACAACCTAGGTTGTCGTGTTCTTAAACTCAAATACGAAAACTCTCCGTTTTCCGATTTGGAAGATATTTGGAACGATATTGTTCCAATGACCTTTCAAGATATTGCGATTGAGTTTACCAACATTGAACAAAGAAGGGTTGCAATCAATCATTTAGGTTTGGATAGGTTGAAAGATGAAATTAACCCAACACTCCTTTCTTCGGAAACCCTTAAAAAAGAAACAATGTGGGTTAATTCCAATGGTGAACTTGTTGTAAGACATTACACCGACATTTACGAACTTTACAAGGTAGATGGAACAAAGTGGGCAACAGGAGTTAGTGGTCGTGGTGGTAATATGGTTAATGATGTTTTTTATGTTAAATGTAAAGACACCTCAACCGACAGGGAGTATTTTATCTGGGTTGATGAAATTGGTGTTTATTTAACAAACAACACCCACGACACAAACGGAAGAAGAACGGACAGATTTAGTTTAAGTAGACAAGGAGATGTAGGTCATAAAATTAACCCTATTCAATCTATTGCTTGGACTATTCAAACCGATATTGAAGAAGGTGGTATTGACTACTTGATTAGACAAGGTGATTGTATTTTGATTAAAACAAAACCGAAGTATAAGAAAGGAGAAGTTAGACACCTTACCGAAAAAGAGTATCGGGAACTTTTAAGATTTGAAAGTTAAATTGAAAAACCCTCACCGAAAGGTGGGGGTTAATTTTATCTGGAAAAACCATTTTATTATGACTTACAAAATCCTTACCTCAGATGGACCCAGTGAACTCACCAATAAAGTCAATGAACACATTGAACAAGGGTGGGAAGTTGTTGGTTCACATATTGTGGTTACAAGAAAATCACTAAACAGATTTCGTGGTTCACAACACATGGACACTATTTTTGATTTAGAGTATTCTCAAACGATTATAAAAAGGACTTTACAAAGTGATTAACTTTCCGTACACTTTGATTATACGGGTTACATTTCATAGTTGTAATTTGTGTTTGGTTCATTTATGGGGGTGTAAACCCCCATTTTTGTTTCCAAACGAGGGTTTTCACCATCTCCACGATTTTGTCTGGAAAAAAAGTTTGAAAAAAAAAGAAAAATAACTTTCATTTTGTTTGGAGAATAAAAACTTTCGTTTTATCTTTGTTTCATCATTTAACCTTAAACCCTTTTATTATGGTACAAAAACCAAGACCCCGTTTGTTGAACCAAGTTCTCCAAACAAAGAATTACGAAACTTTCCGATTTCGTGATGACAACCGTATGATTAGGAAACAACATGTTTCCAAACTAACGGAAAAGATGTTATCCAAAGGTTGGATTAAAGGTTCGTATGTTGTGATTAACGAGAAAGGTGAAGTCATTGATGGACAACACCGTATCCTCGCCGCTATGAAAGCAAATGTCCCAGTGAGTTACATTGTTGAGAAAGGTTCAAGTTTCCAAGAAATTCGTGGACTGAACCAAGACAAGAAGAACTGGGCTCTCTCCGACCACATTGGAGGTTTCGTAAAGGACAACAATCCGAACTACATTATTTTGGATGAGTTCATTAAGAAGTTCCCCGATTTCCGTGTAACCGAGTGTTTGATGTTCCTCACCAATTCGTCAAATGCGGTTCACCGTGATGTCTTTGAAAGTGGTAATTTCAAGGTGAAGAACAAGGAGGTAGCCGAGAAGTGGGCGAATTATATCATTGGATTGAAGGAGTTGTTTCCAAAAGGTTACAACAAGTCAATTTTCGTAAGGGCGGTTCTACAACTACTTTCAAAGAAGAAAGAGTTTTCTTTTGAGGAGTTTCTTCATAAGGTACAACTCCGTCCGAGTATGATTTTCCTTTGTGGAACGGTTGAACAATATGTCGGAATGATTGAGGACATATACAACTACCGAAGAAGGAACAATGAGAAAGTTGGTTTGAGGTTTTTGTAATACATAACCTCCCGACTTTTGAAAAACCCTCACCGAAAGGTGGGGGTTTTTTGTTTTCCAACTTTTAGTTTCACCTGAACCCTGGGGTCTTTGATTTTGTCTGGAAATCCTTATTCACAAAAAATGTGGATAACCTCAATGTGATTTTATTTTTGTTTAACTTTTTATTAAAATACTTAAACAAGTATAAAATAAATTTTGTTGTTTGGTAAAGTGTGTGTATATTTGCCACAAGTTATCCACAAAACCAAAAGTAAGTATGACTGAAAAACCAAAGAAAGCAACGACCGATTCGTTAAAGAAGTCCTTGCAAGAAATCCGTGAGTGTCTATCGGAAAGTTTGCCCAACATAACCAAAAAAGAAATAGTTGGTCTAAAATTTTCAAGGATAGGTAATCGGTACCAGATTGAAAGTGCACCAATTCCTCCGAGTGATAAGATTGGTGTCCAATTAGAGCGTTCCTTTAATTCTTTTATGAAGAAGTTAAAGGTGAACTACGATGGTGTTAAACTTGAAGGTTCAATCCTTTTGGGAACAAAACAAGATATGTTTATGGTTGGTTACAATAATTTCAAAAGGAGTGGAAAAAATATAACCAAGAAAGGGCACTCCATTGAAGGTATTTTATAGTTATATTTGTGGGACATTGGGTTTTTATGTTTCACCATTGTAAAGTTTTAAGGGAGAACCCTCACCGAAAGGTGAGGGTTTTTTGTTTTCCAACTTTTAGTTTCACCTGGGTACCCATCTCCACATTTTGTCTGGAAAGAATAAGTCCAGACAAAATCCGACACGAGACGACAGGTGAGGTTGTTGTATATTTTTTTTTCAATGAATGGTTGTAAGTAATACATTTCTCTTTATATTTGTGTAGTTAAACCCTCTAAATTCCTTTATTATGGAAAAATCAGATTCAATTGCCGTTGCTCTTGGTCTTACCCAAGACAACACCAACGAAACCTATCAACGAGAGATTCTTGATAGGGGTGTTAATCTTCTTAACAAGGAGGACACCTTTTCCGATGCGTTGATTGGTTTTGGTCAATGGTCAAAACTTGAACGACTATTCTCGGAAGAAGAATTGTCCACTTACGAAAAGGAGTTACTTTTTGTTGGTTACACCATAGGTGCGTTAAAAGTAAAGAAACAACAGGAAATGATGTCACCCAGTTCCGACTCATTATCCCAAATGGAAAAGATGATTGAGTTGATGGAAAGGGCGAAAAAGATTAAAGATAGTTTGTAGATTTTTAATCATTGGGAAAGAACCCTCACCGAAAGGTGGGGGTTTTTTATTTGGTGGATATTGGATAAAGAATGAGTACAATTCTAAAGGCAATAGAATCTACTATGCGGAATCAGACGGTGAAATTTGTCTGGAAAGGATGTATGACACTCCAGACAAAATGTTGGATACTGAGGACGTAACTGTTGATAATTTTTTATAAGTGTGGATACAAATAAGAATACATTCATTATATTTGTGTCGTTAAACCAAAACCATATGAAGTACGTCAACAAAACACGAGCTCGAAAGGAAACAGGTATCAATTACATTGGGTCTGTTAACCTCACATCAAAACACGTTAAGGCTTATAAGTACAATGAATTAACATATACAATATACTTATCACCCGCAAAATTGAGTGGGTATGAGGTTTGTCCTATGAGGACACCAGAATGTACATTATTATGTTTAAACGAATCGGGTATGAATCGGATGAACATGAATCATGAGATGATTACCAACAGTCGTATCAAAAAAACCAAATTATTTTTTGAGAATCGACAATATTTTATGGAGTGGATGGTAGATGAGATAAAGTCAGCAAAAAAGAAAGCTGACAAAATGGGTTATCATTTTAGTGTTCGTTTAAACAATACTTCTGATTTGTCACCCGAATCTTTTTACATGGACGTTAATGGCAAGAAACTCAATGTACTACAATTGTTCCCCAAGATTATGTTTTATGACTATACAAAAGTTCCGAATCGTATTACATTGCTTGACAAATACAAGAATTACGATTTAACATTTTCATTTAGTGGAAACAACTTAACCGATTGTATTAACATGGTGAACAATGATATAAGGGTCGCAGTTGTTTTCAATAAGGAATTGCCCGAACGATTTTGGGGAAGGGAAGTTATTGACGGTGACTTGTATGACATGAGGTATCGTGATAAGAAAGATGTAATTGTTGGGTTGAAATATAAATTAACCAGAAATCGACCAGATAAGGAAAACAGTTTTGTAATTGACCCGTCGAAATGGAAGTGACGGGTTGATTTTGTCTGGAAAAAAACTTTTAAGAGTTGGATGGATGTAATACATTTATTCTTATATTTGTGTCGTAAACCTTAAACTCAGGGATGGGAGATATACCAAACAAAACTTATTATGGGATTAGATATGTATCTATCAAAAAAAACCTATGTGAAGAATTGGGATTTTATGGAACCCGAACAACGACATATGGTTAGTGTTCTTAAGAACGGTGAACAGGTTCCTTACATTAAACCCCATCGTGTGTCATACATTGTGGAGTTGGTGATGCAATGGAGAAAGGCAAACCAAATTCATAATTGGTTTGTGGAAAATGTACAGAAAGGTGAGGATAATTGCGAAGAATACTATGTAAGTGTTGATGACCTTAAAAAACTTTTGGAAGTTTGTAAAACTGTTCTTGAAATTATTGAAAAATCGGAAAAAGTCAAACAAACGGTTGAAGTTGGTTTCAGTAATGGTGAACCATTAATGGAGGAAATTGAGGTCTATTCAAATCCCAAAATTGAAGAACTTTTGCCAACAACAAAAGGATTTTTCTTTGGTAGTACCGAGTATGACGAGTATTATATGTCGGATATTAAAAGTACCATCAAAGGGTTGGAAGAAATTTTATCCGAAGATGTTTCCAATGGTGATTTTTATTATCAATCCAGTTGGTAATCAAAAAGGTTTGAAGCGAGAAACTCATTTAATTGGGTTTCTCGTTTCTTTTTGTGTAATACAAAAATTTAAAACAAATGAATAATTCTCTCACATATCATGAATGGTTGCGTTACATGAAGGAGCAACAAAACACAATTGTGTCTGGTAGATTTTATTCGAAATCTATCTTGGAAAGATTGGAATTTGAAGATGGGGTAGAATACACAAAAGATTATAAAAATTTAAAAAAACCACCGAAGACCGGATTTTTGTCTGGAATTTTGCAAAAGTTTAAACAATCAAAATCACAATGAAAAAACAACAAGAAACAAAAAACATTCAAGGGGTATTTGTCAACATTGCTGGCAAAAACAAAACAACCAAAATTGATTCTTTTTTAAAAAAAATACCACCATCTTCGGATGGGAGATTTTCGGAAGAATTAAATAGTTTAATAAAGAAATACAAGGAACTATACAATAAACACCAGGACGGATTAAATGAGCTCGCCAATATTGAGCAACTTATTTTACAAATAAGTTCACGAAGGGACTTGAGTCCGATAAAGTATTCCACCGTAAAGGGACTCATTTATGCTCGGACTCCATTCTATCGAATCGGATATAAGATTAAAGACATTCGTGTCATTGTTGGTGATGTTGAATCTTGTGGTAAGATGTCAAAAGATGTTCTTTTGACCAAATCAAAGGAGAAGCTGACTCAATCAATGGATAAAATAATCTTTACCAACCTGATTAAGTATAGTGACGGATATGATGAACAGAAAATCAGTTATGTGATAGAACAGCAAGCCAGATGATTTTGTCTGGAAAAAAATATATGGGACAACAAGCCAGATGATTTTGTCTGGAAAAAAATATTTGGTGAATTCAAAAAATACATATATATTGCAACCCTAAACAAAAAACCATTATGAAAAAAATTAAATTGGGTAACAAGGTAGTTGTTAGTGACCCTTGTTACACTATTCCAACTTGGTGTCAAATCATTGTTGATGATGTATTACCTGGTTATTATCAACCATCAATATGTAGAATTAATTTGGATGATTGGGGAAATCGTATATCAGGTCTTTCTTGTGTTCACGAAGATTACATAGGAAAAGAAAATGAATTAAAATTAAATTGGGTTGAACACTCAGGTATCGTTGGTGTTGATTCAGGTCAAGCTGGCGTCTTTTCAATGGAGTCCTATCGGAACGATGAAATGGTTGGTGAAGAACCCGTGTTTGATTTTGGTGATTCATTTGATAGAGAAATAGGTGATGTTTGGTACAGAATGTGTGCACATAAAACCCTTAGTGAAAAGAGTTGGGGTGTGTATGACGAGGGTGTTGTGTCTTCATCTGGTATTGGTGATGGTTCATACGATTTATATGTCCTAAAAAATAATGAGGATAAAGTCGTTGGATT
>Ga0315909_10008468_pt1 | contig 11268 bp, 8 predicted proteins | sample LakEriMetagenome_11_FD_203527 | JGI IMG/M metagenome (GOLD analysis project Ga0315909, IMG submission 203527) | Freshwater fungal communities from buoy surface, Lake Erie, Ohio, United States - Buoy 2 MA125 | ecosystem: Environmental > Aquatic > Freshwater > Lake | place: USA: Lake Erie, Ohio...
TACTAGTTTTGCGATATATATCATAATCTCCGCTAGAAACTTTTTCTTTAAAGGCTTCTCTCTTTTTTTTTCTAGACATAGGAGTTTCTCCGCCTTCTTGCATTTTAGATTTAATTTTCTTTTCTTGTTTGAGCATTTCAGCTGTAGGTTTCTTTCCAGAACCTTTGTTCTCACGAATTGAATCCCAAAGACCTCTTTGTGAATAAGAACCGTCTTTGCGTTTAATTAAGGGTTTCATTTTAAGATAAAGTTAAAAGATATTGAGTCTTGTTAATTAAAGCACAGATCTCATCAATGATGTTTTGAAGTTGGCTTTCTTCAAAAATACCTCTATTGCTTTCTATATAGGAATAGAGTTGTTTTAGATGGGCTTGTGAGTTAATAAATTCGCTTTGCGGGATTTTGATTGAAACACGTTTGCCTACTACTCCAAAATAAGTTTCGATTAACTTATCAGTTAAATCTAAGATTCCGTCATAGTATTCGTTAAGAGCTTTGTGTTCTGCAAAGCTTAAAGTTTGCAAATGAGTTAAGTGCATGCAATCACGTGAGTGAAAGAGTACCCCAAAAAATATTTCGGGTTTTACAGATGATTTGGCCATTGTTTTTTGAAATAAAGGGTTTGCCATATTATACTATGCTTGGATTTGTTTGTGTGTTTTGAAGAGTATTTATAAACCTAAATCTAAAATGAAGATCCTGGATAAGTCTTACTCTACAATGAGTAGCTCTTAAAGGCATTTGTTTGCCTTGGCGGATTTGATAATTAAAAGCTTTAGGGTTAAATACTTTGTCTACGTAATAAGAATTTTGGGTTAACCGCCAATCTGTTGTAAAGGTAGGTTGGTTGTTAGAAGTCCAGTTTATTAAATCCCAAAATCCGTTAAAGGTAAATTTCTGCTCTCTGTGTGAATAAAGAATCTCAATATGGTCAGACTGCAATTTAGGGTATTTGAGTCTTTGAGAAAGGTCTTTAGGGTTCTCAGGAACCAAATAAAGCATTCCGGTACATTGTTCTTTATTGTAAAGAAATGCTTTGTTAAAGTTTATTTTATTGGTAGAATTAGAACTGCCTAAAGAGTAGAAATCAGTTTTATTGTAAAACTTTTGAATATCCTGATAAAGAGTTACAGAATTAACAGTAGATACTACAGGAAGACTGTCTACGCTATACTCAATTACATAAGGTTCTAGCTTGTTGTAATAAGTCTGGTAAGTTAAAGGAGATAATAAGTGGTTCCACAATCCTGAGCTATTGCCTGACTGAAAATGAGTAGATAATCCTACATAGTAATTAGGAAGGAAAGAGTAGAAAGACAACCATCCTTTAGTTAAAGGAGAATAAGAAATAGTCCAAGACTTATCTTCGAATACTACAGGATTACCTACTTGAATCTCTGCTGCTATGTCGTCCTCTACATAAATAAACTTACCGTTTTTATAAGTTACAAAAGGCTTGTAGCGGTCTAGTATTTTGTAGTCTTTTTTAGTTATAAAGACTCTTTCAAAGCGTTCATCCCATACCATAGCAATACCTACGTCTTTAAACGAGTTATCTGTGGGGAAATCAGGGAAGTCTTCAGAGATATTAAAAGGAAGATTTCTTTTAAACCAGTTAAAGTTATTTTTGGTAATTTCGTCAAATCCTGAACTACCTGAAAGTTGGTAAACAAATCCTCTTTTAGCATCTGTCCAAAACGACCCATACTTACAAGACACATAAGCTCTATGCTGAGAACCTACATAACCTAAGTCTGCTTTTACGTATTCAACAGGACGCTGAGAGAACATACTTCCGGTACCTAATTCAATCTGTACAGGGTAAGAAGAATCTAAAACTATACGAGAGTTATAAGCCTGGGTAGTGTTTTCAAATCTAGCTAGTACTTTTTCGTTTTCTACCGTATTGATAGCTATTAGCTTTCCGTTAGTCTTAGGAAAATCGTAATAATTATTAGTTCTGAATATTCGCCAAGAGTCTCTTAACTCTTCTTGAGAACTAGGATCTGAGTAAATTATACGATTAGGATAGTAGCTTCTGCAAATTTCATCGGGCTTAAAATCATCATAAGGCTGATTAAAGTTTTCGAAGTTCTGTTTAGAGTAGGTTGCGTTATAAGAATAGTAGTTGTCAAACTTAATAGGCACTCTTACTTCTTGTAGCCAATCTCCGTAAGAACTTGGTTCTGTACCTACATTAGGATAGAAGTTTTCTTCGTTCTCGTTTCTTCCATGGCGCATATCTACGTTTACTTCACTCTCTACAAAGAATGTAGGAATACCATAAGCAGAAAGATAAAACTTACCTTTTTGGTAAAAAGGAGTAATCTGATTGTTGTCAGAGTCTATATTAAAAATATTGTTAAATAATCCTATAAGGTCATCTCCTAAATCCCCTCCAACAAACATAGTCTGATCGCAGTCTAGGTTGTTTTTAGGAATAAATGCCCCAAGAATATTAACTAGTAACCCAGCAGCTCCTACACTTAACCCTCCAATCTTTATCGCATTTGCAATTTTGTGCCCAATTCCGTCAGGAATTAAAAGAGACGCAACAAACCCTGCTAACCCAGTAGCTAATGCAGTTTTTACAGGAGCAGTAAAAATTTCATTTAAACTTAAACTATCAGGAGATGTTCCTATAAAATAAGTAGGATACATTACATTAGGAACCAACTGGTAATCAAAGTTAATTCCATCTGGTCTTCCTACCATATTCTGAGTAAAGAAAGGCATCTTACGCTTTAAAGAAAAACGATTTATAAAAATATCACCTCCAAACGTAGGATAGTACTTGCAATAAAAATGACCTCTACCCGTAGGCAAAGTAGTCATTTGATAAAAGTCCCCTGTGTTTACATAAGTAATATTTTCTATTGGGCCGTATTGATCTTCTATAGTTCTTTTAATAGAGACATAATTAGATTTAACATCCCCCTCTTTTGTATTTCCTGGGTTATTACACCAATTATCTTTTTTGTAATCTTCCCAAGAAGTTAAAGTAAATCTTGACCTTTCTTGTAAAGCAGGGTAAACATCTAAGAATCTAGTGTTCATCTTAAGATAAACTGAAGACTCTCTTTGATAGTTCCATATAGCGTGGTTATCCCCTACAGTTTGATTTAAAGGAGAAAGATAAACTGAAATATCTAATTGTCTTCTTTTGTTTCCTCTTACAGGAAACTTAGCCTTGGTGTAAACAGCGTCAGATTGATATGTCCAAGCGTAATTATACCTAGGAATAAGATTTTCTAAAATATTTTTAATTACCTCAGTATTAGAGAGAATCTCTGCATAGTTAAAACTAGTGTCTCCTTCTTGAGTTACTGTTGTTTGAACAATTGGAGGAACTGGAGGGATAGTAGAAGTTCCACTTGTTTGTGAACCATTCGTATCTTGAAATGCTAAAGTAGTACCTAAAGCAGCAGATAAAGCAAAATCAAACTTTGTAAGAAACTTATATCTAGGGTGCTCCCTTACTTCTACAAAGCGGCCTCTCCAACGACCATACTCACAAGATTCTATTTTTATTTCGGTGCCTAGTTGAGGAAATTGAAAATGGGTATCAGGAGAATGAAAAGTGTAACGGAGTTTAGTTTCAGGGCTATTATATTGGACTAAATCGTTAAACTTAGTTCCTTGGTCAGCTGTATCATAAACTTTTGATGTAGTTGCTAAAAAAGGATCAGGCTCAGGAGCTATATCGTTATAAGGATAATTGGGAAAATAATAAGTACGATTATTCTCAATGTCGTCTGCCATACCTACATCATAGGTAAGTCCTTTTGCGATTACGCTTTTGTTCCCAACACGGGAACTTCTAACGAGTTCAAATCCACAAATAATATCCTTAAGAAGAATATCGTTTTTGCCAGTTTTAGGATTATAAATACCAAACTCGTTAATTAAGTTATTAAGAGCTTGTAAATTAGGTCTAACACCTATAGGGTAGATTTTAGCATCTCCGTTTCTATCGTGGTCATTGTGAATATGAGTAGAAAAAGAGGTTCCTTCTCCTGTAGCACATTCAGGGAACTTGTGAAATCTAATAGGCTTTCCGGCTAAGTCCCCCCAAATGTCTTCGTTACAAGGGTAAGTAAGAGTAGATTCCCAATAAGCAAAGTCTCCCTGTGCGTAGGGATTAATTTCGCAAGAGAATTCTTTTTGCTTTAAGTCGTCTTGAGTTGTACAAGGAAGCCTTTGAGGAAATACAGTAGCGGTATTATAAATTTTCCAAGTAGGAATATCCGTAACAGGAGGAGGACAATTAGAAGGGCCGTAGAAAAGATCTTCGTTTGTTTCCCCGTTAATTAATTTAGGAGCAAAAGCTGTATCGTTTCCATTAGCTATTCTTCCTGGGATATGATAAACTTTAGTATACTTTCCGTTTTTAAGTTTAAACTTAATACCAAAAGCATAAACCTCATCTCTCATGTAGCCCCGGAAGTTAGATACTATGATTCCGTTATGATAGTTAAAATTGTTCTTGTCAGCTGGCATCTCTACTGTTTCCCAGTAAAGACCAATCCTATTAGCTAGAGGTTGAATATTATAGTCTATGTCTCCTTCTAAATCCGCCAAGAAAAGAATATCATCAGAGTCTTCTATAATTGTTGCAGATTCATAACGAGGAGTTCTATTTAAAATACGAGTTGCGCTATACTCCTCTTTGAAGTTTCCGGTATAAGTAAAGTTAGAGTCTTGTGTAACTCTAAAAGTACCTATAAGGTAGTAAGTGGAAACAGTATTGGCAGTTTGTTGGACTACAAGATTAAAGTAATCAAAAACATCGGTGTGATGTTTTATATTAACCTGAATAGAATCACTTGTAATGTAGTCTGTATCAAAGGTAATAGTCCTATCAAAAATTGGAACCTCAGAAGTTAAATCAAAGTAGTCTGTTAACTCATTACCTAGATTATCTGTGTAAGCTAAACTAAATCTGTAACTTCCAGCTTTTAGTTGTCCTCCGCTATTAATTATGGTAGGAAGGATTTCTGGATGACAAGTCTTAGGAAATAAGTCTAATTCGTTACAATCTACAAATATCTTTTTATTACCACAAGCATCTACGCCTTTGGGAGTAGAAAGTGATAATCTACGAGGAGGGTTATTCTTAGAGACAAAATAAAGAAGAGTATCGCAAGCTGTTGTTTTGTGTTTGAACCAAACAGGGTAATCTTGAGAAAAGTTTAAACAAGGGGCATTAAGAACTGTTTCGTATTTACAGCATTCCTGAACGTCAATAGGTTGACAGTTAGGATCTAGTTTAACTTTAATAGGTTGAGCAGAAAAAAGAATATTAAACTTATCTGCAGGATAAGGGTACTTAACAGGAGGAAACCCACTCTGAGTATAGAGAGTTACTGTGTTAGTCTCTAAAGTACCAGATCTAAATCCATTACCTGCCCATTCAGTTACTCTTTCACCTTGACAATTAGTCCACTCTACAAAAACACTAGCTATACGATCACTTAACCAAACTTGAAAGTCATAACAATCAACAGTTTCGCATTCTATAGTACGAGATTCTAAAACCTCAACTATTTCATCTTCTAGTACGTCTCCTTTTTGGCACCCACAATCATTTTCCTTTGAGATACGTTTAAGACAGTCTTTATTAAAGGCAGTTACTTTGCCTATTTCTGATTGTTTAGTAGTAGGGTTGTAAAGTGCAAAAATGATTATATCGCTTTCTATAATATAATAAGGTTGCCCTACTACTTTAAAACCAGGTTTAAAAGCAGTACACAACTGGTTAGAAAGCTCATTAGTATAAGCAAAACGAGAACCATCAATAGATTGAATATTAGAGTTTAAAGCCCATGTAACTTCTCCTTGACCCACTTGATTAGTCAAGGAGTCAAGGTTCATACCTTTGACGTTCTGGTTTAGTTTGTTTTCCATTAACTAATGTTGTACTTAATTAGGCGAGATCTTTGGCGTACTATGTCGTCATTTACTTGCTGACGAGTTCTTTGACGCAACACACCAATAGCAGCTTGGAGTTTATTCAAGCTATCTTGTTTGTAGTATTGCATTTTATTTTGGATTTGGTTAAAAGTTTCATCTACTACAGAGTTCCACAGTTGTTCAAATAGTTTAAACTTAATGTGGCTCTTTACATATTCTTCAACTTCTAATACTTCAGGAATCATTGGAAGTCCTGTAATCTCGTCTACGGGTTTAGAAAAATAAGAAAGATAAACACAAGCCTTTTCAAAAGTTGCAGTTACGCCCTTGTGTTCGTGAATAGTGATAATATCGTCAGACCTTACACTTAGATTACGGCAATTAGCAATACAAAGATCTCTGGAGCCGTAATAAACTCGTATCCAAACTGGGCGAGTCATTGTGTATTTAACGTCTTGGTATCTTTGGCAAGTAATCTTTTCAAAGACTTGATACCCAGGTGCGCAACCTCCGTCTAAGTCACAGTTTCCTTCACAAGAAATATCTTTTGAGTAATACCCCACAGTAGAAGGAAGAGTAGCACCTATATTGTGGTGACGGTCTGCTCTCATCTCGTAGCTGATTGCGTAGTTCAAAAGATGGAAGTCTGGAGGAAGAGTACCTTTGTAGTCTTCGATAAAAAGAAGAGCTTGTTCGGGTTTTAAAACTGTAGTCTTGAGTTTGCGAAGACACTGTTCTACGTAGGTAGGGAGCATTATCTCTGTTACAGCTCCTGACTCAAAGTAAGACTTCATCTCTTCTTTGACTTCCGCAACTAAAGTATCTATTGATATATAAGGGTATTCTTTGTAATTCATAGAAGTAAGATTAATAAGTCTCTTTTAAAGTATCTGCGATTTGCGGAAAAATCTTTTTTAAATACCTACTACGTTCTCTTTTAGGGCTAAAATCAAAATCAGTTATATAAGTTCTGTTGTTTTCTCCACTTAGTTGAAAGTAAACATGCACTTTAGCTACAAGATCTCCATTCTTAGTTTTAGCGTGGTAGTTAAGGTTTGCTGCTTTAAACTTAATTAAAGCTATAATTCCTAAGTTAGGTATTCGGATATTATAATTACCCTCTATCACTGTATCCATAATAAGCTCATTTATCCTTTTGATAACTGCGCTTCTTGTTTGGGATGAGATATTATCGCAACCTGTGTTTTTTTTAAACTTAGAGTAACTCGCTTTATCTAAAAGACTTGTATCTGCCTTAATGCGGTTTCTGGAAAGTTTAATTAGTTCATTATGGCTCTTCCCTGTTGTTGTCTTCAACATCTTTTGGTATCTTATGGTAGTTAAGAAGTTCGTTGTTGCACATAGCAAACAAAGAAGAAAGAAGATAAGGGGGGAACTTAAACTCTCTGTCGTACATAGACACACAGGGAGAAACATTTATTGTTTCTGTAAAGTATGCATAAATGTTTACTGCCTCAATATCTTCGTTAAGAACATAAAGGTAGCGGTTCTTTATTAAGTAAAAATTCCTATTCTCTTTTACTCTTAACTTATTATAGTTAATGTTTTGCCTAAAACTAGTTGGAAAAACTTCAGCTGAGTTATTGATGTTAAATACACCCTGAATAAAATAAGAATAAAGTCCTTCTTCTATTTGAGGAAGAGGATCCTTACTGCGTCTTACTTTAGTAGTACAGTCGCATTCTGTTCCGTCAACTAACACTAAGTCAAGACATTCGTAAGTTTGGTATACATTATCAGAGGTAAGTAACCTTCTCTTATTTAGTTCTTGACGAAGGAGAAAAGCTGCTTGAGTTTTTGCTATGCGATAAACGAATCTGTCAGTTATATTTGAATCGTCTTGTATAGATTTATTACTGGTTCTAATCTGAGAAATAATTTCAGCGTTTGTCATAATACACACTCTACTTTATTACTTTTACATATATTATCTCGCCACCAAAGAGGTTGAAAATTGGTATAATGAGACAAAGCTATAACTTCTTCTTTTGTTTTTGCTGTAGACAAAGGAATTATATGATCTAAATGCCAACCCCGTAGTCCATAGTTTTCCCAAGTCATTCCGTTTTTAAATTTAGATTCAATATATGTTTTAAATTCTTCCAAACTAATACATAATATTTTTTCTGTAGACCTGCACTTTTTTTCTCCAACGGCTTTAAATCCTTTATGAATGTTGTGTCTTATATAAACTTTGAATCTGTAAATTGGGTCTTCTGTAAATTTTTTCTTTCTATACTTGAGGTTTATCTCATAAAGTCTTTTAGGGTTTTCTTTTCTAGCCTTTGCTTTAGCTGCTTTATTAGCTTCTTTTACTTTTTCGGCATTATTTAGTCTGTATCTAGCTTGGTTAATTTTTGCTTTTTCTCGAACTTCTGGAATTTTTGAATACTCTTTAAACCAAGCTTTTAACTTCTCTTTATTATTTTCTGCGTATGACTTTCTAGTTTTTTTAGTATTTGCTACTTGTTCTTGGGTTCTGTTTTTGTATCTAGTTTTTCTATCTTCTTTTAAACAAATAATACAAATTCTTTCTAGCCCATCATGCTTTTTTTTATTTTTCCAATACTCCTCTACTGATTTAATTACTTGACAATTAGTACAGAATTTGGTTTTTATAATTTCCGCATTAGTCATTTTTACAAATATAATTAAATTTAAAACTTAATGCAAGTAACTATTAGTTTATTTTAACTGAGAAGCCCCTATGACGGGGCTCACTCAGCGTTCAAAGGAAAACCAATAAACCCATGAACTATATCTTTTAGTAACTAACTACTAGTCCAGAAAGAGATAATGTGTAAGTACCTGCAGGAACTGCAGCTAAGGTGTAGATACTAACAGTGTTTCCAGTTACTCCTACAAATACAGGATAAGACCCAGGAGCAGCTAAATCCATAAGACTATAAGCTGAACTCCAATAAGCAACAGTAGAAGCTGAAGCAACAGAAAATCCTCCTAAGTTATATTGAGTACCAGCTGCTAAACCTAAACCAGCTACTACAAGATCTGCTTGTCCTTCTATAAAAATTTGATTGCTTTTTATAATACCTTGTAAAGTATTAAGAGAAGAGGGGGGTCCTAAAGTAGCTGCACCTACAGCTAGTACACCAGTAGCAGGAGCATAAGTAAAGGTTGTAGGTACTCCTGTTCCTCCCATTAAGTTAGGGTTATACTCAAGAGTCAAAGGAGTGGTACCTGCTGAGGGAGTTCCTAAAACCAAAGACACGGGAGTGAGAAGACCTGTGTTAGAACTAGTAGTAACAGAAATATTAGACTCAATGTTATAAGTCAATGTGTTTGCTACGTCATTATCTACATAGCTAATTGCACAAGTTCCGTTGCTAGAAGTCATTGCAAATTTCTTTGCACTCCAACCTGTAGCAGTACTATTCCAGAAAAGTCCAGTTGAGTTGTAAGTAGCTCCTGTTCCAAGTCCATAAGCATTTACATCTCCAATGTTAAAGAGAGCACAGCTAGCAAGATCAGAACAAGTAAATGGAGCTCCAGCAGAAGCAAGACTTACCGATACTCCACAAGCAGTTGCAGTAGTTGTAAAGTCCCCACTAAAGCTAAAGCTTCTAGCTGCAATCTCGTTTACTAGTCTAGTAAGTTGAGTAGTCAAACTAGCGGTGTTTCCATAACTAGGGAACAAACCTGGGCAAGTAGACCATGGGAGAGTGAGTGCTGAAAGATTAGGAAGTCCAGATACAGTAGTATTGATTGAGCAGAGTTTGTTTTTAATTAAGTTAATTGTGGTAAGCAAATCATCTGCTCCGCTTCCTGAAATACAAGAAGTAGAGTTGTCAATAAGAGAGAATGAAGAATCACCTACAAAAGTCTCTACATTAGTTTGGAAAGTCTGAAGATTAGTTATATCAGCTTGAACTCCGCTTACTAACGAACATACGTTAGTTTTAATCCAGTTAACCCAAGTTCCAAGAGTGCTTCCTCCTGCAGGAACAGAAGTCCAAACTCCAGCTGAACAAGCAGTAGTTACACCTGCAGTAGAGTTAAGGGCATTAAGATCGCAAAGTTTAACTATAAAGTCATCAAGGATGTCTACCAAAGTAGAAGTTCCAGGAGTTAATCCTGAGAAGTAAGCTGAACAAGGCCCAGAAATAGTGATGTTAGGAGTAATATCAGCAGCAGTTGCTAAACTACAAAGAGCAATACTTACAGCTTCAGCAAACTCCTGACCTGTAGTAATATCAGAAGGTCCAGAAGAAGTCAAACTTCCGTCTAGACGAAGACACTGATAATCAAAAGCTGGCCAGTTTAAATCTGCAGGAGTTACGTTACAAATTGCAGTAGCAATCTTACCAATTACGCTATCAAGATTTTCTCCGTTGTTTGCGGTAATTCCGCAAGTAATATTATTTCCTGAGTAGTAAATACACCTTGCATAGTTGGTTGAAATACATCCTGTAGCCGGAATAGTTGCAGGATTTACCAACGTAGGATTAGTGCAAGTGCATTGACTTACGCAGTAGTTACAAGAGTTACAATATGAGTTACACATTATTTTATTTTTTTAGATTATAAACATTCTTTACAAGCTCCAGCACTAATTTCAGTAGCAGCTTGAAGAGCAAGGATTTTCTTAGCCATAACTTCAAGCAAATCACCAATAGTAGTTACGGTTTGTTGGTCACAAACTTCTTCGCAAACTAAACACCTAAATTTATCTTTGTAAGAGTCAGGAAGTTCAAAATTCATAAAGTCCTCTGTAAGCTTTCCTTTAGTCTGAGGCTTAAGAGGATTGAATGTTTCGGTATAAATTAAGTTTAAACGATTCTGAAGTGTGCAATTACTTCCTATAAGTTGAAGTACTACATCGCTGGTATAATAGTATTCAGAAATAACTTGATTATTACAAACTTTCCTTTTAAGAGCTAAGTCTGTTGTATCAATGATTTTCTTAGGAACGCAAATATTTACATTGTCCAGATCTCCTTTTAAGATGTGGCTAGCTCTTGCTACATCAACAAGGGATGAATCTACTTCCGTAAGGAAAGTAGTCAAAGAGTTATCTGCTAGACATAAAGTAGTGTTTGTAGCTAGTTTACCTACAAATGCTACACAGTTACTGGAGATAATCTCACAACATTTATCAAGTGGATTACAAATCATGTATTAGTGCGTTATAAGTTGTGGAGTCAATAAAGTTTTTGTATTTGCGTAGTCTGTTTAAAAAAGTAAATCGTTGATGGCTAGGAGGCTCAAATAGATACCTAATAGCATTCAGTTGTTGGATTCCTGCTTTAGCAATTGCAGCATTTAGCATCGAGTCTGTCGAGTAGTTCATTTGCTTTTCTATACAATTCTACGGCT
>Ga0315909_10008471_pt1 | contig 11266 bp, 6 predicted proteins | sample LakEriMetagenome_11_FD_203527 | JGI IMG/M metagenome (GOLD analysis project Ga0315909, IMG submission 203527) | Freshwater fungal communities from buoy surface, Lake Erie, Ohio, United States - Buoy 2 MA125 | ecosystem: Environmental > Aquatic > Freshwater > Lake | place: USA: Lake Erie, Ohio...
TAAAAATTTTCAATCTAAATTTTCTAAAACAATATTTACTCAGATAGATAAAGACTTCGGTGAGTACATAGACGCACTTGCTAGAAGCAAGCCAAAGTCATTACACCATGTATATGAATGGGGTAGATCTGGAGACAAATCAGCTAGGTTATTTGACCTAAAGCTTGGCTCTCAAGATGGCCTATCTTTTAAAATATCTTATTCATTTAAGCCATCAGTATCATTTGTTCCAGCATCATCTAAATTTAGGAGAAGGCACGTATTCGCAAATAAGGCTAGAATTATGGAAGATGGAAACCCTCTAGTAATTTCTCCAAAATATTCAGAGCGTCTAGTATTTGAAGCAGACGGCCAAACAGTTTTTATGCCAATTGGAAAATCAGTTACAGTTAAAAGACCAGGTGGAACTGCATCTAGAAATCAATTTTCATTAGCACATGGAAGATTTTTTAGTGGACAGCTAGTAAATAGTTCAATTAAAAGGTCTGGATTCCAACAACTATTTAATGTATCAATGGCAAAAGCGCTTAAGTTGCCATCTAATATAAAAAGAGTTCAGTATAGTTTTAGTCCAAATACAATTAGAGGTCAGGCAGATGCATCTCTAGCAGCAGCATTCGGAGGTGTTTTATGACAGCAAATTACAAGCTAGACGCTATAATCGAGCTTAGAAAATTCCTATGGAATGAATTAAAGACCCGCAATATATTTGACGATGAAGATTATTGGAGCGATAATCTAGATGAGAATATAATTCCAATTGTTCCAGTACAGCAGTCTGCTGAAATGAACCAATTCTTGAGCGGAAAGAAGCATATTGTTTATGACAAAATAGGGATGTCCTATGAAGATAATTGGGCCATATGCTGTGAGCAGATCCTATTTACCATATATTCAACAGACTTCTCAGAAATAAATGAGATTAGAAATTTTATGACAGACCAATTTAGACGTATGGATGAGTCAGCCAGAGACGTAAACTACTGGTCTGGATTATCGGATAAATTTAAATTCCACTCCATATTCGTTGCCGATATATCTCCTACAACGCCTTCAGAAGAGCTACAGGGATTCTTTGCGGCAGACGTAATATTAGAGGTTAAGTACTCAAGAATAATGGATCAGGTTGGTAGATTCCTATAAATTGCTTTAAGCCTTGATATGCCGTATTATAGGGTATGAGGAAAGAAGCCTAGCCAGCTTTGGTTTTAAAAAATATATATATATAGTTTAAAACACAGGAGGTAATAAATACTATGGCACAATCCGTAGGTAATGCTAAAAACATTCTCGTTGGTGCGTCTCCGTTATTTTTGTCAACAATTGACGTAAATGACTCAGATTACATTGCAAACGCAGAGCCAGGTGCTGGAATTGCAGCAGGTGCAGGAAACGTTTCTGTACCAGCTTTCGCAACAGGTGTATCATACACAAGCACACTGAACGCTGTTAATCAAGAAGCAGGTAAGTTCGGATACCGTAACGTTGGTTTTACTAACAACGGTCTTCAAATCACTTACAACCCAACATACGATTCAGTAACTGTAGATCAGTTGCTTGATACAGCTAAGCTGTTCAAGTCTGCGATGGAAGTTATGATCGCAACAGAAATGTCAGAAGGTACTCTAGAGAATATCGTAGCGGTATTCGGACAGAATGCATCTTCTCTTTCAACAACAGGAACAGGACAATCTAAGGTTGATACTTTAGGTCTTGAGGCAGGTTCTCTAGGTGCTGCTCCAACAGAGCGTCAGCTAATTGCAGTTGGACAAGCTCCAACAGCATCAGCAACAGCAACAGAGCGTGTATATTATGCACGTCGAGTATTGTCTGTACAACAGTCACAATTCTCACTTGCTCGTACAACTCCAACCACATTCCCAGTAACCTTCCGTCTTCTACCAGATGCTAACTACTCTGGTTCAGAATACGGTAAGATTATTGACCGTGTGTTGACAGTCTAATAATTTAATAAATTATACAGGGGCCCTCGATTTTTCGGGGGCTTTCTGCTTGTATTAGTATTGCCTATTTGTTATAATAATTAAGACTATCCAAGGAGGATAAATTGGCTACTACCGTATACAACGTAGAAGAAATACAACTACAAAATGGGCAATCAATCAAGCTCAAACCATTATCAATTAAAGAGCTCCGTAAATTCATGGAAGCTATTCAGAAGACTAGCGAAGTAACAAATGAAAATGAGACTTTAACAATTCTTATTGACGCTTGTGCCATCGCTTTAGAGAAACAATTACCAGATTTGGTAAAAGATAGAGAAGCACTAGAGGACGCCTTAGATGTTCCTACAATGAACCGCATTCTTGAAGTTTGCGGAGGAATTAAACTTGACGACCCAAACCTTCTAGCGGCAGCGGTTCTGGCTGGTCAGAACTAGACTTAGCCGCATTAGAAGGAGAGCTTTTTCTTTTAGGTCATTGGAAAAATTACGATGATCTCGAAGAAAATCTATCAATGCCAGAACTTATAAATACTTTAGATGCTTTAAAAAAGAAGGAACATGAAGCCCGAAAGTTTCAAGCATCATTAAAAGGAGTAGATATAGGTGATTACAAAACTGAAGAAGGAAGTGACAAGTTCGAAGAGATGAAGTTAAAAGCTGCTGGTATAAATGCTAAGGCTAACGACGTCTTATCTCTCCAAGGAAGTTTTGCCGCAGAGGCAGGATTTGGAATTGGAGCAGGACTTGGATACTCTGAGGAATAATATAAAGATAAATGGCTGACGAAACAATCAGTACCCGAATAGTCGCTAATGCCGACTTCTCATCCCTTATTGCAGATGTGCATAAGGTTACTGCCAGCCTATCTAGATTACAAGAGCAACTAGCAAATTCCAACAAAATGTTGGCAAACAATGTTGCCGTCATTAATAGAAATTTCTCAGATACTCTAAGAAGCACTGGTCAATTCTCTACACACTTTGTAAGTCTTACATCAGATGTAGAAAAATTTGGTAAAAATCTTGATGGCGGAAAATTAAAACTAAATCAATATTTTAATGCATTCAGAGATCACGCAAGAACCTCTGGAGGCCTAATTAGAGATCTTGCAAAGCAGCAAGTTGCTATGCAAAATGCTGTATTGCAGCCTCTGGGTAGAAATGCTCAGGGGTTGATGCAATTCAATGTGCACGTTCCTAGAGGATTAGATGCTGTAAAAAATAAAACTGCAGTAGCTAGACAAGAGCTGCAGATTATGAATAAAGTAATTCAAGATGGTGCTGGACAACTTATTAACTGGGGTAAAAACACTCAATGGGCAGGACGTCAGCTAACAGTAGGTTTAACAGTACCACTTGCAGCATTTGGTAAAGCAGCAGCAGATGCATTTAGAATGGCAGACCAGGAGTTAGTTCGTCTAACAAAGGTTTATGGAGACATTGCTGGAACATCTGCAGAAGAATTAGGAAGAGTTCGTGAAGAAGTAATTGCAACTTCAAAAGAACTTGCTTCTGCATATGGAACTAACTTTAGAGAAACAATTGGCTTAGCTGCTGATATTGCTGCTACTGGTAAACAAGGACAAGAACTTCTAGACTCTGTAAAAGAAACTAGCCGTCTAGCGGTACTTGGTGAAGTTGATCGTCAAGAAGCAATGAAGGCAACTCTTGCAATACAGTCAGCATTTAAACAAAATACAGAAGAACTTGCAGACTCAATTAACTTCCTCAACGCAGTTGAAAACCAGACATCAACAACTCTAAATGACTTAGTAGAAGCAATTCCAAAAGCTGGCCCAGTAATCAAGGGTCTTGGCGGAAGCGTACAAGATCTTGCATTATACCTAACAGCTATGCGTGAAGGTGGTATTAATGCATCAGAAGGAGCAAACGCTTTAAAGTCAGCTCTAGCATCTTTAATTAACCCAACAGATAAAGCGGTAGAAAAGTTCCAGGGTTTTGGTATTGATTTATTAAAAATTGTAAATAGCAATGCTGGAAATGTAACTGGAACATTATTAGAATTACAGTCAGCGTTAGACAGATTAGATCCGCTACAAAAACAACAGGCTATTGAGCAACTTTTTGGTAAGTTCCAGTTCTCAAGACTAAACGCTCTGTTTGAAAACCTAGGTCGTCAAGGAAGCCAAACCTTACAGGTATTAGATTTAATGAAAGCAAGTGCTGCTGATCTAGAATCAGTGGCAGCACGAGAGTTGTCAGCAGTTACAGAATCAGCTTCTGGTAGATATCGTAGAGCATTAGAAAGCCTTAAGGCTGATTTAGCAGGTTTAGGAGATTCATTCTTAACCATTAATACACAAATTATTAATATTGTTGATAAAGCTCTTGAATTCTTTAATACATTACCTAAACCAATCAAACAAGCTTTAACATTTATAGGTGGATTGACGGCAGTTGCTGGACCTCTTATCATGCTTACTGGTGTACTTGCAAACTTCTTCGGATATATTCTTAAAGGTGTAGGCCACATGAAGGCCTTCTTTAAGGGTGGAGAAGGATGGAAATATTTAACTCCAGAAATGCTCGCTGCAGAAAAAGCAGGTAAACTTGTAGAGCAAACATTTTATAGCGATGCAAAAGCAGCGTCTATTTTACAACTAGCATTAAAGAATTTAATTGATGAATTTAGCATTTTAGAAGCTAAGGCAAAAAGCGGAGCAATATCAGTTCAACCAGCAGTAAGTACTATGGCTGGAAACCTTGTGATGGGCGCAGGCGGAAGAGTAGTAGATCCAAATCATCCACTAGTTGGAACAATGGGAACAAGGGCTTCTACTCATATGGTTGCAAGAGCAAGCCTTACTGAAGAGCAAAGACTTCAACAAACAATATTTGGACTTGTTCCAGGATCAATTCCATTAAATCAAAAAATTGGTGAAGCTCCACAAATTTACATGAGAGATAGACTTCCAGATGTTCCTGGAATAACAAGCGTAGGTGGAGTTTCTACAGGAGTTGTTGCTGGAGAAGCAGCAAGGTGGCATGCTATGACAGCCACACTGGCAATGCAATCAAAGGCAGAAATAGAAGCATTAAAGAAGCAGATGGTAGCAACTGGTGTTTTAAGTAAAGACTTCATGAATCAATTTGACGACATGCTTCCAATTATTTCTAAGATTACAGATAATGCTGCTAGAGAATCTGCTCTAATTGTTGCAGAGTTACGTGCTGGTAAAATTACAGTAGAAGCGGCAAAATCTAAGATTATAGCCCTCAACCTTGAAGTAGAAAGAATGATCGCTGCTTCTGCTACTGCTCAGGCAACTAGCCTTGGAAGAACATTAAATCCAACTATGGTTCCAACTTTAAATCAGCCAGTTGTTGATCCAACTGGAAGGTCTAATATGCGTGAGCTATTTAAGAAGAGCAAGACAAAAGATTTTATTGACAGAGTATCTAGAGCACTTGGAGTAAGAACTTCAGGAGCAGGATATAATATTGAAACAACTCGTCCACGTAAGATGAATATGGGTGGATATGTTTATACAATGAATGATGGAAGTATTGTTCCAGGTCCAAATATAAACGCTGATGTTGTTCCAGCAATGCTTACTCCAGGAGAATTTGTTGTAAATAAAGAAGCTGCTCAAGCAAACCTTCCATTACTAGCAGCTATAAATGGCGGAATGGGATCAAGAGGTCCTGGATATATTACTGGCGGACAGATACAGTCTTTATTAAATCTTCCATCAGAATTTTTAAGAAGATCAATGCTTATTAGTGGAGCTAGAAGAACAGATACAAGATCAGGTAGAGCAGTATTTAGTCCAGGAGCACAAAATTATGATCAAATGGGAAGTCGTGTTGGAAGAAATGCTGCATGGCAAAATCCGATACTTGCAGCTGGAAGGCCAAATAAAGATGAAGTAGTTGGACATATATATAGTAATCAATTCTATAGACAATTTGGAGGACCTGGTGGATCTGGATCTTCTCCAAGAGCTACTGGCTCTGATTTTACAAGACTAACTGGATTATCAATACCATCTTCACGTTCTGGATATTCTGGCACATACGATATCTTGCCAAATCAATTTATGACTATATCTAGGGCATTTAATACAAGATTAAATCGTGGCGGTGCTACTGCAGCAGATTGGTTTGCAAGTCAAAGAAGACCAGAGCATATGCTTTCATTAATGGATCTTTTAACTTCACAAGGAATTGCTCCAAGACAAGCTGCGGGAATTGCACAAAAGGTTTTGGAAAGAATTAATTCCAGAATGATTAGGCTTCCATCTAATGCAGTAATAAGCGAAAGAATGTTTGGAAATATTGTAACAAATAGTACAAGACAAGAAATGATGCGCTTAAGAGGCATGGGAGAATTAAATCAAAACTTATCTTCCAGATTGCCTAGAGGAACATATACTCCTGGAGCATATAGAGGATATAACAGAAGAAATTCTGGCGGTATGATATACATGAATTCTGGCGGAATGGTTCCAAGATATCAACGTGGTGGAATTATTGCAGAAGCAAGAGAAAAGGGATTCTTTGGACAAGGAATGATCAGAAGAACTCCTGGAGCAGCGATGTCTCCTATGGCTGGTATGGGATTAGGAATGGGAATGCAGATGGCGGGATCAATGATTCCAGGGCCAGCAGGAACTGCATTACAATTTGCTTCAGTTCTGCCAATGCTTATGCCAGGATCATTTGGTAAGATTCTTACTGTAATTCCAAAAATATTAACTGGATTTACTAGCATGTCAAAGATTATAGGTGTAATTAGATCTGGCCTAGTACTATTAACTAGAGCAATTCCAGGAGCGGCAGTAATTGCTGGTATTTATGGAATCGTAAAGGCATTCCAGGCATGGCGAAAGAATGTAGAAGATACAAAGCGTGAGAATATCATGCTTGCAGGCATTACTAAAAAGGGTGCCGAAGAAGCAAAAATCAAGTATGTTGATCTTGCAGAATCTATCAAGCTTGCAAATGAACAATTAAAACTAAATAGAGATAGAGGATTAGCTGCATATGCAGCATATACTTCTGCTGGAGTTCCTGGACTTACACTTACAATTAAACAATTAAAAGAATTAAAGCAGCAGGTTAAAGAAACTATGCCAGAAACATTAGCTACATTTAACTCTATTGATTCTTCAAAATTAAAAGATTTTGCTACAAACTTAAAGGCACAATATGTGGCTGGTGGAATGAGTATTCAAGATGCTACAAATAAGATATACGCACTGATAGAGGCATCTAATAAGGCTGGTATGGGTCTCCAGGTTTTGGCCGATAAAGGATTTGTTTCAATTAAAGATAAATCTACTGCAGCAATGTCCATCCTTGTATCATTTAAGAATACCTTAAAAGAAATTGCTAATACAGATTCAGAGGCCTTTGCAGCTGGCCTAGATTCTGTGATCGGAAGCCTAGATGCAGCAGTACAGTCATTAGTCGGAACTAAAGATGCCAACGGAGAAACAATTACTCAAACACAGGCAATTGCAATGCAATATCAAAAGATAGTTGGACTGGGTCTAAAGAATGTAGAGATTGGAAAACAGGGTCTAGATAATCTGAAAAAGCATAGACCAGAATTAGCTGGAATCATATCTTCATCAGACACAGTTTTTGGTATTTATTCAAAGTGGAAGTTGGCCTTATCTGGAGTTCAAGTAGACCTTAAGAATATAACATCTGAGCAAGCAATTGGAATTGCTATGTATCAAGATGCTTTAAATATGGCTGCATCATCTGCTCAAACAAATACAACAGGAGCTTTAGGAAAGTCTGCTGCAGCTGTCAATAAACTAAAGACAGAAATAGCTACAGCAGAAAAAGTTTCTAAATCATACGCTGGCGGAGAGTCTAAGTCTGCTAAAGAAAGACTAAAGGCTATAAATGATGAGATTAAATTAATTAGAAAAAGAGCCGAAGAAAAGAAGAAAGCTCTTCAAGATACTTTAAATGCAGAAAACACAGAATTAGAGTATCAAAAACTACAACTAGAATATCAGCAAGCTCTTGCTCGTGGAGATCAGGATGCTGCTGCTCAAACTCAAATACAAATTCAACAATTAACAAAGAGATACCAAACTGAACAGGCTATCAATAGAATTGAAGAAAATGCTGCTAAGGCAGAAGAAAAATTGCAAAAAGAAGCAGATGCTATACAGGCAAAAGAAGACAGGAAAGCTGGAGCAGCTTCTACTGCTGGACAAACAATTTCTCAAAAGACAGACACAATGAATAAGATTCTTGAGTTCCAGTCAAGACTTTCTAACCTTGCCGTTCAACAAGCAAATGTAGACAATATGGCTGCAGGAAAAGCAAAGACAGAAGCTCAACAAATAGTGACTGGATTTAGAAAAACTATTATGGATGAATTAACAAAAGCTTCAAATGCTGTTCAAGAAGCATTCCCAGAGTATATCGATTCAAAAACAGATAAAGTTAAACAGGACTATAGAATGAAAAGAAGCGGTAAGGCTATGGGAGGCGCAGAAGCTGCTTTTAATTACTTAACAAAAGAAGTAACAGATCTTGGTGCTATAAATTATGATAAGATGAGAGAAGCAATCGGCGGAGGAATGACTCTTAAAAATGTTGTAGAGGCTATACAAAAGAAGCCTTTAACTGGAACTACAGGAGTCTCTAATATTTCTGTATCAACAACTCCTACTTATGGACCTAGAGGATCTAGAGGTGCAGTAAGTTCTGTAAATGCAACAGACTTATTTAATTCAAATATTAGTTTAGAAATAGGCACAACATTTACAGATAAAAATGGGCAAAAGTGGAAAATTTCTGGAGCAGCTAATCCAACAACAAGAGCTGTTCCTGTTACAAAGGCTAGATATGGTGGTTATGCTACTGCTGGACAAAATATTATTGTAGGAGACGGCGGTAAACCAGAACTCTTTGTACCTAAGACTGACGGAATGATTATTCCAGATATTAGCAAGATATCCGACCTTGGACCAAGATTTAATATTCCTACAAGCTCAATATCAGGATCTTTAGGCAATGCTTCAAATTCCTATAACAATAATACCTACACAATTAATATAGAGCTTAATGGCACAAATATTACTGCAGATGATATAATGAAGAGATTCAAATCAGAAATGGCATTAATTAATGCTAAAGAAGGCAGAAGTAGAACAATAGGGGGATCCTACTAATGGCACTTTATTTACCTAGAGGCTCAGTTCTTTGGATAGAGGCTATAGACCTACTTGCAACCCCGCCTGGAACTACAAAGATTTGGAATAAGGTTACTGAGCATAATAGAAGCCCTATTGAATTGGGTATAGAAAGAATTGAAAGATCCGTTAGAACTTCAAACGGAACGCTTAGAAAAAACCATATTGCGGATAAAAGAAGTTTTTCAATGTCATGGGATATGCTTCCTTCATATAGAACACTTACAGTCGATGGCGGATGGGGGGCAGAAGATTTAAGACAGTTCTATCTAAGCAATGACGGAAAGAAGACATTTAATATTAGAATTAACCTAGCTAAAACTGGCTCAGACCAATCATCATCTGGCTTTGAGCTATATAACGTTTCTTTATCAAATTGTAATTTTACGGTAGTTAAAAGAGGTTTACAACCACACTGGAATGTTTCTTTATCGATGGATGAGGTATAATGATCGATTCTTCTCCCGAACTCAAAACAGTACTAGAGCAAGATACAACTCTATCGATTAATTCTGGCTGTACAATTGAATACAACCTTAATAGCCTTGTAGATAATATAACTTTATCTGGAGCTGAAATTAGCAGAATAGATTCTGCTGGTAATTTTTATCAACCATTTAAAAAGCTTTTCCCCATAGACTCTATTGTAAAGCCAGTAAGGCCAACAAAAGCAGGAATTAAATATGCAATAGTTGGAGATGTATCTGCCAGTTCCTATAGAAATCCAAAATCTGTTACATATCCGCTTAATTATAGAACATATTATCCTGGAGCTGAGACTGCTTATAAATATTATGTATCAGATAAAAACGTTGGTCTAGACGTTACAGCAACATATCCAAAAGCCATACTATCAAATAAAATAGTTGTAAGATTTGAGTTAAGCCATTCAACTCCAGCAACATGGACAATATATGCAAATGGTAGTTCTATTGTTACTGGAACTTCTGCAAATATCAAGGCTTTCGGCAATGTGGATGCTGGCACATTAATTGTATATTGGAATGGTACATCTTGGTCAACAACAGAACCTGCTACATACGCAGCCCCAGTAAGTATAACCAGTTTAAGATTAACGACTGGTGCAGTAACAAATCAATATGTTGGATTAATTGAATTATCTCCACGGTGGATTATAGATATATCAGATAGAGTTGTAGATATGTCTATTAGTAAAGAGGCATCTAGTAGTTCAGAAGATATTCTTCCTGTAGGCTATGTATCGGCCAACTCATTGTCGATGTCCCTTGTATCTTATGAGGATACTAGACAGGTAGTCTCATTTGATAAGTCTATGACATTCGACTCAACAAAAACATATATGTATAAAATGGCTCAGATTTCTCCTTACTTTAAAATATACCATGCTGCTGGAAATCTTTCAGACTCAAAGGGTGCATATGAAAAAATTAAGCAGGGAGTATTTTATTTAGATACTTGGTCTATAGCAGAATTTGGAGAGGTTTCTTTAACAGCTTTAGACGGAGCAAAAATTCTTCAGGAAACAATTGCCCCAGGTATTGTTTGTAAGGATTACTCTACCCCAGCAATTATAAGAACATTATTAGATAATGTAGGGTTTACAAACTATAATTTTAATATTACTGGAACAGAGTCGTCTCTATTCTCCCCAAGATTTTGGTGGACAGATGATCAAAGAACTGTATGGGAATCAATTCAACAACTATGTAGAGATTCTCAGATGGTAGCATCTTTTGACGAAAACAATGTTTTGCAGTTTTATACTAGAGAAAATGTATTTAATTATTCTTCTTCTGCAGACTGGAATTTTAGATATGCGGCTAGCGGAAACAATCTTCCCAATATCTTGTCTTTAGACAAACAGGACTTATCTTCAGCAAACCAAGTAAAAGTTTTATGGAATAGCGTAACTACAAATGAGTATGTTGGTAATGCTCAGCCATTGTGGAAATCTGGAAATAGTTTTATGGGTGCACTTTCATTAGAGCAACCTCTTCCAGCTACATCGGGAGCTGGCAGCTATGTTTCTTTAAAAATGGTTGTAACTGATGAACGTCAGCAAAATGTAGCCTTAAATACTTTTTCTGGATACTTAGTAATTGATTCTGAAATAATTGAATATGACGCAATTCAAT
>Ga0315909_10008472_pt1 | contig 11263 bp, 8 predicted proteins | sample LakEriMetagenome_11_FD_203527 | JGI IMG/M metagenome (GOLD analysis project Ga0315909, IMG submission 203527) | Freshwater fungal communities from buoy surface, Lake Erie, Ohio, United States - Buoy 2 MA125 | ecosystem: Environmental > Aquatic > Freshwater > Lake | place: USA: Lake Erie, Ohio...
CTTCCGTATCATCTCAAGATCGAATGCCATAATATCTAAAACCAATTGGTGAAAAAATCAAAGTCACACCTCGGCTTCGCTCGGTGTGCATCGGCTTCGCTCGGTGTGCATCGGCTTCGCTCGGTGTAAAGGCTCCGGCGGGGCAAATCGCACCCCGGCCTAAAGGCCACCCCTCGTCCGAGGGGAATGACAAGCCCCGTAGGGGCGACATCACAATAACAAACATCGTCGGAGATCGCACCCCGGCCTAAAGGCCACCCCTCGTCCGAGGGGAATGACAAGCCCCGTAGGGGCGACATCATAATAACAAACAACATCTCCGGAGATCGCACCCCGGCCTGAAGGCCACCCCTCATCCGAGGGGAATCACATCATTTCGAAAGCGCAATAGTCACCTTATTCGCAGCATCTTCGAGTGTTGTTGCCACGAGGAATTCCATTCCGGAATTCTTCAAAATTTCGCCTGCTTCGATTGCATTTGTCCCTTCGAGACGAACAATCACAGGTGTGGAAACAGAGACTTGTTTGAGTGCTTGAACAATACCATTTGCAACACGATCACAACGAACAATACCACCAAAAATATTGATGAGCACGCATTCCACTGCAGGATCATTTGTCATGATGCGGAAAGCATTCGCAATACGCTCAACATTTGCTCCACCTCCAACATCCAAGAAATTGGCCGGCGCTCCGCCTGCAAGTTGAATAATGTCCATCGTGGCCATTGCCAAGCCTGCACCATTCACCATGCAACCAACATTTCCATCAAGTTTGATATAATTCAAATTGAATTTTGATGCTTCCACTTCGAGTGGATCTTCTTCTGATTCATCACGCAATTCCACGAAATCAGGATGACGATACAATGCATTGTCATCAAAATTCACTTTGGCATCGAGTGCTATAAATTCACCATCTTCAGTCACAACGAGTGGATTCACCTCAAGCATACTGCAATCCATGTCTTCATAAGCATGATAGAGCTTTTCAATGAATGTGAGGAAACTCTTATATGCCTGACCACTCAATCCCAAACCGAATGCCATACGGCGTGCTTGGAATTGTTGGAATCCGATTGATGGATCAACGAATTCTTTCAAGATTTTTTCAGGTGTATGCTCGGCAACTTCCTCGATATCCATACCGCCTTCGGTAGAAACCATGATAATATTGCGTGCAGTATCACGATCAAGAAGAATACTGCAATAATATTCATGAGCAATCTTACAACCTTCTTCGATGAACATGCGACGAACAACTTTGCCGGCTTCACCGGTTTGAATTGTCACGAGCGTATTATCAAAAGTTGCTTCAGCATATTGCTTTGCCTTTTCAGCAATATCACCATCATAAATCACGGTGACACCACGAACCGGCTTACCATATAATTCCAAAGGCTGCTTGGTTTGTGTGTCATGCATGACACCTTTGCCTCTTCCTCCGGCATGAATTTGTGATTTGAGAACAATTACATTAATTCCATTGTCAACAAATTCGCTCTTGGCTACTGAGCCGGCTTCATCTGCTGAAAAAACCGCTTTCCCTTTGAGCACAGGGACATTATAGCGACGCAAAATTTCTTTGGCTTGATACTCGTGGATATTCATGGTGGTTGACCAAGTATTGAAAATTGTTTTCGCGATTCCTCTCTGAACCGCTAAATTGTTGGATATTCGTACAAAAACAGATTCAAAACTACCAAATCGGCATGGGATAGCCAAAACCATGCGAATACCATGAAAATAGGATCAATCTATCTATCCCTCATAGCCGTGATTTTGCTCTATCTGAGCATCAGACCCATGATGGAATCCACTGAAATCGGAAGCGAAGGTAATCCCATTCGCATTTTGCTCACTCCCTCAGTGGATGCTCAGAAATTGAGTAATAGCGCCGATAGTCTTGTGGCATATCTAGAAGCAAAAACGGGATACCATTTCGTGGCTACATTTCCAACGAGTTTCATTGCAGTAGTGGAATCTTTTGGAAGCGGGAAAGCTGACATTGCCGCAATGAATACATTCAGTTATATTCTCGCACATCAAAAATATGGCGTCAAAGCCGCATTGAAAGTCATTCGCAGAGATGGAGAAACCACCTATCGCGGACAATTCATAGCAAAAGCAAATAGCGGAATCAATTCCATCGATGATCTTCGAGGGAAAAAAGTCGCATTTGTCGATGCAGCATCAACTTCAGGCTATATTCTCCCCAAAGCCTTGCTCGACAAAAAAGGCATCAAACCCGCTGAAGAAGTCTTTGCGATGAGACATGATAATGTGGTTACAATGGTCTATCAAGATCAAGTTGAAGCTGGCGCAACGTATTATTCTCCACCGGATAAAAAGACAGGAGAAATCCTTGATGCAAGAGCTCGCGTAAGCAAACAGTATCCTGATATTTTTTCAGCGGTCAAAATCATTGGATTCACGGAGAGCATACCGAATGATCCATTCGTGTTTCGTGCAGATTTTCCGGATGACATGAAAAAAGAATTGATTCAAGCATTGCTTGACTTTCAATCCACACCAGCAGGAAAAGAAACATTGTATGCCACATATAGCGTGGAAGGATTGGCACCGACTACAGACAAAGATTATGATGTATTGCGCAAAATGATCGCAACATTCGGTGGAGATCTCGAAAAAGCATTAAAGAAAAAATAATCAGCGTAAAATCATTAATGTGCCTGCTTGAATACTCCCCTGTTCAATTCCCCGCATGAGATATAATCCGGCAGAAAGTCCTGAAATGGAAATGAACCCATTCTCCACTCGACTCACCCATACACCTTCCATGGTATATACATCAAATTGTTGCAAACCTGAAATCACTCTGGCCAGCCCATCAGCGCTTGCATGCACGGGATTCGGTGCTACTTCTATCTTCCCTTCGCTTTGCACTCTCTCATTGATCACTGCAATAGCATCCAAATCAAAACCACATGTTGAAAATGGTGTAGGCCAAGGATCATTGATGATATTCCCATATGAATCATAAGAAGCAAAGCGCGGATCAATAGAACCAATCACATCAATCACACGAATATGCGTTATAGATTGGATATCAATTCCAGCACTATCTTTCAATTCAGACAAATCAAATGGAGTACCATATCCACCTCGATATTTTCCGGCGAGATTATTGAGCTTACGCACATCCGGAATACGATCGAATGGTCCGATTTGCTTTGCAGAAGATGTCAGTGAAGATGCAGGAAAACGCACAAAATGCATACCATCACTACTCACTTCAACAAAAGCAAGTTCCAAAAAGTAGTCTTCGAAGGAATTTTCAAATACGGCAAAATCAGGTCCGGGACCATCTGTAATCGGTTGCGCAAATATCATTGTCGCCACACCACCATCCCCCAAACTGATCACATTTTGATCCGCAAAACCGATCGCATTATTTACATCATCAATGCCAACTTTTTCTCCATTTTGATTAGCAATGGAAAGAAATCCCGGCATTACTTGACATGAAACACCCCATTTCAAACCCAATTGATCGGCTGGAATTGCATCACTGCCCAGCATACCCACTCTGTCTGGAAATTGTGCATATATGCTTGTCATACTAAAAAGCATGACAAGCATCTTCAGCATGCTTTTCATATTTGCTCTGTTTTGGCAATCGTAATATTCAATGTCTTGCCTGCCAATGCAAAACCACCGAATAATATACCAGAATACATCAAATCACCAACAAAACTGCCTTGCAAGAATGGCAAACCTGCGGCATAACTCATCATCAATCCCTCAAAAGATTGTGGATACATAGGATTTCCAATCCAAGCACCAAAATTCGTGATGATAAAGAATAGAGAAGTCGCAAGAATGCTGCTCGATACAATGCGTGCTATTGATACCGTATTCAAAAGAATATAGCCCATCATGATAATCAATGCATAACTACCATAAACCCAAGCAGAACCCGCATAAAACCAAGTAAATCCATCGAATAATTCAGCATAGATCACATTGTTGATGAAGAGATCGCTGAACCAAGTGGCTAGGAATGGAATCAATAAAGCCATCCATTTTCGAGAAAAATACGCAGAACCCAATAAGCCCATAGCGGCAATTGGTGACATATTATATGGATGTGGAATGATTCTGCCGAATGCGGCAATAAGAATGAGTGCAGAAAGTAGAATGAGTTTGCTATTCATCTGTGACTTCATGGTATCAACACCTTAGAATAAATGGAAAGTGTGGCCATGGTCATATACTGAACCGCAGATGCCCGCACCTTCTCGTGAGTGCTATGCATTGACTCTCAAGGGAAGTATCCGGCTGATCCGATTGGATTCACGGTTGCACGACAGCTCAGGATTTACACCTGATTCCTTCTTGTCAATTACTGACAAAACTTGAGGCCTATGTCAAATCAATGATGCAAATCTAATGAGTTTTTCTTACCAACAAAGTATTTCCCTGATTAACTCATGCAAGATTCTGCAATTCAGATACTAAATCCCTATCTGTGCCAATCTGCATCTTCTTTCGAATACTGAAACGATGATTCTCAACAGTCCTAACCTGAATTGCAAAAAGTTCTGCAATCTCCTTGGTGGTCATGCCGGACTTGAGAAGAGATGCAATGCGAATCTCCTGATGTGAAAGCGTAGGAAATTTTTTGCACAATGCCTCCATGAACGGTTCATTGTACATCCGCAATTGCGAGTGAAACAATTCCCAATCGCGCTTCTTCGGACCTTCCACCTGCAATGAACGCAATATCTCCTTCAACATGATCTTAAGATCAGCCCTGTCAATTTCCTTCTTCAATCCCGACAATGCTCTATGTGCATTTCCCATGACATCTTTTATTTGAATGAGCTCAAGTGTCTTGCTCATCAATTCAGACTGCATGGATGAAAATTTTGTGTCTGATTCGACGCGTTTCCTGTTTCCGCGACTCATCCTACCTCTTTTCTCAGTTCCCGATGACTGATTATTCCGCTTTGACATATAACCTCAATTGCTGTTGTATTCCCTTTTGGAGCAGTATTCATCATCATCTCCAAAGTATGAGCAAATTTATGAGGTCATTCTCCGTAGTCATTACTTAATTAGTACGGACTTTTTTTAAGTTTATTTCCCAAAAACAACAAAACTGCACTGCTAATCTAGCATTACAATCAAATCTGAAATTTTCAATTCATGGGAGGGGTTTTTGAAGGGAGATATTAGCGAAGAATCAGTATCGGTAGAACTTCAGAATCGATTATTAATGAATAATATCCTTGAGGTAAATGCTCAACTGATATCGAATGTTGATATGATTCTACCCTTTCTTGATATACCTGTATTCCAAGCATATTGAAGATGGAAATTTGAGGATTTTGATATGGATGAAGGATGCGCAATTCTTTGTCTATCGGATGACCAAGAATCTTGGATGCTTGCCTTTCTTCTTTTGGCAATGCAGTTACTCTGATGAAAGAGAATGGATCGGAAATGCTTGAACAATCCTCTACATTCCACACACGCACGCGATAAAGGCCTGTTGTATCAGGTTTGAACCATTGAGAGCGAGCATTCTGAATTTCTCCCTTTTCAGAATACCACTGATATGCAGTTGCGCTTGATGCAATGAGTGAATCTCCATTCACAGTGATTGTGGGCTTCACTGGAGGGGCATTGAATCGTATCGTGACGGAATCCGATCGTGAAATACAACCATTTCGATCTTCAATATCAGCCCAGAATATCCCGGAACGAGTCAATGTTTTTTTACCCTTGCTTCCATCCGACCAAGTATATTCACGAATATCACTTTCAATCGAAAGAAATACAGTATCACCTTCGCAAGATTCAGGATTTCCAATCACAGTGATTTTCCCTAATACTGCGGGAAAAACTCTCACAGAATCTCTTTGCGAGAAAGTGCAATTTCCTTGCTTTCTCTCAAGCTGAACAATACCTGATTTCTGCATGCGAATCTTCACAGAATCTGCTGTATTGATTCCAATGATATCACCATTTATTATAGACCATGTTTGCGTGAAATTCGGAGCGGGGTCGGCATATAAAGTGAGAATGTCATTCGCGCAATATTCTCCTAATCCTGATATCTTCATTTTCGGTGCATCAATCATGCGAATGATCATGGTGTCCGACATCATTGCACATCCATTTGCATTTTTACCTTCCACAAATACAGTATCTGTTTTACGAATGGTGATTGTTCTTTTATTCGAACCATCTTTCCAAAGATATGTTGCAAGATCTCCCATCGCTTCCAGCACAATACTGTCTCCGGCGCATAGAACTGCATTTCCTTTCACAATGCGAAGTGCAGGTTTTACGGGAAGTAATGCAGTGATTTGTACGGTGTCTTTCTTTATGCAACCAGCACCATCCGTGACTTGTAGGATATAATTGCGTGTTTGAGGATTGGTGATGATGGGATTCGCAATTGTTGTGGAAGATAGTCCGATTCCGGGAGACCATTGATATTGATATGGAGGAAGGCCACCACTTGCGGTTGGTTTACCTCCAATCGTATCTTGGACATTCATGCAAATTACTTTATCATTTCCGGCATTCACCGTTAATTCAGGATGCATGGAAATATTAACTGTATCATATTTGACGCAACCTCGAGCATCAGTTACGGTAACCACATAGATTTGATTCTGCCTGATCACAAATGTTGGATTGGCAATCACCGAAGAACTGAGTCCGACAGTAGGCGACCAAGCATATGTATATGGCATTGTACCTCCAACTGCAGTTGGATTTCCACCTAATGTGACCAAGGCACCCGAGCATTCAGTTCGATCGGCACCTGCACTGACTATCATCACGGGATTCGGATTCACAGTGTCTCGAACAGTTATGCTGCATCCTCTTTGATCGGTTATTGTAAGTGCATAGATTCTTTGATTCGTAAAATCAATCTGAAATGTTGGATTAAGAGTGAATGCATTGCTGAGTCCTGTTGAGGGAGACCATGAATATGTATAAGGAGGTAAGCCACCTGTGGGTGCAATCGTAGGACCCAATACTTGTTGTAAACCTTGACATGCAGAGAATGTTCCACGGCCAATCGCAGTCGGGGATTGATTCACCGTGATCATATTTGTCATTGTCGCACTATTCGTTCCACTACCACTTGTCACTGTCAATTTCACGGAATATGTTCCCGGAATGGAATATATATGTAGTGGATTTTGCGTGGTATAATCAGTCGTTCCATTATTGTCGATATCCCAAGCATAAGATGTGGGATTATTCTGACTCAAATCAGTGAATTGCACTTGTAGCGGTGAACAACCCAATGTGGGAGTTGCTGAGAATGCTGCAATCGGCGGAGCAAAGAGTTGACAATTATTCGTGTTCAGTGCAATCATTTCATCAGGACCACATGGTTTTGTGGCTGTTGAAAAAGAAACCACATCACTTCCACCCGCAATATCTGAAACGGGATTCAATGTACGCTTATCGGTATTGGGTCCTAAAGCATAATGCATCACATAATTTGTATTGATCACATGTCCGAGTTGATGCGCATGACCCAATTCATGCACAACGACTGTTTCAAAATCATATCTATTTCCCGTTGTTGGTCCCGGACCAAAATTCCAACCAACTCCGGGAGCCGGTGAAAAGATCATATCAAATTCATCATTGAAGTATTGATTGGCAGCACATGCTGCATACCAATTATAGGTCACTCCCAAAGCTCCTGCGGGCAAACTCGCATTGAATGAAATGACATTGACACCATCTTTCGCAGATTGATTGATGCTCGTGGTATTTGCACTCACGGCAAAATTCACGAATGTATTGCAACGCCAACTTTGCAATGCTCTTTTGGCGGCATCAGTAGGATTGGTTCCGAAGGAAGAATTAAACACGAATGTATGTCCGCCATTGCCATTTTGACCATTCAACCAAATACGATTAAGTGAAGTATTGAGCAGTGAATAGTCGATCGTGAGTGTCTGACCGGAAACAGCTGTTGAATTATCGGCTGCTGTCACACGAATTTGTCCAGTACCTGCCAAAGTAGGTATTTGAACTTGTATCTCAGCATCGGACCATGACACATATTGTGATGATGCGGGCAATGTCCATGTTGCTCCTCCATCATTTCCATTTTTGAATTCCACTTTTGCATTGCCTGTTCTGCTGGCACCAAAACCGGAACCTGAGATCGTCAGTATTGATCCTCTGCCCGCATTTGATGTAGTGGGTGAAATGGAAGAAATACTCGCAGCCAATGTCTTTTCGGATTTATCACTTTTTTGAATAATTGGTATATGTCGATAGGGTATTCCGGTAAGAGCAACGATGCGCTCAATAGCATCAAGCATATTCGGATAGATACGAAATGGCTCATGCGCTTTGCCATCTTCCTGCAATACAATCATGCTTTGGGGTCCGGCAAAAGGCACATACAAAGCTCCTGATTTCTTCAGGAAGAATATCCCTCTTGAGCCAATGGTTGGATTTAGTGAAGGTCTTACGATCAATGCTCTGTCCTTCAATATGCCGCCTTCGGTGAGCAATTGAATTGTTTCTAATTCTACGCCTTTCAATGTACCCAATACTCGCAATTGATAGGCCGTATAAATCATGTTTTGTTCAGCAAATGCTGAGTCATGCACTATCTCTGCTTCAATGATCAAATCTGATGTTTCCACTCTGTCCGACAATGAAACCGGATAGAGCAAACAATTATCTGAAGCCAAAAGATCAGTTGCCAGAAGCAATACTATGAGTAGGTAGCGTATCATAATGAGCAAACATAACAAAAGATATTATTGAATCAATGCATCTTGATTAGCAAAGCAGGAAACATGCGTATCTTTGTCATACACTTTTCTAGAATGGTCGAGACATACATGCAAACACAGTTCTCAATCACCGAGTTCATCATAACCAGCATCTTTAATCTCTTCTATCTTGCGGGCTTTATTGTCAAAGACATCCTCTGGCTTCGCGTACTCATCATCATTGGTTTCAATATTGAATTGGTATATCATTTCAGGGACTTACATGCTCCCGAATGGGCGGAAATCGTATGGTGTGGGTTTTATATCCTCGTCAATGGCTATCAATTCACGATGCTTTATCGCGAAAGAAGAAATCTGAAATTTACTGATGAAGAATTGGCATTGCATGCAAAAGTATTCAAAGACATGCCGAAAAGTGCCTTTCGAAAACTATTGAATATTGCGGGTCAAGAGGATTTACCAACAGATTTCGTGATGGTGCATCAGAATACAACGATCGACAAATTGGCATTGATTTCTGATGGACTTGCCAAAATAGAAGTGGATGATGCAATCGTAAGTTATGTCAGGAATGGACAATTCGTGGGAGAGATGAGTTTTCTATCGGGTAATCTCACAACAGCAACAGTCACCACGATAGATGAAACGCGATGTCTACTTTGGGACAAAGAACAATTAAGGGAATTAATGAAAAAGGACATTGAGGTTGAGACCTCATTGCGAATGGTATTCAATAGTGATTTGCTATCAAAGCTATTGGGTGGAAAAGGGATTCAATCGAATATATAACGCATCCCTTTTTGGGCATACCCGTAGAATTCGCTCACATCATAATTGGCATGAGCATCTCCATAATGCACGAGAAACATTTTCTCTTTCATGTCAGCCGGCAGAGTGCGTAATTCTTCAAGTGATGCATGTACGGGATTAGGAAAGAATGATGCATCATGAAACATATAATCCGAACGATCCGCATATATGTCCAATAATTCTCTATCGAATTTTGTATCGCCAGAAACGAAAATGCGACCATCTATATGCAATCCATGTGTAATGAATGCACTCGATGCGCTGGATGCTTGTTCGGGCACATGATTCGTGCCGAAGAGTTCTATGTGAATTCCCTGAAAATCAATCTCCAATTTCAAACGCGGTTCGCGTTCAATCCACTGAGGTCTGATCAATTCAAAGAAATCCGACATTGCAAGTGGTTTACCCTCTGCAGAATATTCATTCTGTTCCATTCCACCACGCAAAGAATAATTCCATAGAATTTCTTCATATTCTTCGGAAATAATCATTGACAATTTCTTCTTGCCGAATTGCGGTATTGCCACATAGCGATTCCACAAAGCAAGTGATTCAATACCACCGATATGATCGCAATGACTATGTGTTGGGAGTATTGCATCAATGTCGGTTAATGTCAAACCGGTTGAAGCTGGCAGAGAAAACGGACCCGTTGTTCCAAAATCCACAAGAAGATGAGCATCTCCTTTGATGATCAGGAAATTAGTATTAAACAGCGTCTGAGAAAATGCTCCGCCTACTCCGAGAAAGACAATTTCCAATTCTCCGGAATTGCTGAGACGCAATGGTTTATCTACGGGAATAACCTTCAAGCTTCTGCTTCCTTGCTAAATCATACTGCAAATTGCGAAAAAAATGCATGACATAATACTTGCGGAGGGAAAACCATGCCAATGATTGAAGAATATGTACTTATTTCCTGATCACCATGCATTTTGCAATGCCTGATTGATCTTGATTGCCGGATTGTGCCACAATGAGATATACTCCGGAACCAACCAATTCTCCTTGATCATTTTTTCCATCCCAAATGATGCGACCACTTTGTGTGGTAATGGTGCGAATAGGCATGCCGGAAGGAGTGACGATGGATATTCCGCTTTGCTCGCCAAGACCTTCTATCGTAACATGTGAATGAATTCCCGGAATGAATGGCTGAGGGAAACATCTGATATTGGAATAGTCCACTGTTGGTGTAACAATGGTTGTGATACCACGATATAGTCCTTCATCAGTACCCACATATACCAGACCTTGTTGTTTGTCAATCGCAATTGTCTTGATGGCAGCGCTTTGAAAGATGGTATTGCGTACTGTGAATGTTGCAAGAATTTCCGATCCATCTTCACTCAAAACAAAGAGTCCATTATCCGTGGCAATCCATTTATTATTCACAGCATCGATTGCGATATCATTGACGACTTGTCCTTTGAGTCCTGCAATGGAAATAATATTGGGCTGTCTGCCGGACAAAATACTACCCGGTGAATACATCACATGTAAACCGGTACCTGTGCCAAACCACATGAAACCGGATGCATCTCTTCGAATTACGCGAATATCGGAGAGCGCAGTGAGAGGACCGCGAATATCATCTGTTTCATCATTTGGCGTATTTTTTTGATTGAAATAGTAAATATTTCCATCGCCTGTATTGGAAGTTGGCGCGCCGAGCCAAACGGTTTTATTATTGTCTAT
>Ga0315909_10008473_pt1 | contig 11263 bp, 27 predicted proteins | sample LakEriMetagenome_11_FD_203527 | JGI IMG/M metagenome (GOLD analysis project Ga0315909, IMG submission 203527) | Freshwater fungal communities from buoy surface, Lake Erie, Ohio, United States - Buoy 2 MA125 | ecosystem: Environmental > Aquatic > Freshwater > Lake | place: USA: Lake Erie, Ohio...
TGTATCGAGGGGGTGGGGGTCTGATTCTGGTAAATTTTGGGATTGTTTGTGTGGAATAGTATGTTCATCAGCCAGGGACTCCGCTTCGTCAATCGGGCTGGTGGGGGATGGGTGGGGTCGCACGTCGGCCAATTCGTCGAGCAGCGAGCTGGCCGCGGCGTCGATGGTGTGCGCATCCTCGGCCTGGGCATTCATAAGCCGGCGCAGCTCGGCCATGACGCGGGCCTTGGCATCGTCGCTGCTGCTGATGGTCCGGACCTCTTTGCGCTCCGTGTATAGCCCGACCTCGCTAATCGTGCCGGCTACCTTGGCCGCTTGGACCAGCACGGCCGGCGGCGTGTCTTCGTCGATGATGACGCCGACCAAGCTTTTAATTATGAGAGCACGCAAAGCGGCCGGCGTTCTATGTTTCTCGCTTTCAATGGCCGCTTGGTAGGCCAGGATTTCCGCGTTTATATCGGGACGCTTGCGCAGCTTGTGCGCCTGGTTGCCCTGGGTTTTGGGTGTTGCCTTGGTTTTGTATGAAGCCCGGTAAGCTGCGGCACCCGTGGCGCCCTTCGCAATTTCCAGGGCGAAGGCCTTTTGTTTCCCGGTAAGTTCGCGCGCTGCAGTTCTACCCAGCAGCTGGTCTACCGGGGTTTGTTCCAGGCCTTCGCGGATTTGTTTGCGGGTTAGTTTTGTTTGTGTCATGCGGCGCAATATACAGGAACAAAAGGATTACTGTCAATAAACCCAGGGAAACGGGGTTTTATGGCAGCCTGGGAATAGTTGGCGGCGCTTATGCTTCTATCTAATCCCCTTACACAATCGCAGCACCTGGGCCACTCGCTAGCGCTCGGAATACCCGCGGCAATCCCCGCCGCCATGGTCCCACCCTGATCAGCTGGCCACCGGCCCCAGGTCAAAACCCACCGACCAGGCACCGCATAAAAACTCCGCCGCTTGACCAGGGCGCCACCAGCTGCAGCACCAGGACCGGCCACCAAACCACCGGCCCCAGGCAAAAAAGCTGCTACCAGGTAACCGCAGCCGGTCCCCACGCCGTCGACCTGGGCGCGCATCGATACCCTACCCCTGAAGGTATTCATACCCTACCCGGTACCCTAAAAAACCGCCTTTTTTGGTGTCGCATAAGTGACAGACAGAGGGCTTGACAACATGCTACATTATCTCCCAATGCACCAGCCAGGATGCAGACAACAAACCAACACGAAGGGAAACGCACAGATGTACACAGCACAAACCGACACCCACGGAAACTGTATCGTATGCAAGGGCAGCGAGCAGCGCCGGGGTTATCGCATCGCATTCACCGGCACCTATAACGAGTGCCTTATGTTCAAAGCATTAAGGGGCCAGGCATGAGCACACACGAAACCATCATGCGCCAGGCCCGCCGGGAACTTGACGCCGTGCGCCCGGTTAACTACCAGCTCACGCCGGCGGAGTACAAGCGCCGCATTTATTTAATTAACGACGAAAAGAACCAGCTGCGCGCCGCCCTGGGCATGGCACCAATAACCACCCAACAAACAACCGGAGACTTATTCCAATGAAACCCCTCTACTTAATCGCATGCAGCGCCGCCAAGCTGGACCGCACCGCACCGGCCGCCGACCTCTACCAGGGCCAGGCATTCAAGCTGGCAATGCGCGCCGCTGATCGGGCCGGCGCCGATGTAATCATTTTGAGCGCTTTGCATGGCGCCGTTAACCCAGCGGCCAACCTGGCACCCTATAACAAAACCCTGGCACAAATGTCCAAGCACCAGCGCGCCGTTTGGGCAGCAATGACCGACCAGCAGCTGCAGCAGCACAAAGGCCGCCCGGTGGTGGTCCTGGCTGGCAAGCACTACGCCGCCGCCGTTGAAGGCTGGCCCAATGTATCCCGGCCGCTAGCCGGCCAAGGAATCGGCCAGCAGCTGCACACCCTCAAACACTTAAACGCTTGAAAGGCACACCATGACCAAGCTTCAACTACTAATCGATTTGCTTACCCTGGAGGATTTGCGCAAATACCAGGCACAAACCGACAAGCTTATTTGGATTGAAACCACCCTGCTAGACCCTAACGGACTGAGCCGCCGCCACGCCGAAAAGGTCGAAGCAAAATTACTCGATTTGCTCCAGGCTTACAACCCCACCAACTGAAAGGCACCCAATGACCAAGCTTGAACTACACCAACGCAACACGTACACCTATGCCAGCGGCTGGGCCGACCTGGACGAATGGCAGCACCTGGGAACCGCGAAAATGCTGCGCTGGAATGCCACCGCCGAGCCCCTGGGCTTTGACGACGCCGGCACCTTCACGACCAAGGTTATAGGACCGCGCCAGCTGCGCGCCGTTGACCTGGGCCGGGCAATCGCGGCCACCCTGGGCGGCAGCAGCTGCACGCATGAGCATGACTGTTGCGGATGCCCTACCACTCACGCCAGCGTTAAACGCACCAGCGCCCGGGAATACTTTGTTCACCTTCACATAACCCGCAACTATTAAAGGCCCACTATGACCATACTCGACACCCCCGACCAGATAGCGCGCTACCGCCTGGCCACCCTACGCGCAGCGCTTAGGCTGGAAATTGCTGGCATGAAACGCAGCCGCGGCCCCAGCGCTTATGCAATCCTTAAAAAAGAGGGATTCACCGGCACCCGCGCCGACATCCTGGAGCAATTAAACAAACAATTGGAGAATCAATAATGGGAAACCGCGCAGTAATTACATTCAACACCGCCAACAATGCGCCCGCGATATACCTTCACTGGAACGGCGGCCGGGCCAGCGTAGAGGGATTTTTAACCGCAGCGCGCCAGCTGGGCCTACGCCATGCCCGCACGCCCCAGGCACAAACCGAAGCGCTGGACCAGCTCGCCGAAATGTTGGCCCGCTATTTTTTCCGCTGCAATGTTGGAATGAACGTTTACCGGCTGCACTACGCCGGCAGCGACCGCGACAACGGCGATAACGGAACCTATTTACTGGGCCAGGATTTAACCATTTTGGCCCGGCTGCACCATAACCGCGGCGAAGAAATCAACCGCGAAAAAACCGCCGCAATCATCGAGCAAATAACGGCCGCCGCGCCACTTTTTAATTAAGGAGAATAAATCATGGGATGGACCTCATACGCAATCAATACCACCGCAACCACCGACGAAGTGCTACGCCGGGAATTCACCCAGGCCGGCACCGATGGCAGCCGCTGGGAAATAACCGACACCGCGACAATCGGCGCGACTTGGTACGCAATCAGCAAACGCACCGACCCCACCGGCGCCGCGCATTACTCGGGCCTTGTATGCCTAACCGAGCGCCGCAAGCAGCGCAACGGCCTGACTGAATTCTTTTACAAAGACATGAGCGAAGACTGCGGCCCCCACGCCTACGCTTGCCCGGCCCGTATCCTGGACCAGCTCGACAAGTTGGCCCCGAATCCTCCAGGATATGCGGCCGGCTGGCGCCAGGCATGCCGGGACCATGCAGCCAACAAACGAGCCAAGGCCAAGGCCCGCGCCAAGCAGCGCGCCGAAAGCCTGGCCAAGATTGAGCGCTTTATTTCCGACCGTTTTTTGTCCGTCAACCTGGGAGCCTAAACAATGAATAATTTTCACTTTATCCGCAGCAGCGGGAACCGCAAAACCGGACCAATCCCGGTTACGTATAGCGCGCGCAGCTCATGCCCGCCCGACTGCAGCCACTACGGCGCCGATTGTTACGGCGAAGATTTTTACACCCGCATGACCTGGGACAAGGTCCCGACCCGCGGCCATGATATCCGCGCCCATGCCCAGGCAATCGCCAGCCTCCCACCGGGCCAGGTTTGGCGGATGAACGTCGCCGGGGATTTACCAGGCCAGGGCGCGACGATTGACGCCTACCAGCTGGGGGAAATAGTCAAGGCCAACAAAGGCCGCCGCGGGTTTACCTACACACACAAGCACCACCCCGACGCCATAACCTGGATACGACACGCCAACGCCTGGGGCTTCACAATAAACCTTAGCGCCGACGACGCGGGCCATGCCGATCAGCTGGCCAATTTAAACGCCGGCCCGGTCGCTTGCATTGTGCCAACCGACACGCCCGAAATTAGTTACACGCCCGAAGGCCGGCAGATTGTCATATGCCAGGCACAGACCCGCGAAGGCGCAACATGCGAGAGCTGCGGAAATTTCCAGCCATGGTGCAGCCGGACCGACCGCGCTTTTATCGTAGGTTTTCGCGCCCACGGCAGCAAAGCAAAACAGACCGACGCCAAGGCGCGCCGGGTTATCCCAATTTTGAAAGGTTGAACATGCTTAAAAAAATGCGCGCAAAGTACCCAGGCAAATGCAGCTTATCCGGCGCCCGGATAAACCCCGGGGATTTTATTATCTACAACACCGACACCAGGACCGCCGAGCTGGAGCCCGACGACGACCGCATGACCTTCACAACGGACCAGCCCAGGGTTAGTGATGTTTTTAATTTTAGCGGCCGGGAATTTTACAGAAACAAAAACGGCCGGTGCCTTGACGCGCCGTGCTGCGGATGCTGCACCATTTAACCAACTGAAAGGCCAACAATGAACCACCCCGAAGCAGACTATATCAACGCCGGCGCCCGGTACCAGCGCGCCAAGACGCCGGCCCAAACGATAGCCCAGGCCGGCACCCTCCGGCGCATGCTGGAATCCGAACGGATCGACGACCGCGCCGAGGCGCGCCGCCTAATTGAAACCGGCCGCGCAGAAGTGCGCCAGCGCTAGGAGTCCATCCGGTGAACCGCCCCCACGCCCTCACGCTCGCGCTGGTTTTAGCTATAACCGCGCCCGACAAAAAACGCGCCGGCGATTGTGTCGCCATGGCCGAGCAACTAGCCCGCGGCATGACGCCCGAGCAGGTAGAAACATGCAAGGCCCAGGCCTTAGAACTAATCGACAACAACTAGGAGTTCATCCGATGACAACAAGAGAAGAAAAGATTTTCACGCTAACCCAAAACGAAATTGATTGGCTTTTGGGTAATGGTCAGGAGTTGAATTTAGTGGGAGAAGTGACAGAATTTTTTGCGAAAGGAGGTTTCACCACTTACACCGATGAAGAAATAAACGACCAATACAACCGACTAACCGCTTAAAGGAGTCCATCCAATGACCGACATACAAGACCGCTGGACCAAAGCCGCCGCTGAATTATTGGTGGGCCGCCGCATTGTGTCCGTTGATTACATGACCGAAGACGACGCGAACGAGGTGGATTGGCACCACCGCCCGCTAATCATTACGCTAGACAATGGTCTGCGTTTTTATCCAAGCCGCGACGACGAAGGCAACGGCGCCGGCTCCCTGTTCACGACCAACCGCAAATTACCAACTATTCCATCAATCTAAAGGAGAATTTATTATGGGTTTCTTTTCTAAAACATGCGCAAAAACGCACCTTCCAATTGTGTCCCATTACAAGGACATCCCCAGGCTTAGCGAGGTGGTGGCGCTGCTGCCCAATGGCAAAAAATTCACCGGGTCCTATGACGGATACGGCCGCGTCGCCGGCACCGGCCTGGTGGAAACCGCCAGGGGCCGCTTCCAATGGCCCGAGGTGAAGATGGTCCTGGCCGAGTACTACAACGGCGAGGAATATAAAGACTTGGGCCGATCAGGGGATGAGCTGGCACAGGGCTGGTTTATGGATGAACTGTTCTTGCATTATTGCCTACGCAACGGACCTTTTGAGAGTTACGCCGAATACAAAAAGGCGTTCAAGAAATATGCAAATTGGTAAGGAGAACACCATGCAATTAGTACGAGTCGACCCGCCCAAGCCGGCCGCCGTGGCAAGAAAACCCGACGCCGTCTTTTTTAACTACACCCAGGAGGAGCTGAGCCGAGCGTTTGACAAAATCAAAAAGCCGGGCAATTGGAAGGGGCCCATCCGGGCCACCATACCCGCGGAAGAGTACGAACTGGCGGCGGCTGCCGTCGCGTACTTCACCGGCTCCAATTTGGAAATAACGACAAACAAAAACAATCAATACACAGTCTATGCCGCCGGCTATTACGCAGCCATCGGTTCATAAATCAAAGGAGAAAACATGTCAAACACAATCACGATCCAGGCCGAAAACAAGGGGCTCAGCTTCAAGGGCAACCCCGAATCGGCCAAATATGTCATTGAGCTATTCAATGATGCCTTCTATTCCGATGGCCGCGACGCCCCAAACTTCATCCGGGATTTTGTTTTTAACCTGGAGGTGGCCCTGCAAGATGCCGGCCACCTGGACGAAAACTTTAACGAGGTGAAGACATGAAACAAAGTTACGAAACTGCACTCGACGTTCTCACGGCCGTGGCTATCGGCGTCGGCTTTGCTGCGCTGCTGGTGGCCTGGTGGACGTCGTGAAGTACTGGATAACCATCATCCGCGAGCATCAAGTTACGCTGACAATGGAGGCGGCCAGCCGGTTAGATATCATCCGGCTGGTCACCGACTTGGCTTTGAAATATGATGCCATAGACGGCAAACAAACTAAGATTGTGAGCATCCATGAAGAAGCGCCCAACACTATTCGCAATATTCCTGCATGAGGAGGACGGCGTCGTTACTGTGTCGGCCGATTATCTAGGCCTGGGTCAGGCTTCGTTTGACCTGGGCATCGAGATAATGACCGGCATCAAAGAGCTGGAGCGTGAATACCCAAAAGATTTCACGGTCCGGCCCATTCAGATTTCAGAGTATTACAACTGACCGGGTCAGGCTTTGGGAAAACTTGAACAACCCGAGCCGCCGGTGCGTGTCGTTGGCATCCTCTCCCTCGACATCGCTCATCCAATACGGCCATCCGATCTGCTTGGCCACCCGCTCGCCGGTGCCGCTGGTATCGTTGTCAGCAATGACCACCCCAGCCGGCAACCTGGCAGCCACCTTCACCATGTTCCCCGCGCTGAAGCAAACATGCAACGTGTAGCGGCGCTTCAGTTGAGACAAGGCCAGCCGGATAGACAACGCCGTGGCATACCCCTCGACCAGGACGTGCATCCCTTTGTTGTTGAACACAAACTCAGCCCCGCTCGTGCGCTGGCCGGACAAAAACTTCTTCCCGCCAACCTGGTCGATTAACTGTACACCCACTAGGTGTCCATCCGACCGCATCGGAATGACCAACAGTTGCTGCCCATTAAACGCCCACACATTCCCCTGTTCTTCCGGGAAACCCTTCGCTTTCAGATAGTCATGCCTACCGAATTGACATTGGTCTAGAATCCAGGCCGCTTTGCTGGCCGCCTCCTTCCCCTGCTTCTGTCGCTGCGCTTCGGCATCGTTGGCTTGCTTCTGTATGCGCACAACATCATCCGGTTTCAGGTCATCCGCATGCCAAACCGCCACCTCTGTGCCGGTCGCCCAGTTCTGAACGAACGCATGAGTACCCATGTACTTGACCGCTCCGTTCCGACTGTTGGGATGGTCTTCCGTCGGGTATCGGCGCCAGTATCCAATCGGCGGTGGACTGTCGATCAGGATGCCATGCAGCCTGCAATAGGTAACCAGGTCATTCATTTACCCTTCCCCTTCAGGTATGCAATGAGCCTGCTCTTGACAAACTTCTCAAACGAAGTATCCGGGGGCGCTGCCGTATCAGCCAGGCCCCTGGGCCATACCCCGAATTTATCTTTATAGCAATGCGCAGCACGGCCAGTCGACCATCCCCTGTACTTGACATGCCATTGGCACATCGCCCAAAACGCTTGCTTGTTATCCCTGCTGGCCATCCCTTCCAGCTCTTCCAATACGCCAGGGATACTGCTCACCTTGTTCTGACGCTCGCGCACATGGCCGCAATGCAGACACGTATCCGAACCGCCGGGCCACAGATGCCCGCATGATGGACACTTGGATTCTTTCTTTTCGTCTTCTGTCTTTTCTTTCTTGGCCTTTTCTTTCCCGTCATCCAGGGTGTCTACGCCGTTGTGATAGACCGCTTCCCAATCTTCCTGGAAACGCAAGTAGTTCCCGCTATGGTCCAGCCAAACGGCAAACTCTTTGTTGTCAGCCCGGCGCATGATGCGGCCCATCTGCTGGATATGGGACGATAAAGATTTGCTGAACGGCCTGGCGCTCACCCCAATCATTACATCAGGGACATCAAAGCCTTTAGTTAGGATATCCGTGGCAATCAATCCATGTATTTCTGTGTCCGGCCTGGCGAAATCTTCAATCACATCCCGCTTGAACTGGTCATCATCCCGGTAGCTGACCGACACAAAGTTATAACCCTCGGCTGCAAACTGTGCGGCTAGGTCGGCGCCATGCTCTACGCCCGAACAGAATACAATCGTTTTGCGCGGGCCACCAAAGATTTCATTCGTCTTTCGGATCCACTCCTCGACAATGTTCCCAGTAATCTGCATGCCCCGCTTGGATGCCTCGGCCTGGGACCATTCGCCCGCCACCTTTTTAGCCCCAGTCATGTCGATTTCTTTTGCAATGAAAACACGCAGCGGCATCAATACCTTCTGCTCTACCAGCTCCCTGGTCGTGACTGTGTTGACGATGTTGTCATAGATATGGGCCAGCCCCTTGGTGAAAGGGGTGGCCGTCAGCCCGATGACCCGCACATCAGGATTGTTCTTGATGAAATCAACTGTCTGCTGCCGGGTGGTATGGCACTCATCGACGATTAAAAGATTCAGCCCAGGGAATGAGCCCCGCTTTTCCAGCGTCTGCGCTGAGCATACCTGGATGTTTTCGTAGGGCCGATACCTCCAATGCCCGGCCTGTAGAACCCCGTGGGGAATGTGATACTTTTCCAGCCGCTCGCTGGTCTGGTCGCACAGAATGATTCGGTCCAGCAGCATCGCTGCCTTGTTACCTTTGCCCCTGGTTGCATTGAGCAAAGCAATGGCCATCTCTGTCTTGCCCGCTCCGGTCGGTGCGTACAGTATCTGCGCGCGCTTTCCATCTGCGAATCCCTGGCGTAGCGCTGCCAGGGTAGCGTCTTGATAATCCCTTAGTTGTAAACTCATTTGATTCTCCGCTGCCGGCACACTATGCCCGCCGGCTTGGGCCTTGTTTATTCGTAGGCTTTAAGTTGTCTTTGTTGCATGGAAATCTGACGCTTGAGCTGCGCGTTTTCCAACTGGAATTTATCCCTGCTAGATTTAACCGCGTTCATTTCTAACTTCAGAATACGAATCTCTTCGCGCAATTGTTTAATCAGATCTTCCGCTGCTTTCTTCTCTTCAGCTGTCGCGTCCATGACTTTGACGGCCAAGCGGTCGGTTAGCGTTTCGTTCTGAGCAATCAGCTCGTCTACCATTTCCTGGCGGTGGTCTACGGCTGGCGGATCCGCAGGTTTGGGCGCCTCAATCAACGGCGCTTCTTTCGCGGGCTTGGCTGGCTTATCTTTCTTTTCGGGGGTACGCTTCTCAGCCACCTTGCCTTTGGGTGTAATGTATTTCCGAACGGCCGGCGCGCTTTCGCCACGCATCTTGGCAACGAACGGAGCAGACACCCCCACCTTCCTGGCAATTTCTGCATTACTCCACTCACCCCATTCAAAGTCCTCTACGAAAATCATAGTGACCTTGCGTTTGTCAGCGTTGTCCATCGGCTGGCCGTGCAGATTGTTGGCACTACTACCAAAGAACAGGGCGTCCCTGGGGGTGCCGGTTTCTACCTCGCATGGGAAGGTGGCCATCCCAATACGAAGGGCCGCGTGATACCGGTGGAAGCCGTCAGACATCCAGTAATCTGTGCCGTCAAAGAATACCCGCATCGGGGGGAAGACCGACCCGCCTTCCAGGTCCGTAGCGTAGCGCATCACCGCCTCTTCTTTGATTGCTGCGCGCACCTGGGTGCCGCCATCCAGCCTGATTAGTTTCAGTTCTAGTTCTTTTCTATCTAACATTTCATCCCCTTAAAATGGTGCGTCAAAACCTATAAATTCATTGAGCTTTTGTTTGTAATGCCAAGCTTTGGCGGCATCGTCTGACCCCTCTTTGCGGCCAGCTCTCATGCTGTATTTGATAATGTTGCCCTTCAGGAAGCCAATGAATTCCTGGCGGTTAAGCACAGATTCCATGACCTCCCAGGGCTGGATGCCAATCTTGTGATAGTGGTCGCCACCCACCTGATGCTCATCGGCTGATGCTTTCTCAATCATTTTCTTCATCCCATATGTCGTTAGGCCATACCAGCACAGGTGTTTCCAACCCCAGGTATCCGCCTTCAATGTTGAACTCGATGAACTCCCTAGCCTCTTCGGCCGAGCATCCATCCCGCATTAGTATTTCTACAATCTTTTCCGCGTCATAGACCAGCACGGCAACTGTTGTATGGTCCCGCCAAATATGCGCAGGGCCAATGATTGCTTCGTCGTAGCCGTCGTATTTGATCATCGCTTTAGGCTCCGGACGTAGGCGGCGAAGCTTCCCATGGTGTCCTTCTCAAAAGCTTTGAAGTTGTCCACCTCCTTCGCCACCTCTTCAAGCGTGTCGTTCCTAATCTTGTTTGAGATCGGGTCGAGCTGCTTCATAATCATCTGCCGTTTGCGCCATCCCAGCGCCTTTTCCCATATGCTTAACTGTGCTTCGCTCATTTCTTGCTCCTAGTATTTTGTTGTTCCACTCAACTTTGTAGATGCCACCATCGTGACCAAAGTCAATTCGTATGTTGCACTCGACAAGGTATGGATGAAGGCTTACGCCCAACCCATCCATGTTCTGATTCACTCTGTAATACTTACTGACCATTGTCTTGCCACGATCTTCTTCAGGCGTGAACTGTCTGTACAGTGGTTCAGGTGTTGCTGATTTACTCAAGTGTTCTTCTCCTTGAGTTTGGCTTCAATGTAGCGAATGAGTTTTAGGTTTGGTACGCGACCGCTACCTTCTTCCTTGAACTCCACCCATCGCTCAACCTCATCACAATCCTCATCCGTCAGCCCAACCCATGTGCGCTGTGGTGGAGGAAAAAAAGGAATTCCCTGTACATACTGAACCCCAATTACAGAATTCTGCTTTGCTTTTTCATAAACTTCATAGATGGCGGCAATTGCTTTGTGCTGAGTATTTAATTGTTCTTTACTACCAAAATCTTCAATCAACGGCAAACCAATTTCCAACGCCTCCAACGCCAGCTTCAATGCTTCGTCTTTAGTCATGCTTGTCCCCTTGCTCGGATGGCCCATGCTCGATTTTCGCAAGCCTGATCCCAATGGGCGCTGTTCCAATCATCTGCATTTGCTATCCCTTCCTCACATAACTTTGCACACGCCTCACGCTC
>Ga0315909_10008475_pt1 | contig 11259 bp, 14 predicted proteins | sample LakEriMetagenome_11_FD_203527 | JGI IMG/M metagenome (GOLD analysis project Ga0315909, IMG submission 203527) | Freshwater fungal communities from buoy surface, Lake Erie, Ohio, United States - Buoy 2 MA125 | ecosystem: Environmental > Aquatic > Freshwater > Lake | place: USA: Lake Erie, Ohio...
ACTCCTCATCGGGAATTGTAGAATAGCCGGGGATTTTCGTTTCTACTTTTAATAAATCAAACATTCCCATAATATACTCCTATAATGAATAGGTATAAATGTGTTTTGCTTCAGTTTTAATAATCTGAATATTCGGGTCACCAGCTTTGTATCGCTGATTGATTTCTACACCATAGGGTCTATCAACCATAGTCAACGTTCTAATATGAAATGGTTTCCCATCTACCATCAATGACTGTCCCGGTGATGTTGTCCCTTCATACTTGAAATTTGCCGCCCGATAAATAATTCCTTTGTGTCCTTGTTCGGGGTCTGCGTAACTGACCACAAACTTCCAATCGGTATTCTTTCGTAACCATTTTAACGTCCGACTCACAAAGAAACTCTCAGCGTTCTTCGGCGTATCATCTATCAAGCATAACCGACGAAGTTCTAAACACTTGTCGGGGTCTTGTGGATAATATTTTTGTGCGGCAGTTGGTCCTGCCGGCCTAGTATAAATACACACTCCGACCATTTCAGGTAAAAAAGCACCATCCCGAAACAATCCAAATACTTCTTTTGCTTGGATATTGACATAATCGGAATAGTGCCAGTTACGAAGAAATGACCGAACTGTATCAGAAAATGATATATGTTCTACTGTATAACCTTGTAGTGCCATCAGACTTCTTCCCATGCATATTGTGCATTTAATCTATAACTTCCAATGTGCTCCCCGAAATACGCATGTTGGGGTTCAACCAATGAAAGAAAGGTACTACCATCCCTTCTACGATACAAGTGGTAGATTTGTCCCATATTCGGTTCAAATCCCAACGATGCCTCATAACACATTTTGTTAATACTATAGTCGTGGGCAAGTTGTTCGTATTGTCTGACCAAATCATCATATCGTTCTTGGTAATAATGCTTGAAGGTGGGTTCAACTTTCCCTATCCACTTATCAATCTCTACAGGTTTTAATGATGCGGGCGCACTTGGGGTGATTCCGTGTGTCAGCGCATTTGGATTTTTCTTTTCTTCCATAATGACCTCGTTAGTGGCACCGTGGGATTCGAACCCATCTAGGCTCTCACCTAGTCCTTGGCTAGCATAGTATGCTTGTAACCTCGGGTAGCGCCCGTGTCATACTATCGTTGTCCCGACCAACTGCGGTGCCAAAAATTAATAATTTATAATGAACCCCTTTTTATGATACCACACCGTACCACCTAATATCCTATAATTTATTCCAAATGTCTCCACTATAGCCTTTTGAACTCCAGGATGGTTTTTATGATAATCATGACCGCACAATATTCCACCAGTTTTTAATTTAGGATACCAATGTATCAAATCCTTTTTAACTCCATCATATTCGTGGTCAGCATCTATAAAAATAACATCAAAAAAATTATCACTAAAATGTAATGATGCCGAAATACTATCCATTTTCAAAATATTAAACTGATTATTAAATCCCAGTTCTGTTAAATTGTTTGAGAATATTTTGAATATATCGGTGTGATTAACTTCGTGGTGGTGTGTATCCCTTTCCGTTTCTGAACCCTTCCAATGGTCCGCAACATAAATATTTTTATAATTTTTATTTACAAGAGAGTTGATTACTGATGCGAAGCTTTTACCTTTCCATACGCCTATCTCAATAAAATTACCACGTTCGAAATTATTTACTATGTTATTGTAGGCATTGGCTTCTTCTTCGGTAAACCACCCATCAATATCTTTCCAACTAGATATCATAATTTATTAATCCACATTAATATTTTGCATCTTCTGGAATACACCCACTAACTGTTCCGTTTGGTGTAGTGGTATTACTATCGCCCCACATTGGATATTTTGCCTCTTCTAAACTCCACCCATAAGTAAAGTCAGGTGTTGTACCATAGGCACGAACCATGCCAATTTTAGCATCTTGTTTTATATTCCAACAAATGCCTGCACGATTAACCTTAAACCATTTTGTAGAATCACCACGTATAGTAAACGTATCAATTTTACCAGCCCAACTAACATTAGATTCTACAACAACTAGAAAATCCTGCCCTTTAATAAACTTAGGAGCTAATATATAACTACAACCAACAAATAAGACAAGTAGAATAAGTAGTAACTTATTCATCTACCTTCCCACCAAAATACTTGACTACCAGTGCGAAGGCATCAATGTGTGCCTTAATAAGTATGATATCCTTTTTCTTGTCACTATCAAAGACACCACCCTTATTACCCTTCCCCTTCCGTTCCTCCAACTGCTCAATCAATCCATCACGGGCATCGGTGACCTGTTGTACGACAATACCATCGACGGTATCCCAATCCAACTCTACAGTAACCTTCGGCATTAGAATTCCCCCCATTCACGAATAGAGACACCAACTGGAAAAATCGGAATACCATCCTTACTCAACTCTTGATATCGAACCGTCAGATACTTCCCAACCAACTCACGACGATTCTTGAATAGGTCTGCCCGATTCTCCTGCGAACCTTCTGGACGGCAATTGAAACGCTCACCAGAATCAGTCTCCAATTCAAAAATGGCGAGCCCAACATCACTACCGTCCCCATCAGTAACAGCAACAATACGATATTCTGCATCTACGAAGTCCTTTAGTTTAAGTAGTGAATACGAACGCTTACCAATCTCATAATGCATCTTCGGGTCACGAATCATCGTTCCCTCGTATCCATCCTGCACGAACAACTGGTGGAGATGAGCGACTTGCGACTCGTCGTTCGCACGAACAGTCTTGACAATCTTGACATTTTCAGGTGCGTTAGCAACCAAGTCTTGAATAATCTCATGTCGTTGCGAGAACGGCATACTATCATCCACGATGTCATACACATGGTAGAGTAGTTGTGAGGACAACTCTGGACGATACTTCTTGATAGCCTTCATGCTCTCCTGCAAGAGAACGTTGTTCGGTAACATCAACTCACCATCCAAGATATACCCTTCGGTGTCAAACTTCAAGTGCTGAATGACTTCGGGAATCACTTCCTTGTTCCCTCTGCTCCATCCGTTCTCTCCGTCAAACAGCATCCGCATGCCGTTGAGCTTCGGTTGGATATATGCGGGGAAACTCACCTTACTCTTATGGTCAACGAACTTGTGGGCGAGCATCGGCATGGGACGGACATTCTTCCGTTCACCCTTCGCACGGAATCCCTTGTCCTTCTGCTTCTTGATAACGGCGTCAAACTCAAACTCTGCCTGCTCTTGCGAATTCCGTTCGTTTGACCGACCGACATTCGTGGGTTCAGCAAAGTAGGGTTCAGACATCTGCTTCTTTGTCTCACGACCCGTCTTACTAATCTGATACCATTCAGTCTGGGTATAATAATCATTTCCGTCCTTGACGATATGCAACCGCCAGAACTTCTCACCACCATTCTTGTTTTCGGAAATCAACCAATCACTTGACTTTACGATTTTCATTTGATAACCCTGTCGAGGATGAACATAATGATAGTACTAACGACAAAAATCTTTAGTCCGATATTCATACGTCACGCTCCTCATCCATCTTCATAAGGGCATAACTGATGTGGGCATATATTGCACTCAATAAGGTGAAGATTGCGAACCCACCAATAAGAACTACACCAATCTTGAATAGCATCTTAGTCCTCTGTGATAATCAGATATATGATGATAGCGAACCCAATCGCAGCAGACACCCATCCGGCGTTACCTCTGCTCAACCACACACCAAGCCAACCCATTAGTTACCTCCAAAAATAAGGGACATATGAAATATATCATATGCCCCCTATTTTGTCAAGTGTCTTTATTATAAAGTATTAATTAGAAGTTTACTCTGATTCCCATTTGCATTTGCCAACGAGACATCAAATCGTCCGTCTGATAGGTATTCTTCATTGGGTCAAAACTAAAGGTTGGAACGCTATTCACACCACGACCTGAACGATATTGGAGTGGGTACACATTTTGATTATTGAGGTTTGGGACGAAATAAAACTTACCCCAATTCTCATTAAGTAAATTACCAAAGTTGGTAATATCAAATGTGACCTGCGTATTCTTCAAAATACCTTTTGTGACATCTTGTGTGATACGAACATCTACACGATGGTTCCACGGAGTACGTGCTCCATTTCGTCGTGCATATTCTCCACGATGCCCAGAAAGATATGGGTCATTACGAATGAATTCATCAAGGTCTGCCCAGATTTGTGCTGGGGTTCTGGTATCTACTTGACCCGTAGGACGAGCAGATGGAACTAACTTGATTTCATCAATATTACGAGGAATGTAAATCAAATCATTATGACTTGACCCGTCACCATTCAAATCACCAGAATAAACATACGAGAATGGTGAACCCGATGCGCCCGTATAAACTGCGGAAATGGTGGTGTTCTTCTTCCAGGTCCACGTTCCCGTTCCTACAAATCGGTGACGGATATCAAAGTTAGACCACGTAAGGTCATATTGATTACCCTTCACCAATTGATTGTATTCTACGTGGGATTGGAATGAGTTGCGTTGACCATTTGCCAAATCCTTTGCTTCTCCATAACTGTATGCGACCATCGCATCAAAGTAATTCCACTTCTTACTTAAGTTTGCTGTGATATTATAGCGGTGTCCTAAGTTTGTATTGTTAAGTGCGAATACTGAAGTGTATGGATTGGATGTGGTTGTATTCAAACGAGTGGTGGTGTAAACAGGTCTACGGTCACCGCCTGCGAGATTTCCTGCTGGTGCGGGTAATCCGATATTAGTAAATACGATATCGTTTAAGGTCTTGGTGTATGTCCAATCCATTACCAATAATGCGTCATATGGAAGTTTGATATCTGCTGCCAAGTTCATTCTGCGCATTTGTGGTTGAACATAATTGTTGCCAATCACATTCATTTCATATGTCGTTGTACTACTTAATGTACTTTGACGGAGTGGGTCCACAATCAACGGAACAGTTGTGGTTGGACGAGTATCAATATTCCCCACCACTAATCCGTTATGAATGAATGGATATGCGTACCATGCGAATGGCATACGACCTTGGAAGTATCCAATACCACCACGATAGGTGACTCTATCCTTTTGCCAACTGAATCCGAATCGTGGACCAATCAATAAACTACGACCATAATCGTTGGTCACGGTGCTGTATGGTTTTGCTCCATTCGTCAAGGTCAGATTGGTGAATGCCTCTGCTTGTGTTGGAGTATCCATAATGTTCCAATCTGCACGAACACCTGCGGATACCTTTAGTGCATCGGTGATAGCAACTTCATCTTGGATATACACACTTGGAACTGCGATATTGAAGTTCGCACCAGGATTGTTCAACACATAATCTAAACTGTTATCCGTTAAATCAAATGTGGCACGGATACGATTCGGTCTATTTGCGAAGAATGATGCGAGATTTGCATATTGCCAACGACCTGCATATCCGTTCACGAAGGTATATTGAATGTTGTAGAATTCGTTGTGAGTTCCTACAGTAATCGTGTGATTATTCTTTGACCACGTTAAATTGTTTGTGAATTCAAAGGTACGACTGCGAGTACGATACACCACACCTTCACGGTCACTTCCTGCGTTGATTTGACCGAATTGAATGTCTTGGATTTCAATTTGTGGAGCGTATACAGAACCATACGGATTTCTGTGGTCCTCAACAAGAGAATATCCCAATAACAAACTATTGGATACTCCTGTTCCAAGTTGTGACTTCAATTCTGCAACCGTATTCGTGGTTTGACTCAAATGGTCAAAGTCTTGTGATGCCAACTTGTTCAGTGCTTGACCACGTTCCAAGTTTCCTGCGATGGCATTCACATAGTTACTACGAACGGTGAGAATGGAATTACCAATATTCCAATCTAAACGACCGAAATACTTTTCACTATTTGCATTAACATTATATGCACCGAATGTTCCTGCATCAAAGTTTGGAACACCAGAACGTGCGGCGAATGATACCAAACTATCACGGACTTGTTGTGCGATTGCTTCAGTCGCTAATGCACCACCAGTACCAGGAGCAAATAGTACAGGGTCAGTGCGACGAGAGATTTCTACGTTTGCGAAATAGAATAACTTATTCTTAATGATAGGACCACCAATACGTGCACCATTTTGCAACTCACGGAAGGTAGTGGGGATACGTCCAGAGATACCATTACCAATCATTTGTGGATTGCGACCGAAACTATAAATTGACCCTTCAGTTCTGTTGGTTCCCGAACGAGTCACTGCGTTTACACTACCACCTGTGAAATTACCAATCTTCACATCATATGGTGCGATAACCACAGACACTTGTTCGATAGCATCAAGTGAGATGGGTTGGGTTCTGGATAATGACCCAGGTGTTCCTGTTGGAACGGATGCTGTGGATTGACCTGATGATTGACTGAAACCGAATGCGTCATTCGATGTCGCACCGTCAATCGTGAGGTTGTTATACCGATAGTTTGACCCAGCAAATGATACTCCATTTCCTTGTGGAGTCATACGGGTCATATCTTGGAGACTGCGTGATAGTGTAGGTAACACTTGTAACTTTTCGTGATTCAATTGTGCGGTGACACCATCCTTACGTGCTTGTGCAGCCAAGTCAGCCACTACCGATACTTGGTCTAATGTAACCACAATCTTTTCCATCTCTAAATCTGCTGTAGTTGCTTCACCCAAACGAACTGTTAGATTGTCTGTAGACTTTGGACGGAACCCAAGTGCGGTCACCGATACGGAGTAAGGACCGCCTGGCTTTAGATTCGATAATACGAATCGTCCTTCAGTTGTAGTTTTCGTAACAATTCTTTGGTTGGTTGGAACAAATACCACAGTAACATTTGCATTTTCAATTGTACTACCTGTAACATCTTTTACTGTCCCACGAAGGATTCCACTTGTGATTTGCGCGTAGAGTGGATTAGACAACATCGCAGTTGCTAAAAGAATTCCCAACATTTTTCTCATAAAAGAGTCTCTTTAACCGCGTCCCTCCTATGGGTGACGCGACGCAAGGGGTGAATATATATGTATCAGAAACTAAACCATTCCTGAGCGTTCTGATTAATTTCGGTGGGTATATTACCCCATTTTAATGCCGAATAAAAATCTTCTAATTTCTTTTGTAATTCGTTCTCAAATAATGCATTATAATCAATATAAGTATTTATTAGGTCAACGATTTCTGGCGGGTCATTATATCCCTTGACCGCCACCGCTTCGAGATTCCACGGATTCTGCTTCAGATACAACCACTTGACCTTAGCGCCATCCGTAATCTTCTCATATCGGTTTTCCAACTTGAAATGCTTCAACAAGGCGTTATACGTCAATGCCGCCTTCACGTGAGCTGGGGTTCCCTTCTGGAAGTCATTGAGTTTCCCGCTAGTGGAATATTCAGAAATATTCTTGACCGCAGTATTTCTGGCAACGTCCAAATAGCTCATTCCATTCATTGAATCACGGAAATCCAGAACATTTTTGTCAATTGTATCCTTGCTAATTTTGTTCAAGATATCCTTCATCATCTTATTCATAAAGTCACGGAATGCTGGTGGGAACGACGACCTGACCACATCCAATCCCTTCACCTTCATTTTGTTTGCGACATCAAGGTTGGATTCCAAATCATAGACCACATTCATCGTATATCGCTTCTTAGCAATCCAGACCGCGGTTTCTGCGACCGACTCGCCCTTGATGTGTAACCGATGATTCTTACAGAAGAACAAGTCTTGTGCCATCACATCATAATATTCATTCAACTTCTTTTCCATCGCACGAGCGAGCTTGATGGTGAAGTCCTTTCCACCATTCTCTGGCATCAATGGGGTTGCTGAGAAATACAACGAATCGGTATCAATGTAGGTACAATAATCTTCTTGGGTACCCAACTTGGTTTGATAGAGTTCATTAGCGAATGCCGCAGATTTCTTAATCACATCTTGACCCGATGCGGTAACGGCAAGAGCATTATCAATATCAAAGAATCGGAAGATGGGAAGTCCCAGCACACCATACAATGAATTCAAGAAAATCTTTTGGATGTGTTGGCGTCTGTCATAATATTCTGCTAGTTCTGTATTCCCCTCGTTCTTATACTTCTTCATCGTGTTCTTAAACTCCACACGTTGAGCAAACCAGCGGTCAAGCACCTCTGGAATAATCCCAACACCGTTTCCATTATACAACACGCCGTTGGAACTAATCATCAGATTTTCCATCTTCATATACTTCAAGAATGCTTCACGTGACAATCTGACCACATCATCATCGTTGGTCCCACGGATGAGATATTCAGCCAGCTGCTCATTCATGTGCTTGTCTACATTCCAGTTGGTTACGAACCCAATCTTCGTTTCTGGACTGATGTTGAGACTCATAATGATGGACGGATACAGCGATTGTAAGTCGAGGGAATATACCCACTCATACAACCCCGGCACAGGTTCCTTCACGAACGCACCAGCAAATCCCTCCTCATCGTTCTCCACCTTATTGTCCATCATCTCACGACCACCAGCGGGCTTGTTCGTCACAATAATACCTTTCCGATGAAGATAAGTGACGATGGTTCCTTCCAAGAACTTTGAACTGAACCAATAATCTTCATATGATACGTGACCCAAATGACAGATACCGCGGACGAGCTCAATCAGCTTGAGCTTCTTGTCCATCTCCACGATAATACGCACGTCTTGAAGATTATATTCGATAAACTTGTTCAAGTCATCGCGGAATAATTCATCCAACGAACCTTCGTAATCAACCTTTCCCATACCCACTTCCAACCTACCAATTGTATCCAAGCGATAATTCGGTTGCTGAGTATAAGTAAACTTCTTATAAAGAGTCAGATAGTCGAGCGAAGATACACCAGCAATCTGATATCGACCGCGGAACTTTGAATACTTAATTTTACCAATCGGACTTAACCGACCAGCTGTATTTGGTCCACATTGCTGCTTCAACCGATTATATAGATATGGGATATCGAAGTGGTCACTATTCCACCCAGTGATAATTGTCGGGCCAATTTGCTCATACAAATCAATAAATCCATACAACAAATCCAACTCAGACCCATACATCACAACATTGATATTTTCTTTCTCATAACTTGGATGTGTACCCGTCTTATCCAAGACCAATACCGTATATTGCTGTGTAATTGCATCATACACGGCAATAGAGGTAACTTCATTATTCGGATTCTCAATATTTGGCACACCATTTTCCATAGACACTTCGATGTCGAAAAACATCAACTTGTGTCCCTTGGAAGGCTCATCTTCGTTGAGATATAGGTCGGTGAGAACGCGAGTCTCTTGGGGAAGGTCGCTCTCAAATAGATTCGGGTCATCTCGCTTATACCGCTTGACCTTTGCGAGTTTTACACCCGTCATGCTGATATACGTACCACTCCGGTCTGGCTTGTACGCATAGTCAAATTTATTATAGGGAATGGTTTTATAACCCAGCTCATCGTCCCAGAGATGCACGGTGTCATTTCCAAATCCTTCACCACGTTCAATATAAATTGCTTGATACATATAACCTCAGAAATATTCGAGTATGTTGAATCCTTTCCGCTTCTTCGTTGACTTAGTAATCTCAATTTTCATGCCGATATACTTACCCACCACACTACCTGATATATAAAATAATATAATGACAAAGTTACCTTTTAACAACCCGTCAATAGAAAAGAAGGTAGATGCCAATGCAACCAGATTTATCCAAACAGAATTGAATAAAAGTCTGGTTACATTGTGCTGTAGTGTATATCGTATTTCCAATACTTTAAAAATATTGAATAATACTTGTGCACTGAAGATGAGTAGTAAAGTCATAACCGAAATATACTATTGTTCTTTGAGTTTGTCAACTCCTATCTTTTTGATTTTAGACCTGACAATCTTGGGGTTATTCCTAATATCACTTTCCCATAGGCAGAGGAATTTATAACCCATTTTTTCAAATTGTTCTTTCCGTTTCATATCCCGTTTCCAGATTTCTTCTGCGGTTTTCTTTTTACCCCTATTAAAATACGAAGAAGTATATTGGTGGGGATTACAGTGCCAAAAGTCACCATAACATTCCACAATATACTTCTTGTCTATAAGGAAATCAACCGTGTAGCGGTCAATTGATACTTGTTGTTCAAACGGGACATTCAATGATTCTAATATTGTTGCAACCTTTGTTTCTATTGTATTTAATGAGGAAACCTTCTTACCATTCTTACGCCGTGACATAAACTCTCATGCGACATTCTCGGTTAAGGGTTTCCTATAAATATCAAGTTCCCGTCGAACCAAACCCCCCTTCTCCACGGAAATCAGCAGATATTACTTCGTCCACTTCTTCAACCTTGAAATCTACGGTTGGAATCAGAACAAGTTGAGCAATCTTTTCACCTGGCGCAACGTGAATTAAACTATCCGTTCCGTTGTGGAGGGCTATACAAATTTCACCAATATACCCATTATCAATAACACCAGCCACAGTAAATAATCCTTTCTTTGTAGCCACAGAGGAACGGTCCTTGATAAATCCACCATATCCTTCTGGAAATTGGATAGCGATTCCTGTCTTAACAACTTTCGTTTCACTTGGAAATATTGCTGCACTTTCGTTTGCATATAAATCGTATCCTAAATCCCCAAGATGTGCTTTGGTTGGCAATTGTGCTCTGTCCGTTAATCTTTTAACTCGCATATAAATCAAAGCTCCCCATTGTTTGTTCTATTCCTTCTATAACTTCCATAACCACTTTCTTCATAACATTAGGGTCACCATACCCAGAGGTAACCTCATGTAACTTTTCTCCCATATAATAGTATCGGAATGTTGGTACGCCGTTTGTTTTTAAGTTATTATCTTCAATAAATTGTTTATATTCCTTTTGCCATTGATGAAACGTGTAGAATTTTACATTTTTAATATTATATTCTTCGAAGTGTTTTTCTAGAAGTATATAATGTGGCATAGTGGCCTTACACGGACCACACGTTGCACCATAATGCATAACCACGTGTAATGGACCTTCTTTGTTAATCTGCTCAAAGAATATTTCTGGTGTCAACTCAATTATCATAATAACCTCACTTGATACGATTCAACTTTTGCTCAATTTTTGTCTTATCGTTTTTTCCGTAAAGGAATTCCCGCGTCCGTCCATCCTTATAGAACATTAACATCGGAATCGCCTTAATACGATTCTTCTCTTTCAGTTCTGGTTGTTCATC
>Ga0315909_10008478_pt1 | contig 11259 bp, 9 predicted proteins | sample LakEriMetagenome_11_FD_203527 | JGI IMG/M metagenome (GOLD analysis project Ga0315909, IMG submission 203527) | Freshwater fungal communities from buoy surface, Lake Erie, Ohio, United States - Buoy 2 MA125 | ecosystem: Environmental > Aquatic > Freshwater > Lake | place: USA: Lake Erie, Ohio...
CATTAAACGCCTCAGTCAACGTGCGTACGGTGAAAGACGTCGTCTCATTAGAGCGTGACGTCATCATGCAAGAGGTGCTCACCAACGTAGCAAAACGTGCCCAAGGCCTAGGGGTACAGATCGTAGACGTGCGCCTCAAGCGTATTGAGTTTGCGCCAGAAATTGCTGAGTCCGTGTATCGGCGGATGGAGTCTGAGCGAATTCGAGTGGCTAACGAGCAACGTTCAATTGGTGCTGCTGAGGGCGAAAAAATCCGTGCGGAAGCGGACCGTCAGCGTGAGCAGATTGTCGCTGAAGCGTACGGTCGCGCTCAAGCCATCATGGGTGAGGGCGATGCCCAAGCTGCAGGGATTTACGCAAAAGCCTATGGCGAAGATCTTGGCTTCTACAGCTTTTACAAGAGCTTAGAGGGTTACAAAGCATCTTTTGGCAAACCCGGTGATGTCTTGGTCGTTGATCCAAGCTCAGACTTCTTCAGGTATTTGAAGTCGTCTTCTGGCAAGTAAAAAAAGGGGCCTCTGGGCTCCTTTTTTTACACGAAACAGGGCGCACATAATAGGTATAATGCGCTGTAAGCTTTATCGATTGTTCTGGCGGCTTGCCGGGCTTACGCCCCAAGCCGCTTTCGTTTGGGTATTCGTTTTATGAAAGGCAATTGGTTGCTGCCCGAAAGTCTGGCTGATATGTTGCCAGCCGAGGCACGACGCATCGAAGACCTGCGACGCATACTGCTTGACTCGTTCCGTACCTACGGCTTCGAGCTGGTAGCGCCGCCCTTGGTCGAATACATTGAGTCGCTACTTTCCGGTACGGGCAGCGACCTGAATCTGCGCACCAGTAAGTTGGTGGATCAGTTATCTGGTCGCACCTTAGGGATCCGCGCAGATATGACACCGCAAGTCACTCGCATTGATGCCCATTTGCTTAATCGCGTAGGTGTCACGCGCTTGTGTTACTGCGGGCCCGTGTTACATGCTCGTCCCGCCGGCTTGCTCGCAAACCGTGAACTACTCCAGATCGGGGCTGAGATCTACGGCCACGCTGGGTTCGAGGCGGACCTCGAGATTATTCATTTAGCGCTGGATAGCGTGCGGTTGGCCGGAGTCCAGACTTTGCGCCTCGATCTTTGTCATGCAGGTCTGGTGCGTAGCTTGATTGAAACAGATCCCAAAGCTGTGTCTCGTGCGGACGAGATCATGGCGTTGTTGCGTGATAAAGACCTACCCGGGTTGACGCAATTAGGTACGGGCAGCGACGCTTTATTGCCCGCGACGGTCGGGGCATTGGTTCGTTTGCCCCAGATCTATGGCGATTTAACGGTGCTTGAGCGCGCGCGCAAAGAGCTTCCCCGCTTACCCGGTGTTGTGGCCGCGCTAGACACACTCGAACACCTGTTGGGTGCACTCGATGATGTATCTGTTGGTATTGATCTGGCGGACGTAGGCACCTATGGCTATCACTCGGGCGTAACGTTTTCTGTTTATGCGCAAGGGTGGCACGATGCAATTGTGCAAGGCGGACGTTACGACGACGTGAGCCGCGCCTTTGGACGCGCACGTCCCGCAACGGGCTTTAGCCTTGATTTACGAAAGCTTGTAGATGGTTTGCTGCCTGCGCGCCCAGCACCAGCAATTCGTGCGCCGGCAGGACAAGATGCAGCATTGCGACAGGCTATTTACGCTTTGCGTCAGACCGGCAATATTGTCGTTCAGGTCTTTCCTGGAGAGGTTGCCACGCATGATGAATTTACTTTTGACCGACAACTTGTTTTGCTTAGCGGTCAATGGGTTGTGAAACAGGTTTTATAGGTCCCGAGGTAATCCACAGCGTAGTTTTGCGGTGATCTCTCGGTGAGAACGTTGGTTCAAAACTTAACTGATTTTTCTTTGTGATATGAGCAAGAACATCGTAGTGATCGGCACCCAATGGGGTGACGAAGGCAAGGGCAAAATTGTTGACTGGTTGGCTGAGTCAGCGCACGGAGTCGTGCGCTTTCAAGGTGGTCACAATGCTGGGCATACGCTATGGGTGAATGGCAAGAAGACGATTCTGCGCCTGATCCCTTCGGGCATCATGCATCCCTCGGTCACCTGCTACATCGGCAACGGTGTTGTGCTGTCCCCCGAAGCACTGCTTAAAGAAATAGTCGAACTCGAAACGGCAGGCTTGGATGTGCGATCGCGTTTAAAGATTTCCGAAGCATGTCCTTTGATTCTGCCCTATCACGTTGCCCTCGATCAGGCCCGCGAGGCGCGTCGTGGTGATGCAAAGATTGGGACAACTGGTCGCGGCATCGGACCTGCCTACGAGGATAAGGTCGCACGGCGTGCGTTGCGGGTGCAGGATTTGTTTGATCCCGTCGGGTTCCGTGCAAAAGTCGAAGAAGTCCTTGATTTGCACAACTTTGTTCTGACTCAGTATCTTGGTGCTAAGGCTGTGGCGATTGATGAGGTCGTTGACCAAGCCATGGCGTTGGCGCCCGCTATTGCACCGATGGTGGGTGATGTCAGCAGTGCTTTGTTTGCTGCCCAGCAAGCTGGAAAAAATCTGTTGTTTGAGGGTGCGCAAGGTGCTTTGCTTGACGTAGATCATGGCACTTATCCCTACGTCACCAGCAGCAACTGTATTGCGGGGGCAGCCGCGGCCGGTGCGGGTGTTGGCCCTCAAACCTTGAACTATGTGCTTGGCATTACAAAGGCCTACGCAACGCGCGTGGGCTCGGGGCCTTTTCCGACTGAGTTATTGGATGAGACTGGTGCGCGCCTTGCGAGTGTGGGTAAAGAGTTCGGTTCAGTTACGGGTCGCCCCCGTCGCTGTGGTTGGTTTGATGGCGCGGCGCTTAAACGTTCAGTTCGTTTGAATGGTATTTCCGGCTTGTGTATTACCAAGCTTGATGTGCTGGACGGCTTGCCAGTATTGAAGATGGGCGTTGGGTACGAGTTGGACGGTAAGCCCTGTGATGTGCTGCCCTATGGCGCAGCGGCGGTCGCACGCGCTAAGCCTATTCTCGAAGAGATGCCTGGTTGGACAGAGTCCACTGTGGGGGTGACACAGTTCGATAAACTTCCTCTTAATGCACAACGTTATCTGAACAGAATGTCTGAGGTCTGCGGCGTGCCGATCGATATGGTCTCAACAGGGCCCGATCGAAACGAAACCATTTTGTTGCGCCACCCCTTTAAGTCCTGATGAGTACACCCGAACAAAGCGACACCGACCTGTGGGCGGATTGGGATCAGTACCATCGTTTGATCGAGCAGTTGATCGTCCAGGTACACCAATCTGGCTGGGAGTTCGATCAGATCCTCTGTCTGGCGCGTGGCGGAATGCGCGTTGGGGATATCTTCTCGCGTGTATTTGATCGGCCCCTGGCTACACTTGCTACGAGTAGCTATCGGGAAGAGGCGGGTACGAAGCAAGGTAGTCTGGCCATAGCGCCTTTTGTGACGATGGCGAATGGAACCTTGACCGGCCGGATTTTGATCGTGGATGATATGGTCGATTCTGGGCAAACCTTCGATTTGATCCGAGCACACTTGTTAAGAACCTATCCCTCGATCACTGAATTGCGGTCCGCCGTGCTTTGGTACAAAGCGCACTCGGTGGTTACACCTGATTATTTTGTACAAAAACTGGACCACAATCCCTGGATTCATCAGCCCTTTGAGGCCTACGACCAGATGGATGTGCAGGATTTAGTCAAAAAGTGGTCCTAACCCCTGCTAAATCAGCGGTTTTATGCTATAATGACAGGCTATTTTGCTGTTTAACCGTTGTTATTTTTACGTCAAGCATCCTATGCCTATCGTTCGTCTGAAAGAAAACGAGCCCTTCGAAGCCGCACTGCGTCGCTTCAAGCGCACCATCGAAAAAACCGGTCTGTTGACCGAGTTGCGTGCTCGCGAGTTCTACGAAAAACCCACTGCTGAGCGCAAGCGCAAGCAGGCTGCAGCCGTTAAGCGCCACTACAAGCGCATCCGCAGCCAGCAATTGCCTCCGCGCATGTACTAATCCTCGGCGCAGCTCTTGCGCCGATCACGTATGGTCTGATCGTTGATCCCAGATTCCTTTATCCAGGATCTCCTTAACCGCGTAGACGTCGCGGATGTGGTTGGACGATATGTTCAGTTAAAGAAAGGTGGCATTAACCTTCTCGGTTTATGCCCCTTTCATAACGAAAAGTCTCCCTCTTTTACTGTTAGCCCCACCAAACAGTTCTATCACTGTTTCGGTTGTGGAGCCCATGGCAGTGCCATCACATTTTTGATGGAACATACGGGTGCCAGTTTTCCTGAGGCGGTACGCACCCTCGCAGGCGCTATCGGGATGACGGTGCCTGAAGAAAATCGCAGCCCGGGTCAGCAGGCGGCAACAGCCCGCCGGCGCGAAGAGGTCTCACAGCACACCAAGGCGCTCGATGCAGCACAAAGGCATTACCTCGCTCAGCTGCGTGATAGCCCTGCAGCCATCCGCTATCTCAAACAGCGCGGTCTGACTGGACTCATCGCTAAAGAGTTTGGGCTAGGGTGGGCGAGTGCTGATCGGCAGGCCTTGTCAAAGGTTTTTCCGCATTACGACGATCCAATCCTTGTCGAGTCTGGTCTTGTGATTGAGTCAGAAGACGGTCGGCGTTATGACCGCTTTCGCGAACGTGTCATGTTTCCGATTCGCAACGTGAAGGGTGAGATTGTTGGCTTTGGCGGACGCATCATCGGTAAGGGTGAGCCTAAGTACCTTAATTCACCTGAGACGCCAGTATTTTCCAAAGGAAATGAGCTTTACGGTTTGTTTGAGGCCCGCGCAGCGATCCGCTCTGAAGGGGCGGTGATCGTCGTTGAGGGCTACATGGATGTCGTCGGACTCGCCCAACTTGGTGTGCGGAATGCGGTCGCTACCTTAGGCACGGCCACGACGCCCACGCATATTCAGAAGTTATTGCGTGCAAGCGACAAAATTATATTTAGTTTCGATGGTGACTCTGCTGGTAAGCGTGCCGCCTGGCGGGCCTTGCAGGCATGCCTTCCTTTATTGCGTGATGATATTTCTATCCGGTTTTTATTTTTACCGACAGAGCACGATCCAGATAGTTATATCCGGGAATTTGGTGAAGAAGCGTTTCGCGCTTGCCTCAAAGAATCGGATGCGTTGTCTACGTTCTTTCTGAACGAGCTGGCGTCGCGGCATTCGGTCAAAGAGGTGGAGGGACGTTCGGCGTTGGTGCATGAGGCGCGTCCACTGCTTGCGCAGGTGCCGGCTATTACGCTCAGAATTCAATTGCAGAATGAACTCGCACGACTGGTGCAACTGACGCCCGAAGAGCTGGCTCAATTAATGGCCCAACTGCCACCTCCTACGATGGCTGGCTTACCCGATGCGGGCGGAGGACGTGTTGGCGCTGATCGTTCCGGCTCCGATCGCGCAGGCAACCTCGCAGGGAATCGCGCACCAGGGCAAGCGGCGCGCGGCCAGGACACTACTGAGGCCGACGGTTACCGCGCTGAGCCTCCAAGAGCACGCGAGTCCTTTGGTGGGCGTTCAAACATTCGGTCCCGGGGAGGCTCTGCGGCTGGAGCGAGCAGGCGTTCAGTGACACCGCTTGCTCGGCGATTGCTGCGCTTGTTTTTGACCCACCCAGAGCTCATTGATGATTTGGGTGAGCAGCAGCTTGAGATTCTCCAACGTGGCCCCAATCTGGAAATGGTACGAGAGTTAATCGTGTTGGCGCAGGCCACTGGGGCACGCCACGTGGGGGCGCTCATACAAGTGGCAGACCCAGGGGCCGATCTTGGCGTCTTGCTTGCTTCGGTCGCGGCCGATCTGATGGCGCAGGAAACCTTACCCAACCCGCAGGCGGAGTGGGAAGATGCGGTTCGTCGAATCGAATTAGAGAGTTTGAAGGCCGAACAAGAGGTGTTAATTGCGCAAGGTTTAAATAATTTGCAATCTCAGCAAAATTATCAGGAACTTTCTGGGCGCATCTCCCGTCTAATAAAGGTAATCGAGTCGGTTAAGACTAGCTGATTCGGTTAAAATCAAAGGCTTACTCGGCACATCTCACAGACAACTTAGACAAGAGCAATCATGACTCAGCACGTTGGCAAAAAAATATCTCTGGCAGCCGCAAAGCCGAAACCAAAAGCGGCCGTCAAGCCAGCGGCCAAAAAGCCCGCTGCCAAAGCGGCTAAACCAGTGCCTAAGTCGTCAGCCAAATCCCCCAAGGCAAGCAAGCCATTGGCTAAACCCTTGGCCAAGCCCAGTAAGGGCATGCCTGCTAAACCGAATAAGCCAGCGGCTAAGCCCTCAGCGGCAAAGCCTGTTTCAAAAACGGCAAAACCTGCCGCTAAATCAGTTAAGGATTCAATGAAGTCGGCTTCACCCAGTAAATCAAAACGCGTTGCGCCCAAAGCACCTGCCGCTAAGACGCCTGTAAAGGCCGTCGTTGCAAAAGCAGCACCCAAAGCTCCAGCTAAAACACCCGCCAAAACACCTACCCCTGTCGCAAAAACTGCGGCAGTCAAAACTCCAGTTAAGCCCGTTGCGAAAGCAGTCGCGAAAGACTCCCCTAAAGTTGAACCAAAAGTTGTCGATGCAAAGCCTGCAGCAAAACCCGCTGTTGGTAAAGCTTCCGTTGTGAAGCCTGTACCAGATCGGGTGGCGCCCGCTGCGCCCGTATCGGCTAAGGCTCCTGGCAAAGTTGATGTGTCTAAGCCTGCCCCCCCGCCAGACGACGGTTCGCCTCCACCCAAGAAGGCGGGTCGTCCGCCAGGTGGAACGGGCCGACGTCCTGGCCGTCCCTCCAAGAATCCAAATAACGGCGACGGTGATTTTGGTGATGCCGGTGATGGTGAGCACGAAGAAGTGATTCCTGACATCAAGCCTGTCAAGCGTGGCAAACGCGGTAAAGGTGATGCCAAGGACCTGATTGCCCGTGGTCCCGTCACACCTGAAGAATACGAAGCACGTCGTAATCGTCTCAAGCTGTTGATCAAGCTCGGTAAAGACCGTGGTTACCTCACCTACGGCGAGATTAACGATCACCTCCCAGACGATCTGGTTGATGCCGAAGCGATCGACGGCATTATCAGCACGTTTGGCGATATGGGCATTGCCGTGTATGACCAAGCCCCTGATGCAGAAACGCTGTTGCTAGGCGAGAACGCACCGGTGGCCACCTCCGACGATGATGTCGAAGACGAAGCCGAAGCGGCGCTCACCACGGTTGACTCTGACTTTGGCCGCACAACTGACCCTGTTCGTATGTATATGCGAGAGATGGGTACCGTCGAGCTCTTGACGCGTGAAGGTGAAATTGAAATCGCCAAGCGCATTGAGGGCGGTCTCAAGGATATGGTCAAAGCGATTTCGACATGTCCGACCACAATCAACGAGATCTTGAACCATGTGCAGCGTGTACGCGAGGCACAGGCTCAGATCGATGAGGTCGTCGACGGCTTGGTTGATGACGACGGCGCAGAATATGCCGGTGCTGGTGTGTCTGACGAAGCGGATGAAGATGGTCCGGCCGGCGGCATGAGCAGCAAACAGCTTGAGGATTTGCGCATTAAAGGGTTGGCTAAGTTTGAAACCGTGGCGACGCATTTCGTGAAGATGCGTGCTGCGTACGAGAAAGACGGTTATCGCTCTAAGCCCTACATGGCCGCGCAAGAAGTCATTCAGAACGAATTGATGGGCATTCGCTTTACCGCCAAGATGGTAGAGCGTTTGGCTGACACCTTGCGCCAGCAGGTCGAAGAGGTTCGCAAGGTTGAACGTGCCGTGTTGCATACTTGCGTTGATCGCGCCGGAATGCCGCGTACGCACTTCATTAAAGTTTTTCCAGGCAACGAAATCAATCTTGAATGGGTGCTTGGCGAAGTAGCCACCGGTGCTGACTACGCACAAACACTGACGCGTCATGTTCCTGCGGTACAAGAACTCCAGCAGAAATTGATCGACTTGCAGGTGAGGGTGGTATTGCCTCTCAAAGACCTGAAAGACGTCAACAAGAAGATGGCGACTGGTGAGGCGAAAGCGCGCAAAGCCAAGCGCGAGATGACGGAAGCCAACTTGCGCTTGGTGATCTCGATCGCAAAGAAATATACAAACCGCGGTCTGCAGTTCTTGGATCTGATCCAAGAAGGCAACATTGGTTTGATGAAGGCGGTCGATAAGTTCGAATACCGTCGTGGTTATAAGTTCTCAACGTATGCAACGTGGTGGATTCGTCAGGCAATCACGCGCTCGATCGCTGATCAGGCCCGCACGATTCGTATCCCGGTGCACATGATCGAAACGATTAACAAGATGAACCGTATCAGTCGTCAGATTTTGCAGGAGACAGGTGCTGAGCCTGATCCCGCAACACTGGCCTCCAAGATGGACATGCCTGAAGACAAGATCCGCAAGATCTTGAAGATCGCAAAAGAGCCGATTTCGATGGAAACACCGATTGGCGACGATGACGATTCACATTTAGGTGATTTCATCGAGGACTTGGCGACCTTGGCGCCTGCCGATGCGGCTCTGCATGGTTCGATGCGCGATGTGGTCAAAGAAGTCCTTGATTCTTTGACGCCACGCGAAGCGAAAGTCTTGCGCATGCGCTTTGGTATCGAGATGAGCACTGATCAGACCTTGGAAGAAGTCGGTAAGCAGTTTGACGTGACCCGTGAGCGCATTCGCCAAATAGAGGCTAAAGCGTTACGTAAGCTGCGTCATCCAAGCCGCTCTGATAAGTTAAAGAGTTTTCTCGAAGGGCAGTAAGTCCCTCGATTAAAGCCCCCCTAGCTCATGCTTGGTTAGAGCAGCGGACTCATAATCCGTTGGTGCCGTGTTCGACTCACGGGGGGGGCACCAGTATTTAAGCGGCTCACAGCGATGTGGGCCGTTTTTATTGATGTCGACATATTGGATCGTTAGGCAGTGGATGAATTTAAGCATCAGTACTTGACAGACATAAAATAAATGGATATCTTAAAGATATCTAGTAATGAGGATCTTATGACAGCACGAGCCATGGCTAATCAAATCGCCTTTCGCTATCGAAGCATAGATAGCGCTACAGGCATTACGCGTGAAACAGCTAAACGCCTAGCCGAGCACCTTGGCGTTGATGAGACGCAGGCAATCCACAGGGCTTTGCATGAGCTTGCGGTAAAAATGCTGCCTCAGTACGAGGCCGATGATGGTCCGTTGACAAGCGTTCAACTCCGCCAAATCAAAAAGCGTGCTCCCCAAGGCGTTAAGCGTTCGGTACGCTCAAGCCTGTTTGACAGCGAGGCTGCATGACGGTGGCTTGGTGGCCAGAGCCAACGGCCGGTGAAATCGTGTGGTGCCATTTTCCTGACAATATCAATCCTCGACCTAAGCCACGACCTGCACTTATTCTCAAAGTATTTGATGACGAGGCGCCGCAGTTTCACGTTAACGTTGCGTACGGTACGAGCCAGCGGACCACGACTCTTTATAGGGGTGAGTTTTCGATTCTGCGTGAACGTAATCCGACGGCTTATCAAACAGCCGGGTTGAGCTACGACACCAAGTTCAATTTGAAGCAAGCGATCGATCTGCCGTACAACACGGACTGGTTCTCGGTACCACCCGCAGCACCCCAGGGGCAGATACCCAATCTCGGTACGTTGCATGCTTCGCTCGTGCCGGCGGTTCAGGCTGCTTACCGCGCAGCGAGTGTCTGAGCCCGCGTAACCGCGTTAAATCCTAATCGTTTACAAATACTTTGAAATTGCGTTGACCAAAAGCGGTCAAGGGGATGACTTGCGCGGCAGCGAACAATACGGACAAAGCATCTCCGACCTTAAAGCTCCGCTGTAGGCGCTAGGTTGTGATCACAGTATGTCGCGATCTCTTTTATTTAGAGTCGTACACAGTGTCGTTACGTTAATTCACATCAACGTCGTCATTAATTCATTTGCGTGATGGTGAAGTTGTGCTCCATAATCGAGCATATAAATAGTTCTTAGCAAACAACATCTTGCCGACATTCCGATCAGGCGAGCATTGGCGTTAACTTAGGACAGTGCGCACGTAATCACCTTAAGGACTAGATAAATGTGTTGGAGTGGAGAAGCGTCTTTGGCCTTGGCGACGGGTGGGTTTGTATTTGCGGGTCTCTCTGCCTATAAAAAAGAATCCTATATGCTTTGGCTGCCACTCGTCTATTTCTCGTTGATGGAACTGCTTCAGGGATTGACCTATTCGGTTATTGACCAATGTGCGCTGCCCTCAAACCAAATTGCAACCTTACTTGGGTATTTGCACATCTCGTTTCAGCCGTTTTTTATCAACATGCTGGCGATGTATTTCATCCCGGCCACTGTGCGTCAAAAAATCCAAGGTTGGGTCTATGGCGTTTGCTTTGTCTCAGCTATCTTTATGTTGTTACAACTTTACCCCTTTGAATGGGCAGGGCGATGTATTCTTGGCTATTTCTTGTGCTCTGATCGTTTGTGTTCAGCTAGCGGAAATTGGCATATTGCCTGGGAAGTGCCCGTCAACGGTCTAACCAATGCTATTGCCGCTCACCCATTCTGGGGGTACATCTTCACAGGCTACCCGACCTATAAGATTGCGGTGTTCTTTATGCCGTTGCTGTATGGGTCATGGCGCTTGACTACCTATCACTTCTTAATCGGTCCCAGCTTGTCCATGGCCCTTACCACCAACATGAACGAAGTCGCGGCAATTTGGTGCCTACTATCGATTGGGATTTTAGTGATAGTCATAAAAACCCCGATCCGCCGATTGATGCATGTGCCCTATTGGCCGTTGTGGCGACTGATTTTGAACCGGTCTAACTGTCCGTCTTCAAATAGTTTGAAGCTTTAGCATTTTCGATTTAATCTAAAATACTGGGGCAGGTTAAACCTACCGAAATATCGGATGATCGACTCCACTGAGATCTGTTGCATAGGTTGGGATATTACTGTCAAAGTATGTACGATCATTTGAATTTTTGAGAGCTACTCGGACAAGAAAAATGATGCTCAACAGTAAAGCAATCGCGAGCCAGCGATATCACGGTTTAGATGTTTTAAGATCCTTTGCCTTAATTTTAGGCTTGTTTTTTCATGCGTCAATTCCATTCTCTGAAAATCCTTTCCCGCTTTGGATTATCTATTACGAGAGTAAGAGCTGGGTGTATGACACCATAATGGTGGGTACGCATTCATTTAGGATGCCTTTATTTTTTCTCCTGGCTGGTTTTTTTAGTGCCTTGCTATATCGCAAATTGAGTGAACG
>Ga0315909_10008482_pt1 | contig 11257 bp, 1 predicted proteins | sample LakEriMetagenome_11_FD_203527 | JGI IMG/M metagenome (GOLD analysis project Ga0315909, IMG submission 203527) | Freshwater fungal communities from buoy surface, Lake Erie, Ohio, United States - Buoy 2 MA125 | ecosystem: Environmental > Aquatic > Freshwater > Lake | place: USA: Lake Erie, Ohio...
GCTCTTCGTGATCCTGTCGGTCGTGCTGGGAATCGTCGTCTGGATCTACCTCGGATTCGTCATCGCGACCACAGAGGTCCCGACAGACCAGGGCACGCTCACTCCCTTCGGAGCGTGAGCGCGCCCTGGTCGTAGGTCAGGTCGTCACCAGCTCTCGGTGAAGCCGACCTTGCCGATGAACGGCGAGTTGACCGTGATGCTCAGCTTGCACGAGTCACTCGGCTGACCGGTGATGGTGCATTCGGCGGAACCACTGCCGTTGGCCACGTGGATCTTCGCGCCGAGGTCGGCGAAGGAGTCCTGGGGCTTCGTGACATCCATGAGGAAGTCCATGTAGACCTGGACGTTGGCAGTGCGGTGGTAGCGATGGCCGAGTGCCTTCCACGACAGCCTCCTATCGAAGTCGAAGTCGACACCGCCCGCGAGCGTGAGAGCGCTGGAGTCGTACTTCAGGTAGAAGTCCTCCGTGATGCTCCCGTGGGTGTAGTCGAAGACGATGTCAAGCTTCGTCAGGAGGCCGCACTCCATTGCTATCGACCCGTCGAAGTCGATATTGGTCGCCTTGGCGAAGTCCATCTTCGCGTTTGCCTTGGCGTCTGCGCTGAAGGTGCCGCAGTTATTCGATCCGACGTCCATGACGAAGTCGAAGTCGAATACGTCCACCTTCAGGCCCTTGCCATCCTTGCTCGTCCAGCCCCAGTCGGTCAGCTCGACATCACCGTCGATATGCATTGAGTCCTGCTTGCCCGTGGTGGCCGACATGTCGTACTCACCGCTGAACTCGCCCATCGGGAGAGTCATATCGGCGACGTAGGAGACCGAGTCGTCTGTCGGCGAGATGTAGACCGACATCTCCAGGTCGTGGTAGTCGATGCCGCCGATATCGAGGTTCTTCACCGCAACGTCACCCGTCATCGTCGGCTGGCCCTTGGCATCCTTCTCAATGTCGAGGGCAAAGTGCACCGTGCCGTCACCGACCTTGGCGTCGAAGAGGAGTGACGCGCCCGGGGGCATCTTGTAGTCACCGACGGCACAGCCGCGCGGTGCGAAGGCGATCGAGAAGTCGTCCGCCTTGATGGCGCCGCCCGCGATCTGCACGCCGCTCTGGCCATCGATGCCCTGGAAGTCGAACTTGAAGCACGGCTGGAGCTCGTCGATCTCGAGGTAGAGATCGGACTTGAGCCATTCCGTGCCGTAGAGCGCCCGGGGGAACTTCGTCGGATCCTGGTAGACGGTCGTCTCCACGCCGAGCCCTGGCTCACCATCCACGATCTCGACCTGCATGGTGAAGGCCCACAGGTGCATGCCGGGGATCCCGAAGGCGTCATCCCACAGGTACTCGTAGCCGTAGTCAGGATGCTCCAGCGGGGTCGTGACGCCGTAGACGTTGTTCTCAGCGATCGGGGTGTCGCTCTCGTTGCTGAGTCGGATGGAGTCGACATTCAGCGATCCACCCGGCGTGGTGAGGTCAACCTCCATCCGGAGCGACCCGCCACTGCCCGGGATGGAGCAACTGACCTGGACCTCGGTCCACTCGCTGGTGGCCGTGAAGGCCTTCGAGGCGGAGCATCCCTTGGAGAGCTTCAGCGAACCCGCTGCAGTGTCGTCCGTCGCGGACCTGACGTAGGCGGTGAGGTACTGCGTGCCCGTCATAGTCCCCACGGCGTCGGCGTACATCTTGCTACCCGAGGCATTGATCGTGTTCAGACGCGCATAGCCGCTGCCGTCCCAGGCGTTGTCGCCGTCGCCGAGCACCGTCAGGGTCGAGCCAGGCACATCGGTGCCGGCGAAGAAGCCATTGAGGGTACTGCCTTCTTCCACCATGAGGTTGTCGACGAACCAGCCACCACCGTTGGGCACGTAGAAGCGCACATTGGCGCTGGGGGCCGACGATGTCTTCCAGGTGAGTGAGATGCGCTGCCACTCCATGGTCCGGGAGTAGTCCGGCTTCGTCGTGACGATGGAGCCTGAGCCGCCGTAGTCAACCGCCCACATCAGGTCGCGGCTCTGGTAGACATCCGCAGCCTTCGCGTACTCGGGCAGCCAGACATACGCCGAGACGGTGTACGTCGTGGACGGCTTGAGGCCTGACAGGGGGTAGACGGCGAACTGGTCCTGCGTCGTGTCATCGCCGATCAACTCGACGCCGTAGCCACCGTCGAGCGAGGCGAGATCCGTGCGCTTGAGTTCAGATCCGTTTTGGGCCGCCCACCCGGAGAGACCACTCTCAGCCGAGGGGTTGGTGACGAGATTGGTATGCGTCGACGTGTCATCGATCGACCAGGCGTTCTTGACGATGCTGACGTCGTCGACGTGGAGTTCGACGCCCCTGGTCGCCGAGAGCACGGTCATCTGCAGGCCGGTGTGATTGGCCTTGGCGATGGGCAGTTTGAGGCTGGCGATCTGCCATTCGTCATTGGCTGTGAGTGTGGTCGTCACCTCCTCGGCCGTGCCGCCCGTGGCGGTGAACTTCACCGTCACGGCAGCGGTCGTGTCGTCGTCGGTGCGCACCCAGACAGAGCCGGAGTAGGTCTCGCCCTGCTTCGGGCTCGCCGTGGCCGTCTTGTAGAGGCCCGCCTGCTGGTTCGTGTTGTTGGTCATCTTGAGCACACCGAGCGTGCCGTCATGGGCGCTATCTGGATCGTCGTAGACACCCCAGGTGACATTGGAGCCCGCCGGGGTCACGATCCAGGGCTGCGCCTGCTCGATGGTGACGGGATTGATGACGACCGAGTCGACGAAGAGCGTGCCCGGGCCATTCAGATTGAACGTCGGAGTGAACGACGTGGCTGAAGTCGTGCCGTTAAACACGAAGGTCGCAGCCACCTGGGTCCAGGTGTCATCCACAAGGAAGTTGGGCGAGTCCCCCTCCTCCAGCTGCGGTGAAACAGGCGCGCCGTTGGCACTTCCGAACTTCAGGCCTATCGACCCCGTCACCATGGTGCTCGGCGCCGCCATGAGGTGCGCTCGGATCGTGAAGGATGAGCCCGGTTCAATCGGCTCGGAACCCGTGGCGAGACTGGTGGGCGCCTGCACTCCACCCGCTCCCGTAGTGGTCACCATGAGGTAGTTCGGCTCGCTGGACGGGCCCTGCGATTCCGGCGGGCTAGCGGGAGGCGCCGCGAGGACCACAACGATGTTCGAGTCGCCGGCTGACCCGATCGCGTTGGAATTACTCCCGGTGCTTCCCACGGTGTACTGGTAGTTCCCCGGTGCCATTCCTGTGAACGTGTAGCTGTAGGTAGTCGCACTCGAAGACGCTGCTACATAGGCCAAAGAGGCACCTGACCCCTTGTAATAAACATTGAAGCCCTTGGTGGAGTTGCTGCTGCTGACAGTCCAGGAGACTGTCACACTCGTCCCTGAAGCGGTGGCCGTCACCACTGGTGTTGGCAGCGTGTACATCTCTCGCGGCGAAGCCGAGGACTCATTGGAGGAGGAGGCACCCTTAGGATTCGCCGCTTCCGACGGCTGATTCGCCGGTGTAGAACTACTTCCAATGACAACAGCGGTCGCATTGGAAGAGCTCGGCACGAAGGGAGCCAGGTCCCGTGTGATGACATCGTCGATGTCGAAGGTCGCCGCCGAGTCCACGGAGATCTTCGAGGTGAAGGTTCCCTTCGTCCCCTTGGTCACCGGCAATGTCACCGATGCCAGGATCCAAGTCGGGCCGACGCTGAACGATTTGTTCACCGATGACCCACCATCCTGGCTCAGGGTGAGCTTGACCGTCGAGGTGCTGCTGGTCGCCGACCTCATCCACGCGCTGAAACTGCGTGCTGTGGTCGTGGGCGTGACAGTGTCGTCAACGCTGAGCGAGGCGGAGGACTTCGCCGTCATCCGCAGGGACCCGTGGCCGCTGTAGGCGAGGGCCGAGTCGTCCGACGCCACAATGCCGACGGAACCCGAGGCCACCCACGGATCCACGAGGGTGTCGCCCTCAAGGGAGACCGTGACGTAGTCGATGGCGACCCAGTTGGCCGATGCTCCGTTGCTGACCTCCAGCTTCAAACTGGTCGCATTGGCCGTCAGCGGAAGCACGACCGTCAACGGCCTGTAGGTGCCGTCGGCAGTGAGCGTGGCTGAGGCGGAGTTGAGCGAGCTCGTCGAGGAGCTGCCGTATGACGTCAACTTGGCCGTCACGGCCGAGGTGTTGGACGAGGGCGTCGTGAACGGCGACTTCACCCAGACGGTGGCCGTGTAGCTCTGGCCACTGACCGCGCTCACCGGCATGGTCGTCGAGACCTTCTTGCCGTAGTTGATCCGCTGGTAAGACGAATCGTCGTAGGCGTTGTTGGGGCTCATCACGACGATGGGAGTCTCGTCCCCCGTCCAGTTCGTGAGATTGGGGAGCACGCCCGGTGTGGACGCCGACTGCGGCGGGCTCGAGGTTACCTCCGAAGCCGTGAGGACCACATCGTCGACGTAGATGCTGGAGTTGGCCGGGAACTCAATCGCGACGCGTGACGGATTCGTCCCACCGGTGGAGGTGAGCGGCGTCGATGTGACGGTCACCCACTTGGAGTTATCGACCGTGAAATTGGCGACGGCAGGCGTGCCCGTGCCTGAGTCGTAGATCCTGAAGGCGCCGGTGACGGGCGTCGACGTAGCCGCGCGCACCTTGGCGGTGACCCTGTACTGCGAGGACGCGTTGAACGAAGGCAGCCAGTAGCTGCCTGCCGCGCTCGAATTCTGCGCGGTCATGAGCAGGGCCTTGTCCGTCTCGGACGGGTCCGGATCGGCCACGACATCAAAGGAGGGCAACTTGGTGTTGTCCTGGGCGTACTGCTCCCACATCACTTGCTGGACGCTGTGATCGTCCAAGTAGAGAGTGCCGTTGGGCTTGGTGACTTGACCCACGCCCACCCGGATGGAGTTGGCATCGGCATTGAGCCGGCCGGTGACGGTGACCTTGGTCCAGGTGTCCGTGACCGTGAAGGGCTGAGTGAAGGTTTGCTGGGACGCACCCACGGCCTGCAGGACGAGATTGCCCGAGATGGGGTTGCTGTCACTGGCGCGGAGCCAAGCGGAGTAGGTCCAGATCTGGGCGTTCTTCGGGCTAGTGGCGCCGGAGTCCATGAGGTAGCCCCAGTCCGACGTGGTGCCCTTGAGCTGGGCATAGCCGGGGGCCGAGTGCGCGGCCGCTGAGTCGAGCACCACGGCGGTGGCTGCCGTCGGGGATGCCACGACGATGTCATCCCAGTAGTGGCCCACAATGGACGACGAGACGCAATAGGCATCCGGGTACTGCCCGAAGACACCGCTGGTACGCCCGCCGGAGGGCAGGGTCACGGTCTGTGCAAAGAAGACACTGTTGTTGGACAGATCGGTGACTTCGACGCTGACCCTGTCGCCGTAGCCGATGAGGTGCACGCGGTAGGACTTGCCAACGCTGGCATCTGGTGCTGACGCGATGGAAGAGTCCCATCGCTTCATGCTGCTCGTGTCCACGGAACTGCTTCCGGTCAACTGGTAGAAGCCACCGTCGCCCCCGGCGGTCTGCAACCGGAAGGCATATCCCTTCATGGCGTAGCCCCCGGTGCCCTCCAGGTAGAAGCCGACATTGGCGATCTCTCGGCCAGCGTTGCTGGGGAAGCTGATGACCGTACTCATGTCGAAATTGCCATCCACATACCCCGCACTGTCATTGCTGAAGGCCCACCAAGCCCCACAGCTGTAGGTGTGCATGGCTCGACTGCCATTGACGGTCTCGTAAGTGATCCCCGCGGTAGCCGTGTACGGCTTGTTGTTGGCGTTCTCGAAGTCCATGACGATGTCAGGCCGACTCACCCCGGAGAGGCTGCCGGAGGTGGCGTTCGTGACGGGGCCAAAGGTGATCTCATCGACGGCGATGCGCAGACCTGGCGACGCCTGCAGGTAGACCGTGAAGGAATTACCCGACGTAGTGGGCTTTATGTCCACGGTGAACGGCGTCCAGGTCATCCAGGGCAGGGAGACGGTGGACTTCGCGGTGGCGGAATCCGGCCCCTTGACCATGGCGGTGATGGACGTGCTCGTCTGCTGGTCCGGACGCGCCCAGCCGCTGAGGCGGTAGGTGGTCCCCGGCTGCGCGCTGATCTGGACCTTCTGCATGGCGCCCGTGCTGTCGCTCACACTGCTGCCGGTATTGGTGATGAACATGACCTGGGTGTCATCGGCGGCGTACGGACCGGGATCCTCACGACCGAGGGAGATGCTGGTCGAGCCGACCGGGGCCCAGAAGAGCGGAGCCGACTGGGAGTAGGTGGTGCCCGATGCACCGGTAACTCCCTCGAAGTTGCCATTGGTGACCACGTCGGTGTCGTCGAAGCTGGCATTGGGCAGGAGGTTGCCCGAGGCGTCGCCGTCGAAGGTCGCCCCGTCCACTGACAGCAGGTTCATCGACGTACTGTCCTCGAAGCTCATGTTGTCGACGAGGTTGTACGGCGGAGTACCCGCCTCGAAGCCGGAGTCGGCGAAGTCGTTCTTCGGCTGGCTCGCATCGAAGGTGCCATCAAGCATGCTCATATTGGGCGGCTCAAAATCACCTTCAGCGAGCAGCGAGGTGTCGTCGAAGCCACCGATCGTCTGGCTGCTGGCCTCGCCGATGACGGTGAGGCTGACCTCGGCGTAGTTGTTCTTGCCGTCCTGCAGGTCGATCTGGGCGTCGAAGGGGTAGTGGTGGGTCTGGATCGCCACCTCACCCGTCGCGTCCAGCACGAAGTCGTAGTAGTGGGTTGCCGGATTCGTCGTGGCGTCCTGCTTGCGCGTGAGGCTGAGGTCGATGTTCTGCAGGGTCGCGCCGGCCGCCTTGAGGTTGACGGGGATGTCGAGGTCGACGTTGAACTCCTCGGTCTTGGGCTTGAACCACCCGGTGCCGATGAGGTCGGTCGTGGTCGAGATGCCGGTGCCGAAGGACTCCATGAGGGATCCGGGCACCGGGATCTTGACGGTGATGCTGTTTTGCTTCGGCAGTAGCGGCAGCACCTTGTTGTAGAGCTGCACGGAGACCGGCTTCTTCTGCGGCGTTGAATCCGGTTCGATGTCGCTGTAAGCGAAGCCGTTGACCTCGGGCGGGTCGGAGGGATCGAGTGTGAGTGCGCCGCCATCCCCATCGGGATCGTGGCCGTCCGTCGGGGAGACGACGCCGCCGGTGTCATCGCCCGTCGCCGTGGCACCACCCGTCTTTGACTGGCCGAGCACCTTGCCCTTGGGAGTGATGCCGACGCAGCCCTGGGCCTTGGTCGTGACGATGTCGAGCACGTCGACCTTGAACTGGCCGCACGCCTGGAGGTTCATGTTGGAGGCGCTGAGCGCCGACAGGTCGGGCATGACCAGATCAGGCGGGAGATCGGTGTCATCGCGCGTGGCGCCGGTGAAGAGCGTGACCGAGACCTGCTCCATAGTCAGGGAGGAGTCGGCCAGCTCGACGGTGACGGACTTGCCGCCCTTGACGGTGGCATCCCAGCGCGCCCACGTGCCGGTCGACATGAAGGCGCCGCCGGCCTGGAGCTCGGGGATGGTCACTCCGACCGCCGTCGGAATGTTCATGACCCCGGAGTCACCGCTGATGAAGAACGCATCGGCGGGGATCTGATCCTTCTTCGGGCAGGACTTGGCCATGTCCTGGGTGCACGTGCTCGACAGCTTGAATTCACTCGTGAGCGTCATGCCATCGCCCGTCTTCCAGGTGACGGCAGGGGACACGCTCACCGACCAGGTCGTGGTGTTGGTCGAGTCGTTCTTGGTGATCGTGCCGGAGATGCTGGCGACCGGGATCTCCAGCCCGTCGTAGGGCTCCCAGTACGCCGTGCCCGTGCCCTTGACGTTGACCGTGTAGGTGGAGTTGGCATAGGACCAGTTGCCGGTCAGCACGATGGAGTCATCGGATCCAGAGGTGTTGACATCGTTGACCGTCAGGGTGATGGTGCCGCCCTGGGTCGACGTGTTGGACTTCGACGTCACGGTCACGGTCGGCAGCGTCAGGGCGCGAGGGGTCGCAACCCGAGTCACGGGTCGGCTGGCACGCTCGGTGGTGAGGACAATCGTGGTGCCCTGGGCGCGAGCGCCCGAGCCGAGGTCGGCGTAGCCCTTGGGTGCGCGATCGATGTTGGCCGCGATGAGGAGCTTGCCCGGAGTCGATGACTGCCGTGGACCAGCTCCGACGTACCTCCCCTGCACGGGCACCTTGGTGTTGCCGATGCCGAGGTAGCCGCCGGCTCGGAGGTTGAAGGGACCCGATGCGGGCAGGCCACCGGAGAGCACCACGCGTGAAGTGCGATCGATCATGACGTACTGGAGGCTGCGCTCCAGCGTCGCCGCCGGACCCGCCCCGAAGCGCGGCGTCAGCTCGAGCACGGACATGGAGGTCCACCCCGCGGGCATGTCGACGAGTTGCTCGCCGATCGCCCCCATGGCCAGTCGGCCGGACGAGGTGCGGCCCTGAAGCACGAGCGAACCGGCCGATTGGGTGAAGAGAGTCACCCTGCCCGTCCCGTAGATATCGCCCACGCCCGAGGTCGGCGCCAGGCGAAGCTTGTCCGGTCCGATCAAGGTGGCATTGCCACGCAGCGTGATGGCACCGTCCACGAGGGTCATGGGCATGCGAACGTTCCACTGGGTCCGACCGCGAATGGACGAGATCGAGCCGGTGGCCCCGTCCGCCCGCAGCACAAGACCGGACAGCCGCGAGTCCTTGACGGGGCCGCCCTTGGCACCCAGCAGGGTGGCATTCCAGGAGTCGCCGTCGATCACCGCGATGCGCACGGGGGAGGAAATGTCGTACTGCGCGATGCGCACCGCACTCGTCCCGCGGATACCGGGCTCTTCGTGGCTGATCCTGAGTCGGGGGCCATCGAAGGCCGCTCCCGGAATCCTCACGTTGGCGCCGACGCCGGCGAAGTTCCACGTGGGTGCTGTGCCACGACCACGCACGCCGTTCGATCCACTGCGATACACGCCCGACATGGGGACAGACTCACCGGCGAAGAGCACACTTCCGCGTCCCTTGAGCATGAAGGTGCCATCGCCTCGGACGCTGCCGGACATGGTGATCCGGCCCGCCTTGGCCACATCTACGACGTCGACCGTGCCCGCGAGCTCACGGCCCGACGGGGAAAGGTCAAGGAAGGCAGAGACATCGCCCTTGGGCAGAGTGCTCGCACCCCAAGGCAGTCTGACCCGGACAGTGCTCGACGCCACTCCCTGGCGCGGAATGCTCATGCTGCCAGCGAAATCCGTGGGCTTCAGTGTCATGCCCCCCACGTGGCCGGAGCCGGTGGTGACGTCGAAGGACCAATCACCACCGGAACACTGAGCCCAGCCCGCCACGCGCACGTCCCCAGGACCAGGGACTACCACCCACGACCGGTCCGAGCCACCCGCGCACTTGGCGGCCTCGCGCAGGTCTGTGATGACACGCGCGCGAGAGACGGGCGGATGGTCGCTGCGGCGCGACTTCGACTTCTCCTGATCGGCAGCGGGCTTCGCCCTGTCATCCACCTTGGGCTCGTCCTGCGGCGGGGCAGGCTGGAGGATGACGCGCTCGTCCTGACTGGCCGATTCTTCGGCGAGGGCCAAAGAGGGAACCGTCAGCATGGCCGCGGTGACGAGGACGGAGGTGGCGGAAGCGATAAGCCGTGTCGGTCGCATGCCGAGAAAACTAGGGATCCGGGTGAGGCATTGCCCACCGTGCGACCACTCTGATGGCCCTACGGCCCAAAGTCCCGTGCTACCACGGACCCGCATCAGTGGGGCCTACCGTGCTAGCACGGTAGGCCCCACTGATGGTTGTTCTCTTGCGGCTAGCCGCAGAGCGACTTGATCAGCGGCACCGGGTCCTCATAACCACCGGACCAGCCATTGGGGCGCACCTCGAGATGCAGGTGGACCGCTCCGGGTGAGCCGGTGTCGCCCATGTATCCGATGAGCTGGCCGGCCTGCACCTTGTCGCCGTACCCCAAGAGGATCTTGTCGAAGTGGCCGTAGAAGTACATCCCTCGTGAGCCGGTGATGTCGAGGATGAGCGATCCGTTGCTCTGGTAGCCCGAGCGCGTGACAGTGCCAGAGTCGATGGCGTAGATCGGCTCGCCGCGGCTGCCCATGAGGTCGAGGCCGGCGTGGGTGCGACCGCCCGGGCGCGGGGCGCCGAGCCCATCGCCGTAGTAGAAGTTCTTGACGGGACAGAAGAGACCGTCGCGACCCTGGCTGGTGGATCCCCCGCCGCCATTTCCGCCGCCGCCGTTGCCGGAGCTGCCGCCGCCGTTGCCGGAGTTGCCGCCGCCGTTGCCGGAGCTGCCGCCGCCGTTGCCCTTGGGGGCACCCGGACCGAAGGCCGTGCCGTAGGTGGCATGCGCGATCGCGGCGTCGCGGGCGGTCTGCTTGCCGAGCGCGCCCCAGGTGTAGGTCGCGATGACGCCGGTCGTGGGGATGCCGTTGTCGGACTGGAAGGCCTTGACAGCCTTGACGGTGATGGGACCGAAGTAGCCGGTGGCGGGCTTGACGCCGAGCGCGCGCTGCACGACCGCGACAGACTCGCCGCTGTCGGTCTCCTCGAGCACCGGGGGATCACCCGCGTCGGTGTTGCGCGGCTCTGACTTGGGCTCGGGACTCTCCTGGATCTCCGCCGGCTCGCCGTCGACGAAGCCGTCGGCGGTTGCCGCAGCGCCGAGGGCGGCAGTGACTGTCTCCTCACCCAGGGCTGACCAAGTGAAGGTCGCGATCTGGCCGGTCGCGGGTAGGCCGATGGCCTCCTGGTACTCCGCAACGGCGGCCTTGGTCTTGGGGCCGAAGTAGCCGGTCGGCTCGACATCGAGCGCGCGTTGCGCGACCTCGACGACGGTGCCGTAGTCGCCCTCGCTCGCGACGGGGAGCTCCTCGGCAGGTAGCACCGAGGGCTCGTCAGCAGCCTTGGCTGTGCGTGCCTTGGGGGCGGGGGTCTCCTCAGCTGCGGGAGCCGCGACCGTGACCGTCGTCTCGGCAGCGGGGGGCTCAGCGGTGACAGCCGGCGGCTCACCCGAGCCTGCGGCGAGAGCCTCGCGGAGCTTGTCCTCGACGACCTGCTCGGAGGCGCTGGCAGAGGGAGAGGGGGCGGCCACAGGCGCCGGTGCGGCGGTGGGGGTCACCTCGGCGGCCGGACGGGCGAGAACGACGACGCCTCCAACAGCGATGAGGGTCAGGGTCGTGACCGTGACCGAGAGGCGCTGCAGACGGCTGCGCCGAGCCCGGGCCTGGCGCTCCGCTCGGGCAGCGCGGCGGTCCTCGATGTCTGACTGGTCAG
>Ga0315909_10008483_pt1 | contig 11256 bp, 8 predicted proteins | sample LakEriMetagenome_11_FD_203527 | JGI IMG/M metagenome (GOLD analysis project Ga0315909, IMG submission 203527) | Freshwater fungal communities from buoy surface, Lake Erie, Ohio, United States - Buoy 2 MA125 | ecosystem: Environmental > Aquatic > Freshwater > Lake | place: USA: Lake Erie, Ohio...
AATCACTATCACCAGTACAAGTTCCAGATCCTGCATTAATTTCTGTTTCTACTGCCCACCAAGTAAGCGACCAATTCCCAGGATCTAAGAAAGAAGATGTCAAAGGAACGTTAGATCCTTGTTGTATCTCTGTTTTCTCAGGAGTAGTTAATGTAAATACTTGAGAGTTGCTAGATCCACTTATATTATGTAGAATAGGAAGATATCTCCAACCTCCTTCATATATTTCAAGATCAGGATTATTTGCTAATTGTTGAGTATACGGATTAGACTCATCATAGTCAAATAAAGAAATATTAGTAGTCTCTTGAGACTTAAATACATTTTGAACTGTAAATATATTTTTATTTGCTTTAGTTAAGTCAAGTACATTTTGATCGTTATCTATAATATATTTGATCTGCGCATTTGATCTATTAGGTAAAAACAAAGATGCTGAATAAATATCTACTAGATACGCATATTGATATTTAATTTTATCAATCGCAGCAGTATCTCCATATGAAATATTTAAAGGACTCTCTGTATTATATTCTTGGCTTATTGTTTTTGATCCACGATATCTTGGTATAACTGACCTTTCTAGATTATAGTTATAATCTTGTACTTGTGCGTACGGATTATTAGGGTTTGTATATGTCGCGTAGTTATTTATCTGTGCATTATTAATAGATTGGGTTACTATACCATAGTTTACAGGTAGTAATTGATCTGAATTATAGTCTAGATCAAATAAATCAACTGATCTTACAGATGATGTTACATTTTGATATAAAGCGCCTAAATTAACTTGTATAAATCCTGAACCTGTGCCTGGTAAACTTGATGCTTCATCTTGATCAAATGCAAGACCATTTGTTGCTACTATTTTTGATCCACTAAATTGACCATTATATAGCTCTATATTTTGTGAACTGCTATAAGAAGCAAGTCCTAAAGGAGTTATAACAAATCCATCCCAACTAGCAGATCCAAATATTGCCCCTCCATAACTACCACTAATAGTTAGCATATCAATTGACTGTGAATAGTCATTGAAACTTAGACTAGGTTCATTACGGGCGTACTTATTTCTTTCGTATAAGTGAGACTTAACTATAATACCAGTCGATACATTTGTTCTAGCCGGCACAAAGTCTTTAATAACTTTAAACAGGGAGTTATTGTAAAATTTTAATAGTCTTACATATTCCCAAATGCTATTTGGCTGTGTATAACTTCCAAAGTATGCATTACTAGCACTAACTAGCGGCTCATATGATGAAGAGTATTGATATCCTGGAGCTCCTATTAATTGATTAATATCAAAATAACCTTGAGAAGCCGTAATATTTGTATTAATTACATCTGCTGGTGAGAATCCTATCTCTACATTTGTATTATTTAATCTATCATTATTTGTGTAGTATTGTAGAGTTGTGTAAGGAGATAGAAGAGATGAAGATAGTTCTAAACTTCCAGTTACAATTCCAGTAGATCCAGTAGCAATAGTTATTTTATAGTTGGAAGTATTAATATCTAAAACACCATCTACTGCGTTGACAGGATTACCTCCAAACTCACGAACAGTCAATATGCTTTCTGGGATACCATAAGTAGCTATTAATGCTTTAACACCTCTTTCTGTACCTTTTGTTTTAAGTAAGTATGGTAAGTTATGATATAGCCTTTTATATAACTCGTCTTGTATAGTGGCAGCAGGAAGAGTAGTTAAGCTTGAAGTAACATAATTAGTGATAATTTCCGATCCTGTTGGAGGGAGTAACGATCCATCATCATTGATACCAAATAAGGTATAATAAAGGTTATCTGATACGTTGGTGTTTGTATACAACTGCATACCAAAGCCGCGTAATGCGTCAGAAACGAGGTCTAATGATATACCGGTATCAGGATTATTTGTGTTGTTATACCTGTTAGATACATCTTTATAGTAGATCCAAATATTATCAAAGTGTTGACCAATCATGTCAACAAAAGTAATATACGGTTGATTATTTGAGTCGTCTAATAAGTACTGAGGAATAACACTACGAAGTGCATCCTTATTAGTTGCATCATAGTAAGAAGCGCTAAATAATAAAGATTGTGTTGTGGCAGTTGGTACGGTTGTAGTACTTCCTAAAAAGTTAGCTGCTTGTGATGAAGATACAGAGTATAGACTATATGGTTGTGTTGTATTACTTTTTGGCCATGCCCAACTAGAAGAATTAAAATACAAGAAGTATTCGTAAGTATCAAAATTCTTAATTATGTTATCTATATATACTTGTAAAGAACTAATACTAGAAGAAACAATAGTTGATGTTCCAGCACCACCTACAATAGCTTGTTGAGCTGTAAGATCAGCACTACTAGATTCTATTAACTGTAATTTATATACAAAATTTCTAACTCTTTCTTCTGCGTTAGAGAAGTGAATGAAGTTTGAAAAACTACTATAGTCTACATTTATATCTACGGACTTATCTTGATAATAGCTTAATAGTTTTTGGAATGATGAGCTTACTGGACTTGCTATTAAATTACTGTAGTTATAATAAGGCGTAGTTTGACCATTCTTTGTATTAACGTTAACATTAAAATTAGGCCCACGAAGACCGTTAATATCTTGTTGAGGATCTACTTCTACTTGAATATCTACATTAAAACTAACTGACTCTGCTACTTTATCTACGATCCATAATTGACTTTTAATATCAAACTCTGTAGGAAGAGGCTCATATAGTCTTATTAATAGGTAAGTACCTTCTTCATCTTCTGTTAAAGCTACATTATTAGCAGTTATAATTTGATTACTTCCAAAATTCAAATAGAATATTGGATAATAATTTTTTGTAGCAATATAAGCCTGATATTGTGTAAAGCCTTCTCTTATTATTGCATCGGATAATACTTGAGATGCTAATTTAATTTCACGTCTAGTTTGAGATATCTCTTTAATCCAGTACTGTGTACCAAACTGAGAGTTAAATAGCTTTTTATAAAAGTTATATTGAACAGTTAAATTACCTCTATTGTAACCTCTGTTACGTAAATCTTTTTCTGGTTCTAAGGTTAACGCAGAGTAAGTATTGTTCTGAGGGTTATTTAATAAAAATGGATAATAGTCGAAAGCGTCATAATCAGAATCTATCAATGTATTCTGTTGGTCATATATAAATAGTTCTATATAGTCACCGTCTGCTCCAAAACTAGTATTTATAAAATTAGATGTAACTAACTGCTGATCTAATGGAGTTAATTCTACAGGCTGTTTACCTTCACCAGAATATGATATATTTACTAATTCCATTATACTAAGCTATTGATATCTGTAAATGATTGATTCAAATCTAATAATTGTTGACGAAGTGAGTTGATCTCTTCAATTAATGCTTGTTTTTCTGCATCTATAACTGATCCTCCAATATACTGCTGACTTTGCTCAACTAAGTATGTATGTGAGTTTATAGATCCAGATACAGGTATCTCAAAGAATAGATCTTGATAATACTGAAAAAATTGATCTACGGTTACTGTAGGAGTAGTTTCTACAACTACTGGTTGGAGTAGTTCTTCAAACTCTGTGTCAATAGCTTTGGTATATGTGTTTATACCGTATATTTCTTTAACTAGATCTATATTTGCCATTATCTAACTACTTTAAAAATAAGGTTATTGTCTACTTCAAAAGATTCTCCATCTGCTAAAGTTGTTCTAATAAGCACCTTATAATATCTTTCTGGTTCTAGGCCATTCATATACATATTAAAATAACTACTTGTTGCGTCACAACTAATCTTTGTATACGAAGTGTCAAAATCAATTACCATATCTTCTGTCTTTACATCTTGTAAAGCCCAATATGAAGTTTGTGGAAGTGCCTTATTAGTGGTGTAAAAAGAAGATGTGGTAAATGTTCTTGCAGGGTATTTATCTCTAGCATTAATTCTGAACTTATATCTATCTGTACCATATTTGTAGGTATCAGTATTGTTAGCTAGAGTTATAACAGTATTAGAGTTGTTGATAACACTTAAACTTCCTGTATTAAATGAACTATCATCCCACTTCATTTCAATTGTAGGAGGATAGATAGTGTGTGTATCTACAGAGAAAAAGCTCAAAGCAATGTAACTACCAGAATTGTTTTCTATAGACTGAGGGTGTTTAACAATTACACCATAGTTACCAGTTCCTAAGAACCAAGAAGTAGATATATTAGTTATGTCTACATTAATATCTTTACTGTCTTTATATCCAAATGATTGTGTAGCATAATTTAATGTCCATGAACCACCACCTGGGGTCAAATAATATTGAGGACTAGTCCAGTTATTAGTAGCAGTTGTAAAAGAACCCGTACTATACCAACAAACACCATTTCTTGTTTGAGGATTATCTGCAAGTTTACCTGTTCCCATCGTCCAAGGATCAGATACCTCTCTAATTTCTAAACTATAGCTGGTATTTAGATTCTCTGCATTTGCTAGATATAGTCTTAGATTTGTTTTCCATGAACCTGTTTGAAATGTTTTTATCTTGTCTAAGTCTTTGTTGCTAAATAATATAACAGATCTTCTTAAATCATCTTGAAGAAGTGGTTCAGATGGAACTGGATCCACAAAATAATTTAGAGGCTTACTATTATTCTTAACACTAACTTCTAATATCTCGTCAAGACCTGTGTTTCTAGCAGGTTGACTAGAATATAGAGAAGCATCAGCTGAAGCAAATATTTTATATACGGCCATTTTTCTACTTTTATAATGTTACGACTCTACCTTGTATGTCTTGGTTTAAATATTTAACTTCGAATATTGATGGGTCAAGTGAAGGATAGATCACACCATTTAATGTGCCAGCAGAGATATCGTAAGCGTACTTAGAATAACCGTTGGCTATACCAGTTTTATTTACTATACTAACTGTCTTTACAGTTTGTATTCCTTCAACTTGGTCTAATATTGTATAAATGTCACCTAAGATAATAGGCTCGTTAATCTGCCAGTTATCTATATTGAAATAATCTTGTAGTGCTAATATTGATCTAGCAATAACATCTTGGCTAGTATAGTTAGGTCTAATTATAATGTCAAAATTACAGCCAATGTTGATGATATATCCTGGCTTTATATTCACAGCGTCAGTTAACATTCTATAATCCTTTAAATAGGTTTGAATGTTTTGTAGTATTGCTGGTGAAGGGACATCTAATTGACCTTGGCTATTTAATCCTAACACATATAAACTGATTGATAGAGGATCTCTTTGACCTGGATCTTGATTCATATAGTTTCTAAATGTAGCATCGTCTTTTGTAAGATACGCTTTTGCTACTTCACCATATTGAGAAGGCATAGACATCACTCTAGCAAGATAGTCTTCTTGAGTCACAGCACGAAGCTGAGTTGGATATTCTGCTGCTATATTGAACCTTAATTGTTCTACGGAATCACCATCACCACCGCCTGCGGCAGGTTCTGGGTTGTTAACAACTATCGTATTTTGATAAGTCGTATTTCCAGATACAGTATAAGATACTAATTCGGTTAGTTGGCCTGTTAATACATTTGCAGAAGCCCCACCACCAACTAGGTATTGGAATGTTATAGAAGTATTTTTTGGAGCAAGACCATAAGTTTGTGTAGTTACAAAGTTAGTCGGGTCAAACGAGCTAGATAGTGTACTTAAACCACCTCCAGTTAGACCTACACTTACTGCATTAGGGTTCGGTATTACAGCAGTATCTGCTACAGAATTTATACCTGACCCAAACTCAATATCTAATGATCCATCAACTCTGAACCTAGAAACATAACGTCTAGGTACAGTTAGTTTTTGTATCATGTAAGGCACCTGGTTCTGGTATTGGTATAAGCTAGGATAGTTAGCCGCCGTATTTTGTACAGGCTTTAATATATAATCTTGAGCTAGATATGGTACTTCATACCAAGTATTACCACTGGAGTCTTTTGATTCTAAGATAGTAATGATACTATTGTCTTGTAGATTGATTGTAGCAAATCTTTGAGCTGATCCAAAAGTAAACGTCTGGGTTTTAACCTGGCCAGATATAGCTTGTACACTCTTCTTTAGAAGATAAGACGTAGGTACATTTGAACCGTTAATAGTATAGACTTCTACAACAGTTGGGTCATATGAAGATGAGGTTGTAAAGTCAACCTTTTGTGGTACATAAAATAATACTGAACTATCTACATTTGACTTAACTTGCATGCCTTGTTCAATAGTCATTGCGTATGTAAAGTCTGGAGATGTACTAGGACCAACTGTTATAGAAGGCACCTGTTGATAAACATCTAACATAACTGTAGCAGCAGAAGTTACCTTTGGTCTATAACCTAACATGTAGGCCATGGTATATAAGTTACCTTTCTGCTTAGAATATTGTAAGTATGTCTCTTGAATCTGATTGTCTAGATAGAATGACAAAACGTCTCCTACATAAGAAGCCATTTCAATAAACATGCTACCAGGAGAAGCCTGAGTAAAGTCATTATAGACTGTTGGGTAATAGGCTTTAGCGTATTCAATTAGATCAGATCTAAATGAAGTAAAGTCTTTATTTAAATATTTTATGTCTACCTGGTTCAACATTTTTATGCGTTTTGTATAGCTACTGTGACTGAATCATTTTCATTTGATCTTATAAGGCGATAACTAAATTTTATATTGATAGAGTTGTAGTCTGGGTTTCCTATAATATCTAGTGTTACTATTTGAACATTTGGGAAGTAAGCCTCTATCTGGGTTCTTATTGAATCTTTAATATCCTCAAAAGTAGCCTGGTCAATTTGTTCAAACAGTCTTGCTCGAAGACCGGCACCAAAAGTAGGGTTGAAAGGTCTTTCTCTTGGATCAGTCAGTAAAAAGTTGATCAAGTTATACTTAGTCTGATCTTTGGTTGTGTATACGGTAGAAAATACGTTCTCAGCATCAAAAGGGATTTTGACACCAACACCTGTTGATGGTCTAAGGTCTACTACTGATATTTTCTTTAGTCCGTATGCCATTAGATAGCTCCTTTCTCTTTCAATTTACTCATTAAGCCAGTAAAGTCTGGCACTTCATTTATTTGTACAGCCGCTAGGTTTGAACTAGGTCTAGCAGACCCAAGCATACCTTCAACTGATCCTACAGATACCTGATTAGGCTGAAAGGCCATAGCAGGGTGTACATCAGCTGAGGTCATAGAAAAGTCTTCATTCAACATATTCTTAGCCGTATCGTTTAAGAAGGCGGCCATAGGGTTATTGGAAGCAAACTTTATTTGAGGTCTACTAGCCTGGGTATTCAATGTACCAGGTATTTTAGCCTTAACCTGTTCTTGAAGTGCCTTTTTATGGTCTTTTACTACAAGGGATTGGCCCTCCTTCAATAGTTTAGGTAGTTCCTCTTTAAGGACAGCTCTTAATTCCTCACGGATTAGCTTTCTTAGTGTATCAATTTGTGCCATATCTTATAAATATTTTGTCTTGTTATTTTATCCTTGTCTTAATTCTTGAATTCTCTTCTCAGCGTCTTTGATCTTTTTAATCCTATCTCTTACCACAACTAGGCCTATTGGACCTTGAGTTGCTGCAAGAGCTATTTCCTTTTTCCAGCCGTCAATTTTGTCTTCTAGAACTTGAATCTCTAGTTTATTTCTTTCGGACTGTTGCTGTTTTATTATTCCAGAAGAGAATCTACTTTGCGGATCTGTTGATTTTAAATCAGTTCCTAATTTTTGATAGTTTTGAAGCATTTTTTTCCTAATTTTCCTTCTTAAAGCTTTTCCTCCAGGAAGATTATTAATAAATTCATTTAGACCTAATTCATCATTTTGATCTTGTAAACCTGTTATATCTATCGTTGATAATTGTATATTATCTAGACTAATTGAATCATCTCCTAAAATTTTAGCTACGTCCAAAATAGTCACTTGATCTTCTACAGAAAGACCTTCATTTCCTGTGGTTACTAAACCTTTTGATACAAGTAAAGCTTTAACTTCATTAATTATGATTAGATCGAGTGATGCAAATGTAGGTGTAGATTGTGCTACAATATATCCATTTGTGTCTCTAGCTATTCCGTACCTTCTTCTTAAATTAATACCTTCATCTACTACTTGTTCTGTCACAATTTGAATAAGATATTTACCAAACTGAGTTGTTCCGTCTTCTTTTTTGTCGTTATAATTATCTAAAAACTGTTGTAATTTTCCAGCTGTGGCAGATAAATTATTTATAGTGTTTCTTAATTCTTCTTTAAGACCATCATCTACATTAACACAAGCTTGAAGGTTTAAATATATTAATTTTAATCTAGCAATAATATTTCTTATTCCCGCTAATAAACTACTAACAACTATTGCCATCAAATTTATTATGAAGGAAATTTGTTGTAATCTTTTAATTAGTTTCTTTTCTCCTAATTCTTTTAGTGTACTTTGATATACATCATTAAGCTTGATATCCGCACCTTTAGTTCCTGTTAAACTTGGAATAATAATAGCAATCATAAATGCCTTTAGTACATTAAATACTCTTACTATTGTAATACATAATCTTGTTATAAATTGAAGTGTAGATATATAACCTAATATTTTTTGACCTATATTATTAATATTGTTTGCAGTTTTCATTACTGCTTTTAGTAATTGAACAGCTTTATTAGGATTAATAACTAACCTAGATAATTCTGTGAGCGATTGTTGAATATTAGTATTTAAAGAACTATCTATAAACGCGATAGCATTTTTAGGATTATTAAGACCTTGTATTAATATAGAATAACGTCTTGTTCCATCAATAAAGTTTAATATCTTTTGGAAATCCTCGGAAGATATTTGTCTAGGGTCTGTATACTTGTTAAGAAAGCCTAATGAATTTTGTAAAAAATTTGTAGCAGATGATACTTGTGGAAAATTTTCTTTGATTGCAGGATCATTTAATCCTTCTGTTGGACTTAATATAGTGCTAGATAAACTTTCATTTATACTTTGAATTAGTAAAAATAAGCCTACCTTACTTTCAGAATTACTACTATCTGCATAATCTATATAATATCGGTCTATAAATTTTTGTACGTCATAAGCTGTTTTTTGTAGCTTCCATTTTTTTCTTTCTAATCCTGTAAGTTCATCTGGATTTTCATTTGGATTAAATGATTTTGCATCTGGTACTTGATTTAGTGAATAATTGAATATATCACAAAAGTTTACTGATGCTAAGTCTGTTAACAGGTTAACTAATCCTCTATTTAAAAGTCTTTTTATAAGATTAGGTGAAGGTTTTTCAAGTTTACCGTAGTAAATTTGATTTATTTTTCCTTGAACTTTTATTAAAAATCTTGCTATTACACCTAAAGCCTTTTCTAAACCTTTAGCAGTTGTAGTATTAATATTGAGTTTATTATTACCAAAATTAACCCAACCAGAATCATATCTTTGTTTAGCTGTGGCTTCTCTACGAGCATCAGATTGAGATACTTCCTCTCTAATCTTATTTCCTTCCTCTTCTGTAATTCCAGTAGGACCTATGAATTCATCTAAATTAATATTTATGATATCATCTGCCATTATCTAGTAAATGTATTTTTAGATAGTATTTTAGATAGATCTGGATTTCCTCCTCCAACACCAGTTAGTAGTAAATCTCCGGCAGTATCTAATATTCCTCCGGCAGATGCTATAGACTGCATTGAAGCTCCTAAATTTGATTCTGATACTTGAGCTAATATTGCTGCAACTGCTTTTAATCCTTGTGCTAAAGCACTTAATTGTTGATTTAAATCCCTGCCTAAAACAAGAGGCTGGCCTAAAGTTTCAGCTTTATTTCCTAACTCAATAACAGGGCCTGCTAATATAATCTTATTTGTAGCATCTAGGTTAATTGTATTAGTAGAGGACAAAGATACTGCTTGTTTACCAAACAAAAAGATAGCATCTGTTTTAGAGTGAATTGTAACTCTTTCAGAAGTTAAAATGAGTTGATTGCCTTTATATGGAAAAGCTGGTTTAAACATTATCCTAAACTTGATTGATCTTGTTCTGAAGGTGATAAAACTTCATTAGAAATAGGTAGAGGCTGAGTCCTTACTACTGGTTGAGATACTGGAGTAATAGGAACATTGAAAGAGTTCAAAGGGAAGTTATTAACATCCTCTAAAAATATCTCTTGCGTACTAGTCATATAGATAGCAGACCCATCTTTATTTATATTTTCTACAATGTTATTGAACTTCAGTCCAGGGTTTTCTTGCCTTTGGCTATTTAGTATAATAGTTATAGGGTCTCCGTTATTTCCAGAATTAGACCACGTATTATCTCTTTTTAATGCTGGGACGGTGGAACCAAATCTTATAGACTGTCCAAATCTAGCTTGTAAAATTGTATCACCTTCAAAAGGTTGGAGGTTTCTAACCTTTTGGTTTTCTTGAAAAGTATAACCTAGAGGAAGAGGTGCTCCTTGAACTTCATTCCCAGAATAACCTTCAATATTATCGTACTGTTGTAAAAACTTAGCATATTCGTCCATATTTGGAAAAGATCCGTGATTAGCTCTATTCCATAAACTATAAGGAGGGAAATAAAAGTATTGTTGATTAGATACGCGATCATTTAACTTTTCTGTAGGGCCTGCCATGATCAACACTATCTCGTTTACTACCGGGTACTGCCTCATAAAGTTGAACATAGGCCAAGCCGGTTCAGAAACTTCTCCAGACTTAGATGTGCCTAATGTAGAATAAAGTAGTTCATATTTAATCTTTCCTATGTCAAATGGACTTCCGTAGTCAGGATCACGTTCTTTGGTATTTCCTTTGTATGGTCCTAGCACAATAGACTTAACTCGGCCAATTTGAAAATACTGGCCGATTGATCTACCTACTTTAGAGTCAAATTTATTACCAAAAATATAGCCGTCTGCCATTACGCTTGAGGTAGTTGTTTAGGATCTTTAATCTTAATGTTGCTTACTTCAGAGAACAACTGCTCAATGTCCTTTTCTGTCAAAATGCCAGAATCTTCAACCCCATCTTTCTTGGCTTCGGCCGAGGCTTTTTGGAAAAGCTGTAGGAGTTTCATCAAGACTTCGTCATTCTTGAGGCTAGAATCCATGAACCCTTTTAAAAGAGGCACAATTACAATAGCATCACCAGGAGTCTCGATCATATCAGCAAGTCTCATTATCTCTTGCTTAATGGTAGAGTCTTGGTTTTTATGCTTGTTGTAAACCTCTTCGACTAGATCGGCTATCTTTTTGC
>Ga0315909_10008489_pt1 | contig 11253 bp, 8 predicted proteins | sample LakEriMetagenome_11_FD_203527 | JGI IMG/M metagenome (GOLD analysis project Ga0315909, IMG submission 203527) | Freshwater fungal communities from buoy surface, Lake Erie, Ohio, United States - Buoy 2 MA125 | ecosystem: Environmental > Aquatic > Freshwater > Lake | place: USA: Lake Erie, Ohio...
CGATCTGACGATGCCCGCCAACTCATTACCCGGCGTGAAAGGCAGCTCGGGCTTGAACTGGTATTTGTTTTGGATAATCAATACATCCGGAAAATTCACGCCGGCGGCCATGATGTCGATCATGACCTCGCCTGCGGCGGGCTTTACTTCTGCTTTTTCTTCGATAACCAGCGTTTCAGGCAGACCCCAGGTTTTGCAGACAACGGCTTTCATAGTGTTCCCATTTTTTAAGCGTTTTGGTGGATTAGTTAAACTTGGGTGCGCGCTTTTCAATGAATGCGCGTATACCTTCGTGACCATCTTCGGTCTCACCAGAGGCGAACATGGCATCGCGCTCGGCATCGAGATGCTGCAATAGTGAATGATGCGATGCTGCGCTGATCAGCGCCTTGATGCGCGCCTGCGCCTGCGCCGGGCCTTTGGCCAATTGGTGTCCCAGTGCACGCGCTGCTGACGCCAGCTCGGCATCCGGATGGACGGCATCCACCAAGCCCATGTGCAGACATTCGGCGGAGGAAATTGGTCGGTTCGTGAGAAAAATATCGCGCGCCCGCGCAGCGCCCGCACGACGGGTAACAAACCATGAGCCGCCCACATCAGGGGTGAGCCCAATCGCTGAGTAACCACCGCGCAGCTTCATGGATTCGGCAGCGAGCACGATATCGCCACACAAACCCAGCCCAATACCACCGCCGCCCACCGCCCCATTGATCGCGCATACCACCGGAATCTCGAGCAGCGACACTAGACGCAAGGCCGCATGCACGGGCTCCAGCAAGCCCCGCAGGGTATCGACCAGCGGACGCGAGGTGTCGGCAAAGGCAGTGACATCACCACCGACGCAGAACTGTTTGCCATTGGCAGTAATGAGCAAAGCCCGAATGGATTTGTCGCTGGCCACTTGCTCGATCGCTGCAGCAAACGCCTGCGCCATCGCCAGATCCAGCGCATTGGCGCGAGCGGGGTTATTGAAGGTGATGATGGCAAGCGCGTGGTCAATCTCGACCGTGAGCGGGGAGGACATGGCAGGCAGCTCCAGGGCAATTCACTAAGGTGGGAAATTCAGAGCCTCCATCCAAAGCCGGCAGCAGCTTTTCGATGGCGCCTCCAAGGATGCGGAAAACCGCCGCGCCCTCATTCTAACAAAGGAACCGTGCTGCCCCCGGCTCCGAGGACCGTGATGGGCGGGAAGAATTCCCATACGCAATGCGATCGGAAAGCCTTAAGCTTCGACACCGCAAAGGGGTTTACCCATTTGCGAGAGGAGATCAGACCGCCTGCTATTGGCGGGTTGTAATAATAGAAACATAAAATAACAAGATCATGCGAAAAGTCACTTCCCCCAGATATTCTCTGATGGCCCTGTCCGTGATGGCGATGTTTGCCAGCGCGGCATCGGCGCAAGCCGCTGAAGAAAAATCGGTCGATAACAAGGCTGACAAAATACTGCCGCAAGTCGAGGTCGTTGGTACCTCGCCTCTGCCCGGCATCGGCATCGAAAAAGACAAGCTGCCCTACGATGTGCAGACCGTCACCAGTGAGCAGATGTATCGGTCACAAACACTCAATCTCACGGACTATATGTCGCGCAATCTGCTGGGTGTGAACATCAATGAAGTCCAGGGCAGTCCGTTTCAGGCGGATGTGACATACCGGGGTTTTCGTCTGTCGGGAATTCTGGGTTCCTCGCAAGGTTTGTCGGTTTATCTGGACGGCGTACGGGTGAATGAGCCCTTTGGTGATGTGGTGAACTGGGACATGATCCCCGAAGCGGCCATCGGCAATGTGACGCTGGTACCGGGTTCGAATCCTGTGTATGGTCTGAATACCTTAGGTGGGGCGCTGGCATTGACTACCAAATCTGGACTCACCGCGCCGGGTGGCGAGGTGAAACTGCAGGCTGGCAGTTTTGGACGCGCGCGCATGGATATCAGTCACGGCAGCAAGGGTAACGATGGCTATCACAGCTTCATCTCAGCGACGGGCTTTCGCGACGATGGATGGCGCGATTATTCCAGCGGTAATTTAGGAAATGTGTTTGCGAAAATTGGACGTCAGCAGAATGACAGTAACTGGGATTTGTCCTTGCTGCTAGGACGGAGTAGCTTGCTGGGTAATGGGTTATTGCCAAGCTATAGCTATGGCGCAGATGGCGATGATCGTCCAGCTGCCGGCATGTATGAAACCAATCGCAAGTGGATTTATACCCACCCTGATCGTACCCGGAATGAATTGCAACAGCTGACTTTCAATTTCCAGCGAATTCTGGATGCGAACACTGAGTTGGCAGCCAATGCTTATATTCGCAACAGCAAACGCAGAACTGTGGGGGGAGATGCGGAACGCGAAGAAGACGCCGGATTATATGCAAATGAGGCCGTGCTCAATTACACCGCGACATCGCAGAATAGTTACGGCACCAGCGTCAATCTGACCAAACTGCTGGATACACATCAACTGACCACGGGTGCTTCCTTTGACGCAAGCCGAGTCGGCTACGGCTCCAGCCAGGCAGATTGCGACACCAACATCGACTCGACACGCGCCCCCTACGGCTGCGACCCTGCAGAAGACCACGCGAGGCTCAAGGGCAGAACAACCGCCCTCGGCATTTACGCGTCCGACACCTGGACCGTGTCGGAAAAGACATTCATCACGACTTCTGGCAGGTTCAATCATGCCATCGTCAATAACAGACTCAATACCTTCGTTGACCCAGATGGTGATCCGCTTGCCTCGACGCGAGTCACCTCGGATAAATTTACTTACAATAGCTTCAATCCTTCGGTTGGCATCACGTACAAACCGATTCAAACCATTTCAGTCTTTACCAACATTGGTCAAAGTAATCGAGTACCAACGTCAATTGAGCTCGGCTGCGCTGACCCAAGCTACCCCTGCCGGCTTCCGACCGGTCTGCAGGCCGATCCCTACCTGAAACAGGTCATTGCTCAAACGCTGGAAACCGGTCTGCGCTGGCAGCTTTCGAGCGATAGCGGTGTATCTGTTGCCATTTATCGCTCGGAAAACAAGGACGATATTTTGTTCCGAGCCGTGAACAGCCAAGGACTTGGCTATTTCAGTAATTTTTCGCGGACGCGGCGACAGGGTACCGACATCACTGCCTACACCGTGTTGAACTCACTTTCGCTCAGAGTAACTTATAGCTACCTGGACGCCACCTATCAGGACAGCGGCACACTATTTGGTGGCGAACGCGATATCACGATTACGCCAGGCTCCAAAATAGCAGGACTCCCTGCACATACTGTGCGTATCCATGCAGACTGGCGGGCGATGCCAAAAATGACGATGGGTGCCTCTGTCTTGGCAACATCAAGCTTGACAACCCAAGGGAATGAGGACGGCTTGATAGGCCCGGACAACAGCGAGGTGACCGCAGCCAATGCAAAGATCAAAGGCTATGCTTTGTTGAACTTGCATGCGAACTACGAGGCGGAAAAAGGGCTTGATTATTTTGCTCGCATTAACAATGTTTTTGATACGCGCTTCGAAACCTACGGCATGATGGCGATGAGCATGTTCGGCGCAGATGGCAATCTGCTTGCCGCGGGTACCTCCGGTGTCGGCCCCAACGTCAGCCGCTTCGTCGCCCCCGGCGCCCCACGTCACCTCATGATAGGGCTGCGCTACCGCTTCTGATTTTTCTTCCTCCTCCCCCGCAGTCATCCTCGGGCATGCAGATCACCGCATGCCCGTTTTTTTAAGCTGGAAAGCGAGCCGGTAACCAGAAACCAATCTTTACGCCAGCCCATGCCGCTTCGCGTACTGGTGCAATTCAATCGGCGTATACACACCCAGCTTTTGTCGAATCGAAGATTGATAATTGGCCACCGTTTTGGTGCCCAGATGCAGTCGTTGTCCAATTTCATCGACCGTTTGTCCATTGGCCAGCAAGCGAAATATCTCGAACTCACGAGGTGCCAATTGCAAATGGGGCACGCTTTCTTTTTCTGCTTCGGCTACTGCAGACGCCAGATCATCCGAGATTGGTTTTTCACCGCGCATGACCTGATGAATGGCATCCACCATCCGTTCAGGTGGCATGCTCTTGGTGAGATAGCCGCTCGCTCCTGCGCGCAATGCCTGAAGGGCGAGTGCGGCATTTTCATGCATGGTAAACACCAACACACGCTGCTCCGGGTAACGTTGCAATATCCGGCGCATGCTTTCAAGACCGCCCTGCCCGGGCATGGATAAATCCATCACCACCACATCGGCAGGTGTATGCGCGAGCATGCCATACGCCAGTTCCCCACTATCGGCTTCGCCGATTACTTGCAGCGCAGGATCGAGTTCAAGATAGCGCTTGTAGCCTGCACGAACCACTGCATGATCATCCACCAGGAGCACACGAACGATGTCAGTTGACATGAATCACCTCGCTGATCATCGGCATCTCAAGGGGGAAATTCGCCTCCAGCAGGACACCGTGCGGTGTTACTGCGTGCCAATGCAAATGCCCTTGATTGGCCAACACGCGCTCGCGAATACCAATCAGGCCCAGACCACCCGTGGGCTGCAGATCCGACATGGTCATTCCTTTGCCGTTATCTGCGACGGTGAGCCGCAAGGCGCCAGCGTTCGCATCGACGGCGACCGTAATCTCGACACGAGTAGCCTCCGCATGTCGCATCACATTGGTCAGCGCTTCTTGCGCAATGCGATAGATGGCGACTGCCAACCGCTGTGGTATGACGATGTTGTCGAGGTTGACGTTGAGCCGACAATCGAGTGCCACGGCGCCGCGTGACTGGCGCTGTCTGACCAGATCACGCAAGGCCTGCTCCAGCGCGATGTCATGTTCTTCATCACCTTGCAACCCATAAGGACGCAACTGCGCCAGCAAACCCCGCAGTTGCGACAGGATACTGCTACTGTTCTCGTACATGGCTTGAGCACACGCTTCCAGCGCACTCTGGCCGGCAGAGCGCTTGAGCAGATACGAGGCATCTACCTGAATGGCAGTGAGCAGCTGTCCGAATTCATCATGCAATTCATGGGCGAGCTTGCGTCGTTCCTCTTCCTGGACATCCTGGAGCCGGTGCAAGAGTTCGCGCTGCTTGGCGATCTGATCGGTGAGCGCTGCGGCCAGATGATTGAGAGCCTGCGCGATCTGGTTGAGCTCCCGCGTGCCTGAGGCGGCGATGCGCGTTGCGTAGTCACCGGCCTCGATGCGCGCGATACCCGCCAGAATCCCGGACAAGGGCGCAAGTGCCAGTCGCAGGGTACCGCCAATCGCCAGGATCAGTATCAATCCCAGCAGGGCAAACAACGCCAGTTGCAGCAAAGCGCCGGTGATAGCCTCGGTGATCTCCGACTGCGGATTGGGTTCCAGCACCAGAGTGATATTCCGGCCATCACTGCGCTTGAGCGACAGGGCATAGCTGTTCATCGTGGCATCACTGGCCAGAAAACGATTCAGTATTCCAGGCATCACCGAGGGTGGCTCAGTCGCTGGCTGGGTGAGGCGGCGACCCGATTCATCGAGCAAAGCCACATGAAAATGGCGCAAACGCTCGCCGTGATTGAGCGCGTTGATCGATGCGACTTGCCGGGTGAGTGAATCACTGCCCTGCAGTTCGGACAAAGTGGTAATCAGCTGACCAATGCTCTGACTGCTGCGCACTTCGTCTGCAATGTCATGACGGGCGGCAAACAAGGTAAATACCGCCACCAGAATTAGCATCAACAGGCCGACCACAAAAAGTCTGAGCAGGAGTCGGGTAACGAGTTGCATGTCGGCTCCGTAAAAATAACGAATGCGGTGACGTGAGCGATAAAAATGCGCCATCGATTCACGACGTTGCTCCACGTCAATAACTCGTCCGATTATAAGGTCAGCGAATGAATGTTGAATGGAAAATAGGGTCCAATACGATGTTTATCTGACGACCATCCCGGGACTTCCAACCCATGCCGGAACATCTTCCCGGACTGCCTTACCTCCGCGAGACGCTGATTTTTCTTGCGCTGGCGGGTATTCTGATACCACTGCTCCAGCGCTTGCGTATCAATCAAATCCTCGGGTTTCTGGCGGTGGGTGTTCTGCTGGGTCCGTTCGGGCTTTGGTTGTGGGTGGGCCAATTGCCTTGGCTTGAGAATCTCACGTTTATTCGCGTTGAGGGTATGGTCGCGCTAGGTGAACTGGGTGTGCTATTTCTGATGTTCACCATAGGACTGGCGTTATCGGCAGAACGTTTATGGATGCTGCGCCGCTGGGTATTTGGTGCAGGCACCGCGCAGGTCCTGTTATCTGCGCTATTGATTGGCACTGCAGCACTGATGCTGCATCACGAACTGCCGACCGCGATTGTGCTGGGACTGATGCTGTCACTATCCTCCACGGCTGTGGTGATGCAATTGATGACCGACAGTCACTTGCTCGACACGCCGATGGCGCAGGCGAATTTTTCTGTGCTGATGCTGCAAGATCTGTCCGTCGTGCCTATTCTGGTTCTAACGGGTGGGCTTGCCCAGGGCAACACAGAGCATCTGTGGCTCACGCTGATCACGGTGGTTCTAAAGTCCGCCGGGGTGATCTTGCTGATCTATTTTCTGGGTCGGCGGGTGATACGACCGTTGTTCAAGGCTTTGGGAAATCAATATCGACACCAGCACCAACCTGCCACCTTCGTGGCACTGATTTTGTTGTGCACGCTGGGTATCGCAGGGTTCACCGCTTATGCCGGATTATCCATGGCGCTGGGTGCATTTCTGGCTGGGCTGCTGCTGGCTGAGACAGAGTTTCGTCACGAAGTTGAAGTCACTATAGAGCCTTTCAAAAGTCTGTTGCTGGGTTTGTTTTTCATGTCAGTCGGTATGCAGACGGATGTGCGTTTCATTTTGGCGTCTCCACTGTGGCTGGCCCTGTGTGTGGCAGGCCTGTTCATCCTCAAGGCAGCGGTGATGATGCTGGTGTTGCGTTTGGGTGGGATACCCTTGGGCCGGGCGCTTGAAGGTGGCATGCTGATGAGTCAGGGAGGCGAGTTTGCTTTCATCGTTACCGGCTACGCGCTTGCCAGTGGACTTTTCACAAACGCGTTGTCACAGTTTGTGTTGCTGATGGTAGGACTGTCGATGTTTGCGACACCTCTGATGGCACGCCTGGGTCATGTGCTCGGCAATACATGGGATAAGTCGCATCATCGCGCGCCCGCTGCACTGGACAACGCCGAGACTGGCGCTCTGTCAGGGCACGTGATTATTGTCGGCTTCGGGCGTATGGGTCAGCTGCTCGCAGAAATTCTGAATGCGCAGGGGTTACGCTACGTGGCTATCGATATCGATATGCATCAGTCGACGCGCAAACATCCCCTGGGTGAGCCGGTATATTTCGGCGATGTCAGCCGACCTGAGCTGCTGCATCGTGTTCATGCGAGCAAATCCGCCGCCATCGTGCTGACCATGGATCACGCGGAGGCGACGCTGCACGCCACCCGCGCTATTCGTCGCGAGTTTGTCGATATTCCCCTCCTCGCTCGGGCGCATGACGAAGATCACGCGTGTGCGTTGCAAGCAGCGGGGGCGACTCAGGTCATGCCTGAGACACTGGCAGCCGGGTTGCAGCTGTCATCTGCCGTTTTACACATGGTGGGCATGAACAAAAAACAGGTAAATCATGCCATCCGACGTGAGCGGCATAGGCGGCTTGCACGCATGCGAAAATCCAAGGGTGATTTTTTTGGCACGTTCTGCGACGAGGCCTCTGACGAGCGAACGATCAGGCTAACGCCTCATCGCTAAACGCTTTACCCGCGCTTTCAGTTCACTGTGTCACATTCAGATTTGCCTGGTCATGCGAACAGCTTAGTCCAGTGTACGGGCATTACTTTTTTATTATGCCAGAGGTCCGGCTGAACCTGTCTGCACACCGCGTAGGCTGAGGTGCTGTCGCACGGAGCCCCAAACATCGAGGGTCTCAGCAAAAAACGCCTAATGTGCGGCCGGTAACTCACCGGACATCCATTGAAGCGAGCTAGGATCTGGTGCACACTGCGGACCATTGAGGTATCATCGTTTTCCTCGTAGGAAAGCAACTTGAAAGGAGGTGGCGCTCGTGAGCAAAAAATCTCGTCCGGCCGACATTTATTTGCGTTTTCTGCAACTCTCGGAGGCGCTACGCGATCTGCCGTCATTGCCCCCACTTGAGCCTCTCGAAGAGCGCATTCTGTCGCTCATCGCGTTTGCTCGTCAAAAAAAGGAGCGTTTGTCCGTCAAGGATTTGATGGGTAAACGAGAGTTGGGCTCTCCCGCCATGCTGCACGGTCGACTCAAGTCTATGCGCGCCAAGGGCTGGATACATCTCGCTGAGACCGAAGATGCGCGCCGCAAGCAGTTGGAGCTGACGCACGCCGCCTTGCTTCACTTCGATAAACTCTCCAAGTGTTTATTACAAGCAGCGAAAAAAGCGGGCTAAATTGAACTGCTTCAAAAAACGCACCGGCTCAATCTCTGTACCGGTGCCTGTTTTTCACTTCGCTCTTTACTTGCGCAGTGTGAGATAGAGTGCCAGCCCAATAACAATCGGCACGCCCAACTCCACCGCAATGACCCACCACTCCATAGCGACCTCGGCAAAAAAGATCGAGGCATGATGCCACAAGTCTGAGCCTGCTCTTTTTCACCCGACTCAATGAGCGTCTCTACCAAAAAGTCGAGTGCTGACTTCACCGCAGCTCGTCGCGTCATGCACGCACACCCGTTACCATCCGATGTCGCCAAGCACACGAGTCCCCAGCGCGAGATTCTGCCAGGACAGTACATCGTTGTTACCAGAAACATTTTTCGACTGTTTCGTATCTGTGCAAAGCCAAGCAACCGCTCAGATAAAAAAATTGTGTTACGGATATTTTTTGGTGAAAGATCTTGTGAAACATCAAATCAAGTGTAAATTTCCATGTTGGGCAGATAGCTTCGTCGCAATGAAAGCTCTACAGTGGCGGCCATCATCCAAGAGCTCGCAACTATGGAAAATCACGCAATCATGCTGGAACAGGCCGTTGTACAAGTGTCAGAGCGCGAGGCGCGTCTGGCGCGGATTGTGGCCAAGGTCCCGGGTCTACTTTTTCAGATGCGTCAGGGATCGACTGGCCTGATTCAATTCAGTTTCCTTTCAGAGGGCTGCGAAAATCTTCTCGGCATTTCACCCGAGTCTCTGTACGCTAACGCGCGTCAACTTTTTGCACAGATCATTGAAGAAGACCGAGAGAGCTGGTCCACTCAGTTACGTCAGTCGGCAGATAAGCTGGAGGTACTCAGTTGGGAGGGTCGCATTCAGATTGATGCATGGAAGGACACCAAATGGATCAGCTTGCGCGCCATGCCTGAGGATGATGGAGACAACGGGATTCAGTGGACAGGGCTGATGACGAACGTTACCCATAGCAAGTTAAATGAGTATTCATGGCGTCAGTCACGTACGGAACTTGCTGAACTTTATGTGTACTTGAATCATGAACAAGAGGAAGAGCATGCCCATATCCGTCAGACTTTACATGATGACTTGGGCGGTAATTTATCAGCACTGAAAATGATGCTGACGCATTTATGGGAAACGGCGTCTGATGTCAATGAATTCCTGACACAAAAATCCTATATCGAAAAACTCATCAACCGCTCATTACGCTCCGTTCAGCAAATCGCGACCGAAATCCGTCCAGGCATTTTGGATGCAGGTATCGTCGCCGCACTTGATTGGCTCGCTACCGAGCAGGAAAACCAGACCGGCATTCACTATGAGCTGCGCTGCAACGCCGACGACATTGTGCTGGATCCTGCGCTGGCGACCAACTTGTTCAGAATTGCACAAGCAGCGTGCGCTAATATTCGGGAGTACGCTCAGGCTACCGCTGCTGAAATACACCTGTACGATGGCTGCTCTGAATTGCTGATGGAAATTATCGATAACGGCAAAGGCTATCGAGCATTGGCGCAAACGAACTCGCCACTGAATTATCGTTTACGCGAGATACGAGAGCGCGTTGCCTTCTCAGGAGGCAACTTTGCCATAGCATCGCGACCGGGCAAAGGTACCCTGATCAGTCTGCGTGTGCCACTCCCGGAAAGACCCCTGATCAGCTCATGAGCAGGTTCCGTCCAGATTACTCAGAGTTCATAGCTATCTTTCTGCCCCGCCAATACCTGCTCGACGAGCTTGCGCGACAAGCTGGGTGCAAGCAATTCAATGAAGGTAAATACATAGCTACGCAGATACGCGCCCTCCTTCAGAGCCACGCGCGAGAGATTGGTACCAAACAGATGGCCAGCGGATATCGCTGTCAGATTGACATCGCGAACTGCGTTGTAGGCCAGACCGGCAATGATACCCACGCCCATACCCAGCTCGACGTAGGTCTTGATGACGTCAGCGTCAATGGCCTCAAGCACCACATCCGGCTTTAGACCCCGTCGTGCGAAGGCCTGATCAATTTTGTTGCGCCCGGCGAAGGCGGTGTCGTACGTAATGAGTGGATAGGCCGCGATGTCTTCCAGGGTGAGGCTTTTCTGCCGGGCCAGCGGATGATCGGGTGGTGCTACCACCAGATGCTCCCACTGAAAACATGGCATGGACACCAGACCATCAATGTCCGCGATCGCCTCGGTGGCGATCGCCAGGTCGGCTTGACCATTGAGCACCATCTCGGCGACCTGGCGGGGATTGCCCTGCAACAAAGACAGACGCACCTTCGGAAATTTTTGAGAAAACGCCTGCACCACCGTGGGCAAAGAATAGCGGGCCTGGGTGTGGGTGGTGGCAATCGTGAAGCTGCCGGAATCCTGTGCGGCAAATTCCTTGCCGATACGCTTTAACCCCTCGATCTCTTGCAGGATGAGTTCCACTGACTTCAACACCGCCCGCCCCGGTTCGGTCAGGCCGCGGATGCGCTTGCCATGGCGGGTAAAGATATCGATGCCCAGCTCTTCCTCCAGCTCAATGATCGCCTTGGATACGCCGGGCTGCGAGGTGAACAACGCCTTGGCGGCTTCGGTCAGATTGAAGTTTTGCCGCACGGCCTCTCGAACGAAGCGGAATTGATGAAGATTCATGATTTTTCCTGGGAAGACGCTGACAAATCCACCTTTTATGCCGAGCCAGCGCGGCTATGTGACGCGGGGCAAAGCAAAATCAAGGACTTGGCACAATTCATTTGGCTGAAAAAGTCCCCGGTTTTACTTGATCAGTGCTGCCATCGAAAACGACGATCAATGTTTTCATAAAAGAAATAAAAT
>Ga0315909_10008491_pt1 | contig 11251 bp, 9 predicted proteins | sample LakEriMetagenome_11_FD_203527 | JGI IMG/M metagenome (GOLD analysis project Ga0315909, IMG submission 203527) | Freshwater fungal communities from buoy surface, Lake Erie, Ohio, United States - Buoy 2 MA125 | ecosystem: Environmental > Aquatic > Freshwater > Lake | place: USA: Lake Erie, Ohio...
CCTGTAATAGTAACACCAACATCTGTGGTCATCGTAATCTTCCAAGTATTATACCCACGACTACAAGCAGTACCTCCTGAAGTATATGTATGTACTGCTGTAGAAGATGCTGCGTATGTATCACTTGTACTATCCCCCCAATCAACATAAACATTACCAGCACCTGTTTTAGTGAATGTAATTGAATATTTTGTATTGATAGCATCGGACACTAAAAATATAATTTGACCTGAAGAAACACCTGTAATACTAATCCAATCCGATGGACGAGTATAAGTTTTAGGTGTTTGTGGTATTCTACTACCTAATTGTAAAATATTTGGATTATTAAAAGCCATAAATTATTGAATTGTTAAATCTCCTGTTATATCTGATGATGGAACATAGTCCGAATATATTGTCGCTCTATTTAAAGAACCACTTATTAAAATATAAGGATAAATTCTAGCAGTCAATACTGTAAATGATGAAGCGTTATATGGGGTAAAATCAACTACTTTAGTTGAAACTGTGATACCTGTATTTGTTATGGTATACTCATAATAAGGAGCATTGTAAGTCCAACCAGTTGAAGATAGAGTTGTTCCTGTTACTAATAGAAGTGATGATCCTCCACCACCTCCTGAAGTACCAGATGTTCCACTTGTTCCTGCTGCTCCATCTGTCCCTGATGTTCCGTTTGTTCCAATTCCTGAAGTACCAGATGTTCCTGAACTACCATCTGTTCCCGATGTACCATTAGTTCCATTTTTACCATAAAGATTAAATGAAATATCATATTGTGATGAGTTAACAAATACAAAATTTATATAATCTGAAACTAATGATACATTAAAGGTCATCCAAGTATGTCCACCAGAAACATAAGTGGTTGCTGATGAAGCGCTATAAATAATTTTATCACCATAACCTTGTTTACTTTCTATTTGTAAAAATAATGGAGCTCCTAAATTAACTGATGAAACTAAATAATTTAGATAGTTTGTATAATCGGTTCCATTAGAATAATAATAAAATGAAAATTGAGTTATACCTGATGGATAAGTTACATCAAGATTTACAAAAGAATCATATACCACACTTCCATTAGAATTAAATTTTGAACCTAATGGATTTGATGGTGATGTTGATCCTGATGTATATTGATATTGTATCCCTATTGAACCATCTTGTCCTGATGTACCTGAAGTACCATTTGTTCCAATACCTGAAGTTCCTGAAGTTCCGTTTATACCTGACGAACCATCTGTACCTGAAGTCCCATTTGTACCTGAAGTTCCGTTTATACCTGACGAACCATCTGTACCAGCAGTTCCTGACATTCCTGATGTTCCACTTGATCCTGATGACCCTGATGATCCGCTTGATCCCGATGATCCGCTAGTTCCACTTGTACCATCTGTTCCTGATGTCCCCGAAGTTCCAGATGTACCCGTACCTCCTGTACTACCTGTTACAGTAATTGTATTACCTGAAGCATCTAATGCTAAAAATGTTGTACTTGATCCTGAACTTAATCCTGAAAATACAATGGTATTACCAGCAGATACAATAATATCTTCTCCATTGGTAAAATTACCTTGAAATAATACTTGACCTAAATCAGGGGTTGAAGCAGTAATACCTGATAATGATATAGGATAAATCCCATTGTCGGTTCTAATCCATAAAGCATCATCGGCAACGTTACAATACATTTCACCAACAAATAAGTCAGTAGGAATCATCTCATTTAGTGTGGTCCCTGTTGGTATGGTTGGAACTTGTCCTGTTTGACCAGTTCTTTTTAATAATAATCGTGAGTATTCAATCTTATCAGACATTCTTTTTTTAATTAAATATTTTAGTTTGGTGATTGTTTTTATGAACTACAGAAATGTACCGCTATACAATCAGAACAAGATCCAATACTTACATCTAATAATGTTCCTATAAAAGCAGGACTTCCAATTTTTTCTTCAGTTAATTGATAACATTGTCCTCCAACTAACACTAATCTTCCAACTAATCCTGATGATGGTAATACAGTATATATCTCATCAGCACTACAACAAGAACTAGCCAAATACATAATACCTGAAGATGGTGTCGGAGTTGGAGTTTTTGTTTGTGTTGGAGTATTTGTTAATGTTGGGGTAACACTTGGTGTTAAAGTTTGAGTTTTTGTTATTGTTGGTGTAATACTTGGAGTAGGAGTTAAAGTAGATGTTGGTGTTGGTGTAGGTGTTGGAGTTAAATCAATAACAATTGGTTCAGGATCACTACCATTTATAATTGGTCTTAATTTACTATCCCCACCATAATTTCTTACAGATTGATAAGTACCATCAATGATATCTATAAGATTTGTTTTACCAACATACATTACAGTTTCATATCCAGCTTCAGTAATGGTTGGATAATACCATCTAAACCCATCAGAATTCAATACAAGGTTACCTACAACGATTGAATCACTCTCAACTGAGTTATGATTATTTCCAACAATTAAAACGTTTCTGGTGTCGGCATTTACAGTATTTCCATCACCTAATACCAATACATTTTCTGATGATGGATCAACATAATTACTTGTACCTTTAACAATTACCGTATTTGAGTTGATAATATTTTGATTTTTATTCATCTCAAATGGTCTTTCAACATATACAGCTCCACTTCTCAATTGGAATTCAGGAGCAACTCCATTACCACCAACAGGTGGATATCCTGTTTGTACTCCCCAAGGCTCACCAGGTGTACTAATAATTGGTTTTTTGGCTTGACAGAAACCATTTGTCCAATATCCACCAAAATATAAACAACATTCTTGAGTAATTGGTTGAGCAGATGGGGATACAATTATCCACCCCCATTTAGTTTGTTTTACATATACATCATCAGGACAATCAATTTCAGATGTTGCTACCTCACTATTATCATTATAGAAGATATCTAAGTCATTTAATTTATATAAAATTACTTTTGTGGTTCTATCTATAGCATTTGGATTATAATCTTCAATCCTATTTACCCTCCAATAAGCATTATCAATCAAAATTATATCCCTAAAATCAAATTGATTTAAATCACTTGGAGTGAGATAAAAGTAAGCCTCTAATAATTTGGCATTAACATCAGTAATATCGTTAAATGTAGATAGGTAAAATTGGTTAATAAGGTTATTTGATGGACAACATAACGATGTATTGTAATATAATGTGGTTGAATTATTCCATTCCAATGTATATTCAGGATCAAATGGGTCATCATACATACCAGCATATACATAGGTCCAACTATAACTGATTGTACTTGTTGGGTTATCTCTTAATCCAATTCTAGTGGTATTGGCTTGTATTGTTTGAGTTAATTTCTTAACAAATAAAATACGAGGTTTAACTTTAGCTGGTCTTAAATTGGAATTACCATCAATATCACAAAAGAATGGAGCCACATATGGTGTAATGAAATTATCACTTACAGGGGTTGGGGCTAATTGTAATTCAACTTTATTAACAGTTGTTGAAAAGTCATTAATAAAATCAATATAAGCATCTCCATATATTCTACCAGATGTCTCTTCATATAATTTATTATAGTAATCACTATCTTGAGTATATGTAAATTCATATGATTTAACATCTAATTCACTCATTGGTGTCTGCTTAATATCTTGATCATAATCCAATTTATATGTCCAATCACGAACTAATTGTTTGGAAGCATAATAATCATCTCGTGGTTCAATGATGAGGTTATTAGGATTGTTAGGATCATCACTTACAATCAAGTTAAACATCTTCACAACATCAATAAAAAGATCTCTCATTTTAATTGTTGGTAACATTGTTGATAACCTTAATAAATTATTAACATTGTAATTGACATTGGTTGCTGGTTTGATTTGAATTCTATTTGGACTTCCGCCTCTTGTTAATGGATATACTACAGCCGCTACCAATACTTTATCAACATTTGAAGACCAAGTAACACTAGTTGGATAATATAAACCAAATGATATTCTAATTTTTTCACCTGTATTTAACCATACTGATGGAATATTCATATTCATAGCATACTCGGCATCAGATAACCACCAACCTGGCATAAAACCTGTTGATGGTACTGTGGTATTACCAAACGCACTTCTACCTGTTGAGTTAGCAAGTGGTGGAGTAATACTTAAGTTACCTGTAGTATATAATTGTGTTTGAACCCCATTAACACCAACCTTATATATTCTAGCATTATAAGTTATTACTCCTGAAATCCATTTAAAATTTGATCCTGTCTCGTGTCTATAATACATTTGAAATGCTGTATCTACATCTACTTCATAGAATCCTGGAACTGTTGCTGTATATTGTGAAATACTTTGTGGTGTCCCCAAATATACCCATTCATTAGATGGATCTTGATATTGTTGACCACCTACAAATGATGTCTCATCACTATAAGGAACATACCAAGAACCATTTGTTGTATTACTCCACCAAGTATTTGTTTTCTTTAACATTGGGGATATAGCTGTAGTTCCACATAGAAGACATTGTGGTATTTGTGGTGAGTTAATCCAATTAAGTTGTAATCCATTATATAATGGTGAAGCCATTGTATATCCAACAGTACTAGCAACCCCCACTCTTACGGTTCTATCAAGGATATTTTGACTATCATAAGTTGGATTATCCGTTGGCATTACCAATGATTTAAAATAATCAGAGTTAAAGAAATCGGATGTATATGTATATCCCGCCCATTGGAACATTTTATCCATCAATGTTTTTAGATATACAGCAGGATTTAAATCAAAAGCGTTAAATATTTTATTTGATACAGAATTAGACCCATTTACAGTAAGTGGATAGATATAACCAACACCAGGATTTTCATTTGTAAGAACACCATTTATGTAAATATCGTTATTATATGATAATTGAATGTTAGTTATATTACGATAGTGATCATATTCATCTAAATTTAATTGAGCAATATAATAATCAGCAAAAGCCACAATTATATTCTTAAATAAACCTGTAATTACGACCTCATATTCAACCAATTTTTGATTAGTAATGATGTTAAGAAGTTGTAAATTTCCATAAAATACGATCTCATCACCAATTGCTATTTGAACGGGTAATGATTTTTTTGGATTAAATGATGTATTAGATATATCAATATTGATCTCAAATATATTTACAAAGAAAGCATTGTTATTTGGGGTACCAGGAATAACGATTGTTTTTGAAAATGAAGCCTTTTTTGTTGACACATCTTCAATATCATCAATCTGATATGTTAGAGATATATCAAAATCATCGTAGGTATCTATCTCTTTTCCCCTTGATATAATCTTAAATTGGTTAATAGCCGCCATTAAAATCTAAATTCATTGTTACTTACCCTCACATTAAATGTGTATGAGAATAATTGCTCGTTTATGTTCTTATATATTTCAGTTTTTGGTTGATCTAAATGACAGTTAAATAAACGATTGTCAGGGGTTTGAATATATACGGAAGGTGATTGTACCAAATCCTTAATTAAATACCTCTCAAACTCATATAACCACCCTGAATTCAACGTTAATGACTCTCTACTTCTCTCATAAAAAACCTTTTCCCCCACTCCATAGTCATCATAATCAAATGTATTATTATCCCATTTACCTTCTTGTTGATAATATGTCTTCTTCTCACTCTCAATATAATCACGGGAGATATAAATAAAAGGGTAAGAGATAAAAGATCCATACTGATCTTTCCACATTAGATGATATACCTCATACATTGAACAATCTCCATTCAATTTGAAACAGATTTTATTACTTGATTGAGATGGAATACCTGTAGAATTATAAGTGTTTACAGTATAACTAACAATGTTATTAACATAGTTATTGAATACGTTAGTATAATTGACATATGGAGACCCACTAATTTGACCTAATCCAACAGGAGAATAAAAATCTATACTACCTGTTGGTTTTGGTATGTATATTGATCCTAATGTAGCACCAGCAGCATTAAAGAATTCATAGAACATACCATCAGCAAATAACGAACTATTTTGGTGAGCCAATAAGAATGCTATCGTATTAGGTTCAATTCTATAACAAGTGGCTCCTGATAAAATGGTTGAAATATTATTACCACTGAATGGTCTATTTTGAATTACATATGGATCAAATGCTGTAACTGAATAATCAGGTCTATTGATATGAGCATTATACACACAGAACCCACTATAGTTTCTATAGGCGTTGATATTTTGTTGTAATATATTTCCCGAATATTTGATAATACCTGAAATTGGAACTGATGATCCAGCCCAAGCAACATCTGTTTTAATAACCACACCATATGTTGGATCTACATAGATATCTATAATCGTTGCTGTAGTATTATAAGATGGTTTTGGAATACCATAGATATAACCTGGTATAGATGAGTTACCTTGAAATGCTTGATAAGTTACAAGTGATGTAAGAGTTGGGGCTGGTGTTGGTCTAACACTTGTATTACCATTGTAATTTGTGATCACAGTTTGACCAGCAACTTGAATTGGTTGTCCCCCCGTAAATGAATGTGATTGAGATGAGTTATATCTAGCAAAACCTGCTGGTGCTGTACTGTTTGAAATTGAGGTATAAGCCCAAGCAACAGGATTTTGTTGTATTTGAATTACATCCCCAATTTGGAATGGTATACCTGTCAATGAAGTTATTGTTGAATTATAAAATCCTACTGTACCTAAGAAAATATTATCCTCAAATTCAAAGACATATTGACTTTCATATCCAGCAATGATACCAAAACATTTCTTAGTATCAGGACCATTATAGGCTAACTGATAATTTACAGTTTGACCTGTTAAGTTTTGTGATACTTGATCCTTCATAACGTTACTCATATCCAATTTACCGAATCCTTGTTGATCGGGGGATAATTTCCATTTATAAAATTTAGAAATAGGTATAGGAAACGAGGTAAATAAAATTGATGGAAATAAATCAATTACAATTTTTGTAGGTGAGGTTACCAATATAATATTATAGTATCCTGTTTGTTGATTAGAAGCAATCGTATCATCTAATAGAATTGTATCCCCCTTCACAAATGAATGTGGGGTTGAAGTTGTTAATTCCGTATATATGGTTGATTGATACGTATATGGTGCTGCTGCTGATACATTCACAGTATCATATGTAGCATTAATAATATATTTGAATTGTTGTACTTGATTGTAATCATCATCAAATACCTTTAATGGAACCGCTGAATAAGCAGCCATATATTGATATGGTAATGTAATCGCTGAATAAGCCATAGAATATTTTTAATTAAATATTCCAAATAGACAAGTGTTTTTATACACCTTTATCAAATTTAATCTGAGCTGCTTGATAATTTCTTTCCAATAACTTAACGATGTTATTAACCATTCTCTCCTCGTATATTCTATTAGCGTTTCTTGATGTCTCTATAATATTAAGTGTTTTTCTAATTACATTGGTTGGCTTGATACCAAATCTATGAATATTCTTTTGAGCACCATAAGCAGCACCTTCAGGTAATCCTTTTACTCTCGCCCATCTTAATAGGGGAGCAATTGGGGGGTATTTAGCCCCCGCTCTTCTACCTTGATCAACATATTTCAGGTAATCCTCACTTAATAATTGTACTTGAATCCCCTGTGCTGTTGGTTGTAATCTATAATTTATTGATCTAATTAACCTACCTGTAGCAACTTTTGGAAACGGTCTTAAACCTGATCTTGATGGTATGGTATTATTCTTCAATAGGGTAACAAGGATCTTTACATAATCCTTACCAAATTGATTGGCTAATACAGGATCAATAAATGTATCCTTAGCCATTTTCTAATTGTTTTTTCAATAATTTAATTTGTCTTTCCAAGTCCATTATCTTTAATTCTTTCATAACTAATAATTGTTCTAAATCAGTTTGAACTGGCTTAGGTTCTAATTGAACCGCTTTTTTACTGTCGTTGTGGATTACTTGTCCATCTTTAATAATTTTGATACTCATATATTTTAATTTTTAATAGTTTATATGAAATTAGGAATATAATTCTGGCATGGTATTGAAACATTCCAACAACAACTAATATTAGCAATTGTTTGACCAACCCCCAAACTTGAAGAAAGATCTAATACATAAGTTTGTTGTCCAAGTGGATATGTAAATGTTGGGTTAACAACTGTACCTGTTGATCCTGTCACAAATATTTCACCTGTCCATGCACATTGATTTGGGCCAGGCCCTATATTCCAAAATGTATCCCAACATTGTATATTGATTTGTTGACTTGTTGCTCCTGTTACATTAGCCGTAAAATATTGATATACTGTTACAGGTGATGGAGTAGGGGTAGGTGTTGGTGTAGCAGTAGGTGTTGGAGTACTTGTTACTTGTGCTGGTGTTGGAGTGGGGGTATTAAAATATGGATTTTCAGGTATAATACAGTTCACATATTTTAATTTCAATATAATTCTAGCAACAATACCTGTTGCTTTATCTGTGGTCTCGTCTACAGCAGGATAAAATGTAACATCTTGGGAAATAAATATTCCATAGGTCTGCCAATTTTGGGCTATATCTGTTAATAAATCCTGTAGAACTTGTAACATATCACTCAAGATCTCTTGTGAATTGTCTGATGGGAATCCATTTGTATCCAAATAGTTCTCTTGAATATTGATCTTATCCATAAACATAATGGAAAATGATAGTTCAGGTATAGCAGTTTTATTGTGACCCGCTTGAGCTATGGTACTATCATCGTTCATCATAACCCACATATATGGGAAATTCATTTGTCTTGAAGTACTGATGTCGTAAGGTTCCCCAAATCCAAAATCATTCAAAAAATAGTTATTCTGTTGGAACAGTTGGAACCATTTTATCAATTGATTTAATGTTATTACGTTTGTTATAGCCATTATAATGAGTTTTTATTCTTTAATTCTTCTTTATTTTTAAAATATCCCAACCAATTCAGACAGTGTACATAACTCATTTTATACACCTCATCTTCTTTTAGATTCAATTTTTCCATCAGTGTGTATACAAAATCCAACCATACATATCGGTTATCCATTTTCTTTTTATCCCCCAAGAGTTTTTTAAATCTCTCATTTTCGGTAGTTACTTCTCGTTGTTTTTGGAAGAGTCCGTCATATTGTTGAGTAACGAATCTCTTCCAGTTAAAAAAAAATTGAAGATGTGGTTAATTTCACTAATTTTAATCTTCTTAAATTTCTCTTCACGAGACATAAATTTAGTATTATATTTTTCCAAGTTACCATTTTCCTTTTTCTTACGTAAAAATATACATAATAATTTAGGCATTACCTTCTTTACATCACCATTCACTGATTGTAATATCGTCTCAATTGAGATAATTTCACCAGCAGTATATTTATTAAACTCTGAATAGAGAAAATATTCCTCCCCATCCACAATAATTGACTCTTTTTTTAAGTCCTCAACTGGCTTATAAAAGAATTCTAAAGCCTTAATCAATTGCTTAAAATCATCAAAATCAATTTGTTCGATAATTTCTCTATCAATTCCTGATAATTGATGAATCAACTCAAATGAATAGAATGGTCCTTGATGGATATTCGTATCAATTGAATATATATTACTAAATTGTTCTATAGTAACTTCTGACCAATCACTTGGAAATTCATAATTTTTTACTTCTTCGTCATCTACTTGTACATTAATCTGTATCATATTTCTTTATATTAAAAATAAATATCTCCTCTATGGAAATGTTTTTATACGTTCATAAATCCCATTATAGGTCTCTTACTTCCTTCTTTTCTTACCCCCAATTTGGACATAGCCACATATCTTAAAGCATCACAGGCGTGGTTATGAGCATCAATGGGGGTTGTATCATATCCACCATCTCTATTCTTCTTCCACATATACTTCTGAAATTCATTAAGAATATTCTCTGATCTCTTGGTTACAAACATTTTCTTCTGTTGGAGTATTTGTATTCCATAGTTCACACTGTCTTTCCCCTTCTCAACTGATTTAACTTGATGTCCGTATCGTTTTAACTCTTGGATGGACTTGGGTTCAGCAGAGTCAGCAAAGATCTCACCAGAGACGTTATATTGTTTCATTAGAGATGATAGTTCAGAATTCAATAATCCTGTCTGATATACAACCTCATCTACAATAATATCATCATTGTATTTGTATAGAGCAATCAGAGCAGCAGGATCATAACTATATCCAAAGTCCAATCCATATCCTAACAATCTTGCTTCATCGGGGATCTTATCTATGGTCTCATAGTCATTGAAGATGGTCCCCTCCACTTGTCCTATTTCTCCATCAAGATATACCTTACACCAGTTATCCCAATAGGTTGAGGTCTTGGCTTTCTCTCTATTACTCTCCAACATCTTTACAACCTCATCAGATAACGCCTGATTGTCTTTATAATTGAGAATGATGAAATCTGTGTCAGGTTGATTTATAACCTCTGTATGAGCCCAAAATCTTGCTGATGGATTGTAGTCAAGATATATGTCCCCACTTGTACGGATGGCTAACTGAAGATAGGCTTCATAGTTAATTGAATTACACTCATTGATGTATAGGATCTGTCTTCTACCCCCACGTAGTTTTTCTTCACTATCAGCAGAGAAGAATTCAATATAGGATCCATTTGTAAATTCGTATCGTAAGAGGGTTTTATTATAGTTGGAAGCAATATACCTACCTGTATCCTTCATAATCTTTAAGAAGTCACGTATGGCTCCTCTACGAAGGTGGGGGATACTTTCAGAAACAACAGATACTTCAAGACCAGGATTTTTAATACATCTATCAATCAACAGGATTAGAATACTGATTGTCTTTCCTGCTGATGAACCCCCCTGTACTACCTTAATTCTATTCTTAAGGGATCTGATTTTCTTTAATGCTGTTGTCTGTTTATAATTCATTCATCATCATCAGGAAGCAATGGTTGTTCCTGTATTGAAATCTCTTGTCTTGTTGGAGCATCAAATCCTGACATCTTTGAAATAAGTTCTATCGCCTTCATAGCGGTAGCATCTCTTACTCCCTTGTTGTTATTTTTGATTTCTACCAAATCATTTAAGAGTTCTTCTTTGGTTATTTGTAGTCGTTGTGCTGTCTTTTCTCCTTCTTGTTGGAGGTATTCTTTAATTCTAACATTATCTAACAATCTTGGACCACTTGCTCCGGCAACT
>Ga0315909_10008494_pt1 | contig 11249 bp, 9 predicted proteins | sample LakEriMetagenome_11_FD_203527 | JGI IMG/M metagenome (GOLD analysis project Ga0315909, IMG submission 203527) | Freshwater fungal communities from buoy surface, Lake Erie, Ohio, United States - Buoy 2 MA125 | ecosystem: Environmental > Aquatic > Freshwater > Lake | place: USA: Lake Erie, Ohio...
CATTACGCCTGCACCGCAGTTCACGCACGCTCTCACGAGTCCTCGTATCGCTGAAAGATGGCATCACTCGCGCCGCTTCACCCACTGCGCGACATCACGCAGCACCTCCGCGTGCTGCACGTCGTGCAGCAGCAGATGATGGCTCCGCGGATACCACAGCAGCCGTTTGTCATTGCTGCCGACTTGATGAAACAACGCCTCCACTTGTGACGGCGACGACACGACGTCGTGCGGCGAGGCGAGCATGAGCACCGGAATCGCAATCCTTCCCGCGGCGTCTCGATTTACCCGCAGCAAATCATCCACCCCGCGCAGCAGACGCAGCGTGAAAGCGGGCACATGGTGCGGCGTCCTCGCCATCTGCCCGCCGTGTGTGCTCGTGCTGGTCACGCGGATTTTGCTTTCGTCCATCCCGGCGAGGTTGCCGAGTTTCACGCGATACGTCGGCAGCACATGCGACACGGCGCGCAGGAACGCGCGGCTGAGGCTGCTCACATGCACCCGCAATCCGCCGATCGGCGTCGCGAGGATGAGTCCGCCAGGCCTCGCGCACGGATCGATTTTTGCCGCCGTATGCAATGCGATCAGCGAGCCTAGGCTCTCGCCGTACCAGAGGATCGGAATGTCGGGATGCCGTTCGCTCACAAGTGTGTGAAACGCCGCGATGTCACGCAGCCACGTCCGCGGGTGATCAATGTCGCCACGTCGCGCGAGATCGGGATCATTTCCCTGCCCCCGCAATTCATACGCGAGCACCGCGATGCCGTGTGGCGACAGCCGTTCGCCGAGAAGATGGAAGTCCTCCGCGGCGCCGCTGAGCCCGTGCACCGCGATGATCACGCAGCGCGGTTTCACTCTGTCCGGCACGCGCCATTCGCGCCACGGCATCTGCTTGCCATCGGTGCTCGTCCAAGTCTTCGCGCCGAGCGCGGGACGCACATTCGCGCGGGGCGCGGAGCACGAGGCGAACGCGCAGGCCGCGATGGCGAGCGCGGCGGGGGAAAAAATTTTCATGACGAGTCTCGGCATCATCTTGCAGGCGTGCGCGGAAGCGTCACAGCGCATCGCGATCCGCGCAACCATGTAGCCGCGCTTGTGAAAGCGCGGACTGTTCGAAACACCATGCGCTGGGTGCAGAAATATGGCGGCCCCCTCTTGCTTCCCGCGCGGCGTTTCCCGCAGGCTGCGCGCATCATCCACCAGCCCCGACGCTCACTCCTGCCCTGGCTCCTCGCGCTCGCCACACTGCTCCCCGTCGTGGTCTGGCCCGGTGATGTCTCGTGGCTCATTGACGAGCCGCGGCTGATCGCAAACGCGTTTTATTTCAACCAGGATCACATGCCTGCGCACACCGGGCTGTTTGGAAATTTCGGCGTGCCCTACGGCCCCGTGCCCACGCAGACCTACCAGTTGCTCCTCGGCATCACGCACGATCCGTTATCGCTCGTCGCCTTGCGCGGGCTGCTCTGCGCGGGGCTCACCGGCATCGGTCTGATCTGGCTGGCACGCTCACTCGGCCTTCGCGCGTGGTTCGCCGCGGTGATTCTCGCCGCACCCAACATCGTCGCATTCCACCGCATCCTGTGGGACGCGAGCTTCACCATCCCGCTCGGCGCGCTGTGCCTCGCGGCGCTCGCGGATTTCTTGCAGACGAAGCGCCCGTGGTCCCTGCGGCTGTGCGCCGTGTGCACCGTGCTGCTGCCCATCAATCACCCTCAGGCGCTCCCGCTCGCGCTGCCCGTCGGCGCATATTTGCTGTGGCGGCACCGCGCGGATTTCCGTGCGGACAAAATCGCAATGCGGCGTATCGGCGCGCTGCTTTTCATCCTGCACTTCCTCTACATCGGCGCGGTCGCCGGCGTGGTCTGGTGGAAGCTCACGCACGGCGCGGTGAATCTCCAATATCCGGTGAAAAATGCGCGCTGGCTCTCGATGCTCGCGCCCTTCCTCGGCGGAAATCTTCTCACGGGATTCGACTACGCCCGCAGCGTCGCGCGGCCCGACGGCCCTGCATGGCTCATCGAATCTGCGATGTGGGCCTCGCGCCTCATCTACCCGATCCTCTGGATCGGAATCGCCGCAGCAGCCACGCGCATCGCGCCGGTCGTGCGCGCACTCCGCGCCGGTGTCGCCGTCGCCACGCGCGATCTTTTTCCCGTCCTGCTCATCGCGTGCCTCGTCGTGCAGTTCATCATCTTCACCGCGCTGCGCATCCCGCCGGGGCCGCAATATTTTTTCGGCACCTTCGCACTGCACGCGGCACTCGCATTTTTCGGCATTGAGGCGCTCAGAAAAGTGCGCCTCGCCGTGCCCGTCGGCGCGCTGCTCGCTGCGACGAATGCCTACATCACGCTCGGCGGAATGGCCGCCGTCCACACGCGCGGCTATGAGGCGCCCGGCTGGCCCACGATGGCAAACTGCCTCGGCGCAGTCCGCCAGCTCGACCGCTACGCCGACCAGGTCGTGCTCACCGACATCGAGCTTTTCCAACGCTACCCGCAGCCCATCCGCACGCTGCGCCTGCTGTCACCGCCGCCCCCCGGCCCGAAGCCGCGGAACCGGCACCTGCTGCTCACCTACAAACGCAAGGACGGCATCAAGACCGGCGAGATCGTCGTCGTCGAACTCGCGCGGGACGAAAAGCACCCGCTTGGATCAAGCCTCGTGGACATCACGCCGCTGCCGCAAGGGTGGAATCCCGATCCGAGTTTCTGGTAGCGGCGGAGCGGCACAAAACTGACACCCATTTTTCCGATTCACACCTCCCCCACCCTCGTCGCATTCGCGCTGCTCCTTTCGTCATTCGTCATCCCGCATTCATCATTCGCCGATGCCGCGGCGAAAAAGCCGAACGTCTTCTTCATCATCGCCGACGATCTGAACGCCGACATCGGCGCATACGGGCATCCGCTCGTGAAAACGCCGAACATCGTTCGCCTTGCCGCACGCGGTGTGCGCTTCGATCGTGCGTATTGCCAGTTCCCGCTGTGAGGGCTGAGCCGGAACTCCATGCTCACCGGGCTGTATCCGAACAGCACGGGTATCCTCGCAAACGCGCAGCTTTTCCGGCAGACGATTCCGTCTGCGGTAAGCCTGCCACAGGCGTTCCGTCTCGACGGCTACCTCGCCGTCGGCATCGGCCCGCCCTATCACTACAACGAGCCGAACTCGATCGGCACAAATGGTCACGACGATCCCGGCTCCTGGAAAATGGAGAACAATCCCGCGATCTGCGACCGCATGCAGGAGGAGCCGGAAATCTTCAGCCTCACGCCGGGACAATTCGGAGGCACGCTGAGCGGGCTCGCATCGAAGAATCCAGACGTGAAGCACACCGACAGCATGGAAGCCGCGGACGCCGAGTGGGTGCTGGAGCGCGGCGCAAAGCCGTCAAGGCGACGTTCCCATCGGACGGCACGACGCCCGAACTTCGCGACGGAACGTGGGCTACAAATCCCACCGATCCGTGAGCAGCGCGGCCTAATTGAATTTCAGCGGCTCCGGCGGATCGAGTTTCACGTCGGAGTTTGGTGCAGGCGGGATCACGATCGGACGCGGCGCAGGAATGCTCGGTCCCGGTGCGCTCCCATCGCTTACGGGGATGTCCCCGGTCGAGCTGATGGGTGCCTGCGAATTCCCCACACCGGCGAGCTGCAACTGCCTCTCGAGCGCGAGGTGCGAGCCGTAAGGATCGTTCCCGATCACCGTGGGCCCGGCGAGGGCGATGGTCTTCAGTGTCTGCTGCTCTGCGACACGCGCACGCGGCACACCGTCGGCTGAGGGTTTGCCGAAATTTGCGACCGGCCCAAATCCGCTATGGACTGGACACGGATCCTTCGGGGCCTGCGCCTCGGTGCAGATTTCCTGATACGTCGTGCGCACGCCACCTTCGAGGCACTTCGCCGTGGCGAGCCCGCCGCTCGCGCGGCAAATCTCCACGCGGATGATTCCCTTCGGCTGCACAAATTCCACGGGCTTATACGCGTCGAAGGATGCCTTCATGTTCTCCGCCCACACGGGCAGCGCGATGTCCTTTCCGAACGCGCCGCGATAGATGCTCGCACGCGATTTTCCGCGCTGCTGGTCGAATCCGATCCACACGCCACACGTCACCGCGCTGCTGTATCCGACGAACCACGCATCCGTAAAATTGTAACCTGTCCCCGTCTTTCCGCCGAGCGGGTAACGCTTCAGACCGAGTTCCGACGTCGCGCGCTCCGCCGTGCCTTCCGGCTCGAGCACCTGCGCGAGACAGGTGTGGATTTCGTATGCCGTAGTCTCCTTGATCACGCGGACGCTCTCCGGCTTTTCCTCGTAGATGACGTTGCCCAACTTGTCCTCGATGCGCCGGATGATGAACGTGTTCGCGGGCCTCATGCCGCCGTTTGCAAACATGGTGTACGCGAGCGTGAGTTCCATCGGCCCGACTTCGCTGCCGCCGAGATATGTGCGGGGGAAACGAGCGAGGTCGCTGGAAATTCCCGCATTCTCCACGAGTTCCAATACGTCATTTATGCCGGTTGCCATCCCGAGCCGCACGGTTGCGGCGTTCTTGGATTTCACGAGCGCGGTGCGCGCCGAGATCGTTCCCTCGAAACGGTTGTCCGCACGCTCCGGCCCCCACTCGCCGAGGATTCCCGTCGTGCCGCCGATCATCACCTTCGTATTGTCCATCACGGCATCCTCGATCGTCGTGCCGGGGAACATCCCCTTCTCAAACGCCGCCGCATACACGAGCGGTTTGAATGCGGTGCCGGGCGGGAGCTGCACCTGCCGCGTGCGGTTCAGCTCGCTGTGCGCAAAGTCGCGCCCGCCGACCATCGCGAGAATGCCGCCGGTCTTGTTTTCGAGCATGACCACCGCGCCTTGCAGGTATTCAGGGTTGATGCGCTTGGCCTCGGCGTCGAGCGGCTGCTTGTTCGCCGCCTCGTAGATGCGCGTGTAATCCGCGAGCGTCTGCCGCTTTGCATTCGGATCCTGCGGCTGGAAATCGGGACGCTGCTCGACGGAATTCAGCTCCGCGCGCAGCGACTCCTCCGCCTTTTTTTGCAGCGCGGAATCAATCGTCGTGAAAATGCGCAGCCCCTCGCTCGTCGCACGGTCGCGGCCCACGATTTTCAGCACCTGCTGGTACACGAGGTCGGCGGGATAATTTTCCTGATGCACCGGATGCTTGTTCTTCAGCACCGGCTCCGTCTTGAACGCAATGTCGTACTGCTCCCGCGTGATCCGCTTCAGCTCCAGCATGCGATTCAGGACGCGGTTCCGCTCATCGATGCACGCGCTGTAGTTCCGCCACGGTGAAAGCTTGTCCGGGCTGCGCAACAATCCGCACAGCATCGCCGCCTCGCCGAAATCCACCTCCGACGCATTTTTTCCGAAGTAACCCTTCGCCGCCGACTGCGCACCGAAGAAGCCGTTCCCGAAATAAACGCGGTTCAGGTAAAGCTCGAGGATATGATCCTTCGAGCAATGCTTCTCGATCTCCCGCGCCACGAACATCTCGCGCAGCTTGCGCTCCTTCGAGCGGTCATTCGGCGGGAGCTGCTCGGGGAAAGTGTTTCGCGCGAGCTGCTGCGTGAGCGTGCTAGCGCCCTGCTTGTCCCTGCCGGAGCGCCAGTTTTCATACACCGCGCGCACCACGCCCTTCACGTCCACGCCCGTGTGCTCGTAGAAGCGCGCGTCCTCCGCCGAGATCACCGCCTCCCGCAGCGTCAGCGCGAGATGCGTGAGATCCACCTGGTCGCGGTTCTGTGTGAAAATCTTGCCAAGCAGCGCACCGCGCCGGTCCAGCACGACGCTCGCGGACTCCATCGCAGTCAGCCGCGTGTAGTCGAACTGCCGCGCCTGCGCCTCGTATTCCCACTTCACCTTGTAAAAAATCACGGCGGCCACAATCGCGATGATCAGCAGCGTGCAGAACGGAATGGTGAACCACCACCGGAGGAACCAGCGCTTTTTCTGTCTCGGCAAATCCAACATGAAATGGGCGGACACCTTCGCAAATCCCCGCCGCCGCGCAACCCGAGAGTTGCCCCGTGGACTGAGTTTGCCCGGAGAGCCGCATGGAGGGAAAAGTTCTCAGTTCTCAGTGCTCAGTGCTCAGACTCGAACTGCACGACTACTGAGAACTGAGAACTGAGAACTGAGCACTGAGCACTGAGCACTGCCCCGCACGCCGCCGCTTGCCTTGCGCCGCCAACCGCGCATCGTCGCGCGATGCACCCCAGCGAAAAGGCTCGCCTCTTTCATGAACTCAGCCGCCTTGTGCACGCTGGCACGCCTTTTCCGAAAGCCATCGCCACCCTCGCGCAGCTCAGCCACGGACAGGTCCGCTCATCGCTGCTGCGCATCCGCGACGCGCTCGATCGCGGCGCATCCGTCGGCGACTCGCTGGTCGCCGGCTCGCCGCTCATCTCGCCGCTGGAAGCGTGCGTCCTCACCGCCACCGACCGCGCGGGCCGGCTCGATACCGGTCTCGAACACGCCTCGCAATACCACGCCGCCATCGCCGGCGCGCGCGCGCGCATCCACGCCCGGCTCGCCTACCCGGTCTTCGTCATCCATTTTGCGCTGCTCATCCTCCCGCTGCCGATGGTCTTCTCGGAAAATGGCGGCTTTCTCCCGTTTCTGAAAGCTGCGGTCCTCGCCATCGGCGGACTCTGGCTGTGCATTTTCGCCATCGGCGCGGTCCTCGGCGTACTCCTCAGCGCCGCGGAAAATGGCGCGGCACCCGACCGCCTGCTGCGCGCCGTGCCGGTGTTCGGAAAGCTGCGCCGGGACTTCGCGCTCGCACGGTTTTGCTCCGCCTACCACATGCAGCTCGATGCCGGTGTGAACATCCTCACCGGCCTGGAGAAGTCCGGCGCCGCGAGCGGTAGCGCAATCCTCCGCGAAGCCGTCGCCAGCGCGATGCCCGCTGTCCGTGCAGGCGGGCAGGTCGGCCCTGCATTGGAAACGACGCGCGCATTTCCCGCATTATTCATCCGCGCCTTCGCAGTCGGTGAGCAAACCGGCGAACTCGATCACGAGCTTCAGCGCCTCGGGGAAGACTGCCGCACCGCAGCCATGCGCCGCCTGGAGATCATCTCCGAATGGTTGCCCCGGCTGATTTACATCGGCGTCATCTGCTACATCGGCTGGCGCATCGTCTCCGCCTACGCCGGGCAGATGCGCGACGTGCAGGAATTGATGAAACAGTAGCCTACTCGTCATTCGCTTCTTGGGCAGAAAGGGGCGATAAGGCGGATGGCCCTCGCTCTCCGCATTCTTTGACGATCAACCGGACTGCCACAGGAGCAGCGCGCCATCCGCAGCGCTGATTTTCTCGACTCCCCGCTTCGCACATGGCTTCCACGACACGACACTCCCTGTGACTCCCCAGCAAAAAGCAGAAAGCCTCGGCCCCAAATTCCAGAAGATCGCACCCGGCTACCTGAACCTCTGCAACCGCAGCGGCTCGCAGCTCCTCACCTCCGGCCATGTGAGCGACCTCAAGGGCAAACTCGGCGCCGACCTTGCCGAAGGCTACGCCGCCGCGAAAAACTGCGCGAAAAAATCCTCCGCTCAGTCTGGGACACGCACAGCACGCTCGACGGCCTGCGCGTCATCGAAGTCCTCGGCTGCGTGAACTCCACGCTCGAATTCAACGAACAGCAACGCGTGATCAACGGAGCCTCCGACCTGCAGCACGAAATCTTCGGCAGGGAAGGCGACGGCTTCCACGCCCGCAGCGCCCTCGGCTTTGCACAACTCCCGACCGGTGCGGCGGTCGAAGCCGAGGCGATCTTCGAGGTCAAGTAGCACCCCGCGCGCAACCACGGCGCAGGAGCATCCGGCAGGCGTATCAATCACGCTATTCAGCCTGTCTTCGGACGCGCGCCACGTTCCAAAAAGTCAGGGACTGGTGCGAGGAACATGGATGCCGGGCCGGGTTGACTTCCGCCGACGGGTAGGCGACGGAAGGGGGACAATGCGCTGGGCAATCCGTTTGGGCCGTATCGCCGGAATCGAAGTCCGGATCCATCTCACCTTTTTCCTGCTGCTCGCGTACCTCGGGTTCGCGGGCTACCAGACCGCGGGCGCAGGCGAGGCGCTGAAGCTCATGCTTCTCGTGTGCATCGTGTTTTCATGCGTGCTGCTGCACGAGTTCGGCCACGCGTTTGCCGCGCGCCGGTGCGGGATTCGCACGCCGGACATCACGCTGTTTCCATTCGGCGGCGTCGCGCGCATCGAGCGGATGCCGGAGAATCCACGCCAGGAAATCTTCATCGCGCTCGCGGGGCCCGCAGTGAATGTCATCATCGCAGGGGTGCTCTGGGCGGTGCTCGCAATCTCAGGGCGCCTCGCGTCGCCGGAGCACATGGGGACGCTCGGCACGCTCGCCTTTGAGGTGATGTGGATCAATGCGGTGCTGCTCGGCTTCAATCTCATCCCCGCGTTTCCGATGGACGGCGGCCGTGTGCTGCGGGCGCTGCTTGCCATGCGGCTCGACCACGGGCGGGCGACGCGCATCGCCGCGCACATCGGGCAGGCGCTTGCGGTCGCGCTCGGCCTCCTCGGCGTGTTCGGCATGAGCATCCGCGCGCATGTGATCGAGCCGAACCCGATGCTGATCGTCGTCGCGTTTTTCGTCTTCATGGCGGCGGCGAATGAGGCGGGCGCGGTGCAGCTCCAGTCCGTCACGCGCGGGCTGTCCGTCGCAGCGGCGATGGTCACGGACTTCCGCTCGCTGCCGCGGAATGCGAGCCTCGGCGAGGCGTCGGAAATGCTGCTGCACAGCTCGCAGCACGAGTTCCCCGTGATCGATCCCGATGGCACGCTGCGCGGGATTTTCACGCGCAGCGAACTCGTCTCGGCGCTGCGCGAGTCCGGGCCCGAGGGCTCGGTGCTCGGGGTGATGCGAGAAGGTTTTCCGATTGTGCATCCGCGCACGCCGTTTGATGAGGGCTTCCGGCTGATGCAGCAGAGCGGCACAAGCGTGCTGCCGGTGACGGACGAGGAAGGCAGGCTCGTCGGCCTTTTCACGATGGAAAACATCGGCGAGATGCTGATGGTGCGCACCGCGATCGCGCAGTCGCGCCGCGGGCGATAGTGCGCTGTCAGCCGGGAATTGATGGCGGCCAAAAGTTCTCAGTGGAGTCGGTCCGTGAGTCCGTTCTGAGCACTGAGCACTTCATCCAACAGCCATCAAACCACGACCGGGAGACCGCTCAGCCGCGCACGGGCAGCAGCAGGCGGTGGCACGATTCGGCGGCGGTCTCCTGATTCGAGATGAGGGTCATGCGGTCCTTGCGGAAGCCGGTCTCCGAGAGCAGCGCGGAAATCGCGGAACTGTCAGTGACCACTCCGGCGGCACGCGCGAGGCTCGCCGCGACGATTTTCCGTACGCCTGATTCGCCGAGGCGCGGCTCCGCGTCGTCCCGCACGGACAGTGCGACGAAGCGGAACTGGAATTCCTCCGCAAGACGCGCGGCGGCGCAGGCGCCCGGCAGCAACGAGGCCGTGAGCACGGCGTCGAAGTGCCAGTCGCGCCGCAGGCGGTCGAGCGGCTTGCGCAGCGCGTTCGCGGCGCGGCGGAGATACCAGGCGGTGCCGAGGAAAATCGGCTTTGGCACCGTGATGAATTCCGGGCGGAACGCGACATCCGACGCCCGCGGGTGGCAGCCTGCCGTGTGTCGCAGGACGATGGCGCGGGTCTGCCACCGGTCAGCGAGCGCCTGGAGCAGCGCGACATTTTCGAGGCCGCTCCACGAGTCATTCCCGTCGGGAAAAACATGCGAGATGAAGAGCAGGCGCATGGGTCAGTCTTCGTCCGGCTGGGGAGGAAGGAGCAATGTGAGAAGCATCGCCGGGATGAAGAGGAAGCCGTCGTAGAGGAGCGTCTGGCGGAAGTTGCCACCCTGCGTGATTTGCGCGGCGAAGATGGTCCCGGCAGCGGCGGCAATGCGTCCGATATTGTAGCAGAATCCCGCGCCAGTCGTGCGCAGCAAGACGGGGAAAAGCGGCGGCAGCAGCATCGTAAAAAGGCCGAAGACTCCGCTCCAGAATCCGACGGCGGGGAGCCAGAAGCGTGTCATCGCCGCGATGGAATGCACCGGCATGAAGGCGGCTGTCATCGTGACGAAGAAGCCGCCAAACATGATCAGCAACGCGCCCTTGTAGCCGATGCAGCGGGCAAGCCAGCCGGAGACGAAGTTGCCGATGATGCTGATTCCGATGACGAGGCCGAAGGTCGTGTTCACGAGCTTGTCGGAATCGGTGGGTGACATCGCCACGGACTTCGCGAGCGAGCTGACGTGCTGCGTCTGCCAGAACATGAACGCCCACCACGCAGTCAGCGAGAACGCGCAGATGCCGACGCAGACCAGCGTGGTGCGGAGCGCGGCCCCGCGGAAAAGATCCATCACGCTTGGCTTGGGTGTGTGCGCATGTTCGGCGGCCCAGGTCTCGGGCTCGGGGACGTGGCGGCGGATGTAGAAGACGAGGAACGCGGGCGCGACGCCAACGAGAAAAATCCAGCGCGGATGTTTGCCTGCGAGCAGTATCCCCGCGACGCACGCGACGAGCACGCCGAGATTCACGCCGGTCTGGAGGACGGCGGCGGTCCACGGGCGCCATTTTTTCGGCCACGTCTCGGAGAGCAGCGTGGAGCCGACGGCCCATTCGCCGCCGATGCCGAGCGCGGCGAGGAAGCGGAAGATCATGAGCTGCCACCACGTCTCCGCAAAAAACGAGAGGCCGGTGAACGCCGCATACGTGAGCACGGTGAGGGAGAGCGAGCGGCTGCGCCCGATGAGATCGCCGAGCCTGCCGAAGAATGCGCCGCCGAGCGCCCAGCCGATGAGGAACGCAGCCTGAATCCACGAGGCGCGCTTTTTGACCATGTCGTCGCCCTTGTGCTGCTGCGCGGAATGCACCAGGAATTCCTCGTTACTGATGCGGCCGTCGCGGTTCTTGTCGGCCTTTTCAAAATCCGCAGGCAGTTCCTTCACCGCCCACTCGCTCGCGTCGAGGAAGCCGTCGCCATTCTTGTCCGCCGTGGAAAACTCCGAGCGGAACGTGTCGCCGTTCACAAGGATCGCGACGAACGTGACGGCAACGAGCGTGAAGATGTGCATGTCCAGCCCGTCGAAAAGCCAGCCGAGCCACGCGGCGAGGCCGCTCTTGAGCTGTTGTGGGGAGAGGTCGCGGAGCTGCTGGGGTTCGTTGGGCATGGGGCCGATGCGAATGCCAGAATGCGCGGGCCG
>Ga0315909_10008497_pt1 | contig 11248 bp, 7 predicted proteins | sample LakEriMetagenome_11_FD_203527 | JGI IMG/M metagenome (GOLD analysis project Ga0315909, IMG submission 203527) | Freshwater fungal communities from buoy surface, Lake Erie, Ohio, United States - Buoy 2 MA125 | ecosystem: Environmental > Aquatic > Freshwater > Lake | place: USA: Lake Erie, Ohio...
CCTGACCTATGTACACCAAGGTCAGCATCATGAAAATAAAGGCCTGCAATAAAACGATCAGTATGTGGAAAATTGCCCAGATAGAGCCTGCGATAACCTGCATGCCAAAACCCCACCACGTTGCGGTAGAACCCAGCAAAGCAATCAGTAAGAAAACTAATTCGCCGGCATACATGTTTCCGAAAAGTCGCATGCCCAGAGACACTGTTTTGGCGACGTATTCAATCAAATTCAAACCCAGATTGGGTATCCACAGCGCTGGATGAGCTCCGAACGGTGCGCAAAAAAGCTCGTGTATAAAACCGCCGACGCCTTTGATTTTGATGTTGTAGTAAAGCATAAGGGCCAACACGCCTATCGACATACCCAGGGTGCCATTTAGGTCAGCGGTTGGAACGATGCGGAAGTGCGGGTCTACCCCGTACAAGCGGAAAATTCCGGCAAACAGATCGACCGGCAAAAAGTCGAGTGAGTTCATCAGAAAAACCCAAACGAACACGGTGAGGGCCAAAGGCGCGATAAAGGAGCGATCGCCATGGACTATATTTTTGGCTTGATCGTTGACCATTTCAACGATCATTTCGATGAACGCCTGAAAGCGCCCAGGAACTCCGGCCGTTGCGCGACGGGCAGCCGTAATCATGAACGTTAGTCCCACCACACCCATCAATACCGACCAAAAAACCGTGTCGAGATTGATGATGCTGAAATCAATGATTTTTTCCTGATGCTGCGTGGAGAGATGACCAAGGTGGTGAACGATGTACTCTGAAGCGGTAGGCGCGTGCGCCGCTCCTTCTACTGCCGTTTCTGCTGCCATGTCAGTGCCTAAACAATAAGATGATGTAACTTTTCAGGGCGACGATGAAAGCGGCGATAAGCGCCAGCCAATTCAAGTCACGGTATCCGATAACAACCGCTGCTAGCATCGCTATCGTCAATGCAATCTTGGTGAACTCACCGAAGAAAAAACTCATCGGGTTGAGAGTTCCGGGTTTCCTGGCCCCTATGTATAAGCGAAATGCAAAAACGCTATTGGGTACCACACAGCACAGGCCACCGAGTAAAGCTGAAACAAACGCATGATGCCCCGCTATCAACCCAGCGACCACGGCAGCAAACACGCTTGATGCCAGCTGGATTAGAACCAGGCGCAGCATGGTAACTTGGTGTTCAGGCCGGAGGACTCTAATGTGGCTTCGTGAAAAAAATTCACAAAGTACAGGGAGCGATAAGCGATCAGCGAAGCCCCGCGATTATAAGGTAATTGGATGCAGGGCGTCAAACTGAAGCTCCGTAGGAATATGGCACAAGGCCTTGTTTTTTTAACACTTTTAGATCAAGCGCTACGCAGACGAGCAATAACTCCGTCGAGCTGATCAAGGCCGGCAAACCCGATTATCAGCTCGCCTTTGTTGCGCGCACCCATGCGTATGCTGACCGAGGCGGCGAGAGCATCTGATAACTCTTCCTCTAACCGCGCTATGTCGCGGGATTTTTCCTTGGTTTTTGAGGTTTTTGGGTCATTTTGGCCAGTACTAGCGCGCACAACGAGTTTTTCTGCCTCACGCACGGATAAACGCCGCCCAACAATTTGATTCGCTAATGTGATCTGGGTTGCTGTATCTACCGCGAGCAAAGCGCGCGCATGACCCATATCCAGATCGCCTGCCATCAGCATGCCCTGAACCGGTTTGGCCAGATTTAATAGCCGCAACAAATTCGAAACGGCGCTACGAGAGCGGCCGACTGAACCCGCTGCTTGTTCATGCGTGAAATTGAACTCATCGATCAGGCGCTGTATACCTTGCGCTTCTTCGAGAGGATTCAAATCTTCGCGTTGCATGTTTTCTATTAAGGCCATCGCCGCAGCGGCTTTGTCATCGACCTCTTTAATCAACACCGGCACATCGCTAAGACCTGCTAATTGCGCAGCACGAAAGCGGCGCTCACCTGCAATGATTTCGTGTGTCACCTCACCACGACCATCGCTTATTGGCCGAACCAATATCGCCTGCAACAACCCTTGCTCGCGTATGGAGGCTGCGAGTTCGTTTAGCGCGCCTTCGTCCATGCGCGTACGTGGCTGATACTTGCCTGCCTGTAGCGCTTTAATCGGCAGCGTTGCCGTGCCATTGGTTACACGCGTAGCGTCTGTAGAAAAGTCGGTGGTTGTGTTACCCAAAAGGGCTTCGAGTCCCCGTCCCAGGCCTTTGTGTTTTTTCGTAATCATGCGCTTAACTGTCTTTCAATGATAAATACTGTCATGAGCGTTTGCCCGTTATTCGCCACGCATTTACGCTCAGTGTTTTTGCAGCCGTTCAACCAGCTCTTTACCGAACGCCACATAGGCCTGAGCCCCTTTAGCCGCTGCATCAAAAATTACGCCGGGCACGCCGTACGATGGCGCCTCTGCCAACCGAACATTTCTGGGGATGATGGTCTTGAATACTTTGTCGCCAAAATGTTTTTCCAGCTGTGTGGATACCTGCTGTGAAAGCATCATGCGTGGATCAAACATAACGCGTAATAATCCTATGACTTGAAGATCGGGGTTCATTTTTGCGTGAACAATTTTGATCGTGTTCACTAAATCCGATAAGCCTTCCAATGCATAGTATTCGCACTGCATAGGAATAATTACGCCGTGCGCTGCACACAGGCCATTGAGTGTAAGCATAGATAGCGCCGGTGGGCAATCAATCAAGATAAAGTCATACTCATCAACTACCGTTTTCAACGCTATTTTCAGACGCTGTTCGCGCTGTTGTAGTTCAACCATTTCAACTTCTGCACCAGCAAGCTCTCGGTTAGAAGGTAAGACATCAAAATGACCAGTGTCGGAATGTTTACGTGCACTTTTCAAATCTCCCATGCCAAGCAAGACTTCGTACACGGAGCTTTGTAATTCACCTTTGTTGATACCTGCCCCCATAGTGGCATTCCCTTGCGGATCAAGGTCGACCAGCAGCACGCGTTTTTTCAAGTTCGCCAGACCCGCTGCGAGATTGACAGCCGTCGTGGTTTTACCAACGCCGCCTTTCTGGTTTGCGATACAAAAAATCTTAGCCATGTGCTTATCTTGTTATGAGTAGAGGTTATGCAAAAAAGTGCGGAACACCGTAGCGCGATGTTAGCGCTATCTGTTGGTCATTCTTTCTATGTGTACCAGATGGCGTTGAGCTGCTAATCCAGGAACATTGATTTGTTCGAGTTTTGTTATTTCCCAGCCTGCTGGCAGACCGACTAATTCGGACTCTTGAGGTTGGCCTTTAAGTGCAATCATTTTGCCGCCGTCCGTTAATAAATGGCCCGACCATAAAACAAAATCTTTTAGTTCTGCGAATGCGCGCGATGTAATGACATCGAATTTTTTTTCGTCATTTAACTGCTCTACTCGACCGGTATGCACCTGCACATTGGATAAACCTAATTCGGATTTCGCTTGCGTTAAAAAAGCGGTTTTTTTATGTACCGTATCTATCATGTGCACACTCATTTGAGGTTGGGCGTGCTGCGCCCAAATTGCCAACATGACTCCTGGCAAGCCTCCTCCCGAACCCACATCCAATACTCGCGAAGCATTTATAAACGCAGGCAATGTCGCCAAACAATCCAACAGATGTTGCGTCACCATGAGTGCTGGATCGCGAACAGCCGTCAGGTTGTAAACAGCATTCCACTTCACTAGCAAACTCAAGTAATCAACCAATTTTTTTACCTGTGACTCAGGTAGGTCGATGGCTAACTCGCTAACACCCTGAACTAGTTGCTCTCGAAACGAATGCGTATCGACTGTCATTCACGCTGCATCCGAATTATCGTTGGCTGCCACGCTCTGTTTAAAAATGCCCTTTTTCAAATGCACCAACAATAAGGAAATCGCCGCCGGTGTAACGCCAGCAATGCGTGAAGCTTGACCCAGCGTTTCGGGGCGATGACGGGTTAATTTTTGGCGCACTTCCATAGAGAGCGCTCGCACGCCCATGTAGTCGAGTTCGTCTGGTAAGCGCATGCCCTCATAATGTTCGTGGCGCTCAACTTCCTTGGCCTGGCGGTCTATATAGCCTGCATACTTGATTTGAATTTCTACCTGGTCGGCGGCGGCGGCATTCAATTCGGGCTGATCAAAGCGTCGACCGTCTATGCACGTTAGTGTCATCAACTGCTTATAGCTAACATTCGGACGGCGTAGAAGCTCAGTAAGCGCATACTCTCGCTCTATGGGCTTGCCAAGTACACGCTCGGCTTCCGCCTCAGAGACGTTGCGCGGATTAACCCAAGTTGATTTCAGACGCTCGAGCTCACGTGCGATGGACTCGCGGCGGCGCTCAAATTGTTCCCACTGAGCGTCGGGCACACAACCTAATTGGCGGCCGATTTCTGTCAGCCTGAGATCGGCATTGTCTTCACGCAAACTCAGGCGGAACTCTGCGCGGCTGGTAAACATACGGTACGGTTCTTGGACACCCTGAGTCACCAAGTCATCAACCAATACACCGAGATAAGCTTCATCGCGGCGCGGAGTCCATGGTGCTTTTTCTTGGGTTTGCAGCGCAGCGTTCAACCCCGCCAATAATCCTTGAGCTGCTGCTTCTTCATAGCCGGTTGTACCGTTGATTTGACCGGCAAAGTACAAACCTTTGATGGCTCGCGTTTCTAGTGATGTCTTTAAGCCCCGGGGGTCGAAATAGTCATATTCAATCGCATATCCTGGTCGCAAAATATGCGCGTTTTCCATTCCCCGCATAGAGCGAACCAACGCTAACTGAACATCGAACGGCAGACTGGTCGATATGCCATTGGGGTAAAACTCGTGGGTGGTTAGGCCCTCAGGCTCAAGGAAAATCTGATGAGAGTCTTTGTCGGCAAACCGATGAATTTTGTCTTCTATCGACGGGCAATATCGTGGGCCGACACCCTCTATAACTCCAGTAAACATGGGACTACGATCGAGGGCATTGCGAACGATGTCATGTGTTTGCTGGTTGGTATGGGTAATCCAGCAAGATAATTGCTGAGGATGCATATTAGTGTTACCCATGACAGAAAATACCGGAACTGGGTCGCGGTCACCAGGCTGCTCTGTCATGACTGACAAATCCACACTACGGCCGTCTATACGCGGTGGTGTACCTGTTTTCAATCGGCCTTGCGGTAATTTAAGCTCTTTCAGCCGCGCCGACAGCGAGAGTGACGGTGGATCTCCTGCGCGCCCTGCTGAATAATTGTTCAGCCCTACGTGGATTTTGCCATCCAAAAATGTTCCTGCTGTAAGCACCACTGCGCGCGCATGAAAACGTATTCCCACTTGCGTGACTGCGCCAACAACGCGGTCACCAGAAACAATCAGATCATCCACTGCCTGCTGAAAAAGCCAAAGATTGGGCTGGTTTTCTAGCCGAGAACGGATCGCTTGCTTATATAAAATTCGGTCAGCCTGTGCTCGGGTAGCCCGAACCGCAGGCCCCTTAGAAGAATTCAGGATACGAAACTGTATGCCAGCCTCATCCGTGGCGATCGCCATGGCTCCACCCATAGCGTCGAGCTCACGAACCAAATGACCCTTGCCTATGCCGCCAATTGAAGGATTGCATGACATTTGACCCAGCGTTTCTATGTTGTGCGTCAGCAAAAGGGTTTTTTGCCCCATACGAGCAGCAACCAACGCAGCTTCGGTACCCGCATGGCCGCCGCCGACAACAATTACGTCAAATTCTGAAGGAAAATCCATGAAAAGTTGGCCGCACAAGTAGCTTGGGAGGCAGGAATTATAAAGGGTTTGATGGCCTGACGGCCTGTTTCACGTGAAACCTTTTATAAATCTGCGTGCTTATCTTGGACTGGCACAAGGTCCGACCCGGGTAGGCGCCGTCGTTGTTTCACGTGAAACAGCTGCCCAGTTTTTGTGGCTGCCCGATGGGTTGTCAGACATTTGCTTTGTTAGCACTTCACTAGTACGCGTTAATTCCCGTCTTAATGATTAACAGTCCTACGACTATCAAAAATAGTTTTCGCACAAGCCCAGCACCACCCCAAATGGCCAAACGCGTGCCGATAAGCGCTCCTACTACATTGCAAACCGCCATCATTAGCCCCAGCTGCCAGATTACATAGCCTGCAGCTCCAAACCAGGCAAGCGCAGCAAAGTTACAAGCGACATTGACCACCTTTGCAAGCGCCGAGGCCTGAAGGAAATCTAGGTAAAACACTCGGACAAAAAGAAAAATCAGGAAGCTGCCCGTTCCTGGCCCAAAAAACCCATCGTAAAACCCAATTACGCCACCGATTAATAACGCAAGGCCTCGCTTGCGCGCAACCGTCATAAAGATAGGCGTATCCAGTACTGGCTCGGTGCCAAAATCCTTGCGTCGAAAAACATAGATCGCCACCGCCAGCAATACAAATGGCAAAGCCTTGCGCAACACGTCGGGGGGAAAGACTGAAACCGCGCGAGCACCAAAAAATGCACACAGCAACGCCGCCGCCGCCGCAGGTATGGCAATACTCCAATCTAACGGAAGCCGCTTTGCGTAAGCGCGCGCAGCAACGGCTGTTCCCCAAATTGCAGCAAGCTTATTGGTGCCAAATAACGTTGCCGGCAAAGTTTGCGGCAACACACTAAACAAAGCAGGCAATTGAATGAGGCCGCCCCCACCCACAACAGCATCGACTAGGCCAGCCAATACTGCAGCTAGACCGAGTAGCACATAGTCACTGAGTAATAAATCCAAAGGATAAGCTGTGGTTGGCGCAGGAAGCAAAAGTGTGTGTGGTCACTATCGCCTCATTGCTTGTTTTAATTGATATGTAATTAGCGTTGACCGCGTATAAGTGCGGCCGCGCGCTCAGCGAGCATGATAATGGGTGAGTTTGGGTTGCCTGAAGTAATCAGTGGCATCACAGATCCATCAACCACACGCAGGCCTTTAACGCCTTTGACCCGCATCTGAGCATCAACCACAGCCATGGGATCCGTAACGCGCCCCATGGCGCAAGTACCTACTGGATGGAAAATGGTGGTGCCTATATTGCCAGCCGCAAAAGCTAACTCTGCATCAGTTTGAAACTGCGGTCCGGGCATGAATTCTTCGGGACTATACTTTTCTAATGCAGGTGCAGAAACTATTCGACGGGTTAATGACAGCGAGTCTGCAGCTACTTTTTTATCTTCTTCTGTGCTCAGGTAGTTAGGCGTTATTTTGGGAGGGGCTTTTGAATCCGGCGAGGCAATACGTACATGACCACGCGATGTAGGACGCAAATTACATACGCTCGCTGTAAAGGCGGGGAAAGGATGCAATGGTTCGCCAAATTTGTTTAGCGATAAGGGCTGCACGTGGTATTGGATATTGGCGGACTTCTGGGACGGGTCTGAACGAGTAAATAATCCCAGCTGAGAAGGTGCCATAGACATAGGGCCGCTGCGACTTAACGCATACTCCAAACCTATCTGCAGCTTACCCAACAAACTGTTGGCCATGGTGTTGAGCGTTTTCACTCCCTTCACCTTAAATGCCATGCGAAGTTGCAAATGGTCTTGCAGATTTTCGCCAACGCCGGGTGAATCTACGACAACCGGTATCTGATTTTCCTGCAATAACTTCGCCGGACCTACTCCCGACAATTGCAATATCTGTGGAGAACCTATTGCGCCTGCACACAATAATGTTTCATTCGTTGCATGTGCGACCCACGACTGACCATCGCCGGTAAATTCCACGCCGCGACACACGCTACCTTCTGCCGTCGTCTCAATATGTAATCGCTCTACATGACAACCGGTCATGATCTCCAAATTTCCATGCCGATTTTTTACTGATCGCAGAAATGCTTTCGACGTATTCCAGCGTATCCCTTTGCGCTGATTAACTTCGAAGTAACCACAACCTTCGTTATCGCCATGATTAAAGTCTTCCGTTTTTGGAACACCCGTTTGTTCGGCGGCATCACGAAAGGCATCAAGAATTTCCCAGTGTAGTCGCTGTTTTTCTACGCGCCATTCTCCACTGCCGCCATGAAACGTGCTCTCCCCTGCATGGTGATCTTCGGTTTGTTTGAACAAAGGCAGCACATGCTCCCATCGCCAGCTATCTTCATTGGTAATGTCCGCCCATGCGTCGTAGTCTCTAGATTGGCCACGCATATAAATCATGCCGTTAATCGAAGACGATCCACCGAGTACTTTGCCGCGCGGATAAATCAAACTACGATTATTAAGACCTGGTTCTTTTTCAGTTCGAAAGCGCCAGTCCGTTCGAGGATTATCAATGCAGTACAAATAACCGACAGGTATGTGTATCCAAACATAATCATCTTTACCTCCTGCTTCAATAAGCAGTACCGACACATTGCGGTCTTGAGATAATCGATTGGCAAGCACGCAACCCGCTGAACCGGCACCTATGATGATGTAGTCATAACTACCCGCCAGTTTTTTTGATGTGGCCTGCATGCGTGGTCCTGGGGTAAGTTATTTAGCGACCGGCATAGTGAATTCCGCGCCCTTCGATATGGTGGCTGGCCATCGCTGCATAATAGATTTGTAACGCGTGTAAAAACGTACGCCCTCTTCTCCGTATATATGCGTGTCGCCAAATAACGATCGTTTCCATCCACCGAAGGAGTGCCAGGCCATAGGGACAGGAATAGGTACGTTCACTCCTACCATACCCACTTCAATACGCCGCGAGAATTCCCTAGCCGTATTGCCATCCGAGGTAAACAGTGCAACGCCATTACCAAACTCGTGTGCATTAATAAGTTCTATAGCCGCGGCCATATCGGGTACACGAACGACACACAATACCGGACCAAAAATCTCATCCTGGTAAATAGTCATATCAGGCGAAACATGATCAAATAACGAACCACCAAGAAAGAAACCTTTTTCGTGCCCAGGGACTGTTATTCCACGGCCATCTACCAATAGCTTCGCACCTGCTTTAATGCCCTGATCTATATATGATGCGATTTTTTCTTTGTGTGCCGACGATACTACCGGGCCCATTTCGGCATCGGACTCCATACCGTTTTTCACTTTGAGTGAGGTTACACGCGGCACTAAGGCGTTAACTAACTTGTCTGCCACGCTACCTACAGCAACGGCCACTGAAATTGCCATACACCGCTCACCTGCTGAGCCATAGGCCGCACCAATTAAGGCGTCGACCGCTTGTTCAAGATCGGCATCGGGCATAACAACCAAATGATTTTTTGCGCCGCCCAATGCTTGTACGCGTAACGGATAAGCACCTCTGCGCTGACTACCCTGAGCATAAATATACTCAGCAATAGGCGTAGACCCTACAAACGATAATGCCTTGATGTCAGGATGCTGTATCAACGCATCAACCGCAATTTTGTCGCCCTGTACGACGTTAAAGACACCGTCAGGTAAACCAGCGTCCTGAAACATCTGTGCCATCATTAATGAAGCAGAGGGATCGCGTTCAGAAGGTTTTAATATAAAACTATTGCCACAAGCAATCGCCATAGGAGCCATCCACAACGGCACCATGACCGGAAAATTAAACGGAGTAACACCAGCTGTGACACCTAAGGGCTGCCTTAACTGCCAGTTATCAATACCACCACCTATGTTGTCGGTAAACTGGGTTTTTAGTAATTGCGGTATGCCACACGCAAATTCAACAATTTCTAATCCACGAACCACCTCCCCTTTGGCATCACTAAAGACTTTGCCATGTTCACGAGTAATTATTGCCGCTAAGTCATCATGATGCTTTTCGATGAGTTCTTTAAATTTGAATAAAACACGCGCCCTTTTCAAAGGCGCAGTATCGGCCCAGCCCGGTGCAGCAACGGACGCTGAATGTACGGCAGCGTTCACCTCTGCAACATCTGCTAACGCCACTTGTGCAACCTCAGACCCTGTCGCTGGGTTGTAGACCATCTGATGACGGCCACTAGTCGGTGAAATCACGTGACCATTAACAAAATGGCCTATTACCGGTAGCGTTGACGCCATAAGTCTGTCCTTTGAAATAGTATGAAACTAATAAAAAGCCATATGTGGCTAGTTATTAAAAGTAATTAATTGAAATGGCGTTGAAACAGAAACGCAAGAATAACCGGAATTTGGCAGCTTACCTAAATCCAACTGTGGATAAGTCTTGGGATAATCTTAAGCCTTATGCTGAACAACTACCTTATTTCTAGCCATGCTGAATTTTATACAAAAACCATCCTTGGAAAAGTGCCTGTCTATTCATCACTTATATTAGTTTCAATCTATTGAAAACAAAGCGAAATTTTTGCTTATCCACAGAAATGGGTAAAGCTTATCTATTACTACTATCTTTAAATACAAACATCTATTAATACAAACCAGAAATATTTTTCTGTTTTTTTTAAAAAGAATTGCCGATAAAGGAGTGAATAAGCTGTTTATAAATTGTGGATAATTTGATTTTGGAAAAGTTTGTCTGAAAACGTCAATGAAATAAACATTGAATCAGAGTTTTGCTAAGGCTTATGCTGCAACAGGCTCAAAAGCACCGGTGTTACGTAATTGCTTTCTTAGCCATTGGTGACCTGGGCTGCGCTCATCTCTTTCGTGCCATAACATATCAACATGGAGCTCAGGCATAGGGAAAGGAAGTTCTTTTACTGTCAATGCATCCGTCATTCCTGTTGCCGCTATCAAATGCCTAGGTAAAACCATTAATAAATCAGAAGCGGCGACAACTCTTCCAGCAGTAAAGAATTGGTTAACGGTCAATAAAATACGCCGTTCGCGATTCAGTGAAACCAAAGCATCGTCGACCAATCCTCTCGCGCGACCCGAAAAACTGACTAGCAAATGGTTGGCGTTACAGTATTCATCCACTGTTAATTCTTTGGAAGATAAATAATGATCTTTGCGCATAACGCAAACATATTGGCCTGCGAATAAGCGTTCATGACGTATAGGTGTTTCAGTCGATCCTTGTAATTGCGCAACGACACCTGGAAAAAACCCAATAGCAAGATCAATGTCTGCTCTCAATAATAAAGGCCTTGGCTCTCTTGTTGTTAACGGAACCATGCGTATGTCGATGCCTGGGGCTTGGTTTTCAATTACCCTAACCAAAGAAGGAAGCAGTAAAGCAGCTGTTGCATCCGCCATGGCCATGCGAAAAGTGGCGTTTGCGTGAGCTAGTTCGAAACTACGTGGCGCAACAGCTTCTTCAAGATCAGTCAAAGCACGCCTGACTGCAGGCCACAGTGAATCAGCACGGGCTGT
>Ga0315909_10008502_pt1 | contig 11246 bp, 10 predicted proteins | sample LakEriMetagenome_11_FD_203527 | JGI IMG/M metagenome (GOLD analysis project Ga0315909, IMG submission 203527) | Freshwater fungal communities from buoy surface, Lake Erie, Ohio, United States - Buoy 2 MA125 | ecosystem: Environmental > Aquatic > Freshwater > Lake | place: USA: Lake Erie, Ohio...
CTCACGCCCACCAGTCGGCCTGGCATGGACCGCTTGTATTCGTCGCGGCACGCCAGATAAGCGGCATGCGGGCCACCTGCGCCCATGGGCATGCCCAAGCGCTGGGTCGTGCCCACCACAATGTCGGCCCCCATTTCGCCGGGCGGTTTAAGTAAGGTCAGGGCCAGCAGGTCGGCAGCAAAGATCACCACGCCACCACTGGCCTTGTATTGTTTGACCCAGTCTTGCAGGTCACGCACCTCACCACTGTTGCCAGGGTATTGCAGCAGCACGGCAAAGCCGCTTTCTTGCAAGGCCTGCGGACCGCTGCAGGTGCGCACTTCGATGCCCAGGGGTTTGGCGCGAGTTTCTATCACCTCTCGCGTTTGTGGCAACACTTGGTCGTCCACATAAAACACTGTTGATTTGCTCTTGCTGCTGCGCATGGCCAAGGTCATGGCTTCGGCGGCTGCCGTGGCTTCGTCCAGCATGGAGGCATTGGCAATCGGCATGGCCGTCAGGTCGCAGACCATGGTCTGGAAATTGACCAAAGCCTCCATCCGGCCTTGCGAAATTTCCGCTTGGTAGGGGGTGTAGGCGGTGTACCAAGCGGGGTTTTCCAGAATGTTGCGCAAAATCACGCCGGGCGTGTGGGTGCCGTAATAGCCTTGCCCAATGAAACTTTTGAGCACCTGGTTTTTTTGCGCCATGGTTTTCAGCTCGGCCAGTGCGGCTGCTTCGGTCACCGGGGCTGGCAAGTCCATGGACTGGGCCCGGGCGATGCTGCGCGGCACGATGGACTCGATCAAGGCGCGCCTTGATGCCTCACCAATCACGCTCAACATGTGCACTTCATCTTGTGCGCTGATGCCGATGTGGCGAGCGATGAACTCAGACGCGTTTTCTAGTTCGCCCAAAGGGCGTTGGGTAGACATCAACATGGCGGGCTCCAATCAAAACCAATCAAAACATTCGGCAGGGGGCACGTCATGCCCCTTGCCCAAGGTTTTGCCTGAGGTATTACCCGATGGGCACCACAGCCTGACGTTGTCCGTCTTGGTGGCCAAGGCCCAGCGGGGCAATACCCAGCAATCAGCTGGCAGAGAACTGTTGGTAAGCCGTCTCGTCCAACAAACCATCGACTTGGGCGGGGTTGGACAACTTGACCTTGAAGAACCAACCTTTGTTCAGGGGGTCTGAGTTGGCCAGTGACGGGTCGGCGCGCAGTTCTTCGTTGACTTCGATGATTTCGCCATCCACGGGCATGTAGACATCGGCGGCAGCCTTGACCGACTCGACGACGCCAGCGACTTCTTTGGCCGCAAAGCTTTTGCCTATTTCAGGCAAGTCCACAAACACCACATCGCCCAACGCATCTTGGGCGTGGTGCGTGATGCCGACAACGGCGGTGTCACCGTCAATTTGCAACCATTCGTGGTCTTCGGTGTATTTGAGGCTCATGTTCAGGCTCCGTGAATTGAAATTTGAAAAAATGGATGTTTTTGAATGAATCGGGGACAGGCCCTAATTTGCGGTTTCAGCCGCGGTAATAGCGGTTGGGCACGAAGGGCAAGGGACTGACCTCCATGGGCACGGCTTTGCCGCGAACCATGGCGTTCAGACGGGTGCCCATCTCGGCATATTTTGCCTGCACATAAGCCAATGCCACGGGCTTGTCGGCACTTGGGCCTAGCAGGCCACTGGTCACTTCCCCAATTTTTTCGCCTTCTGCGTTTTGCAGTTCCACATGCTCGCGCACGGGGATGCGCTCCAGCCCGACCAAGCCGACTCGCACGCGTTGTGGGGGCGCGCTGCCATCCAGCTGCGCCAAAATTCGGGCCGCTCCTGGAAACCCGCCTGCTCGGGCACCGGCGTTGCGCCGTACTTTCTGGATGGCCCAATTCAGCTGGGCCTCAACCGGGGTGGTTTGGGTGTCAATGTCGTTGCCATAAAGGCACAAACCGGCTTCTAGGCGCAACGAGTTGCGAGCCCCCAATCCGACGGGTTTGACCTCGGGCTGGGCCAGCAGGCTGCGTGCAAAAGCATCGGCCACTTGAGCGGGCAGAGAGATTTCAAAACCATCTTCGCCGGTATAGCCGCTGCGGGTCACGTACAAATCTGCGCCTTGCCATGATGCCGCCATGCCGGTCATGAACACGAGTTGTTCAACGCCGGGCAACAGGCGGGCCAGCGCGGTAACCGCTTGGGGGCCTTGCAGGGCCAAAAGAGCGCGGTCAAATTGGGCTTCGACGGTGCAGCGGCTGCCAATGCGTGCCTGAATGTGCGCCAGATCACCGTGCTTGCAGGCCCCGTTGACGATGACAAACAGGTCGCCCCCGTTGGCGACATCCCGGTTCACGAACATCAGGTCGTCGATGATGCCGCCCTCGTCATTGAGCAACAAACCATAACGTTGCTTGTTGACCCCCAAACCCATTACATCAACGGGTATCAGGCTTTCAAAAGCGGCTGCGGCGTCGGGGCCAGACAGGCGCAGTTGGCCCATGTGCGACACATCAAAAAGGCCCGCCGCGCTGCGCGTGTGGTGGTGCTCTGCCATCAGGCCAGCAGTGTATTGCACCGGCATGCTGTAACCGGCAAAAGGCACCATGCGCGCGCCCAGCTCAATGTGCAGCGCATTCAGGGGGGTAGACAGCAAGTTGGCGGTGGGGGTCACGGAAGCTCCAAGGGCAATGAAAAACCACAGCACATGCCATGGCTTGCCCTCGCTGTCCGCTTTACCTGAGAGATTCGCCGGGAAATCTGGGCCTAGTAGCCCAACTTCTACGGGTTGCTCCTTCGGTGGGTGCCTTGGCCTGATGGCCCAGCACCTCTCTCCAGTGAGGTAACGCCTAAAAAGACGTTTTGTCAGTCCTTTTGCCTGAGCGTTCAGTGGTGTTTAGCCACATGCGCCTTCGGCGGCCTGACCTTGTTCGGGGGGTGAACAAAGTCAGACTCTCTCCTGACAGGTTGAGATTCTAGCGTTATTTGTTGTAAACCAGATCACGCAAAGTCAATGAAATCTCGGGTACGTAACTGATCAACATAAGACAGGCCAGGATCACGCCGATGAAGGGGATAAGGTCTTTGACAACACGATCGAGTGATATTTTGGCCACCGTACAGGCGGCAAAGAGATTGACACCAAAGGGCGGAGTGACCATGCCCAAAGCCAGGTTGACCACCATGACCATGCCAAAGTGAATTGGATCGATGCCAAAGTGAATGGCTACCGGCACCAAAATCGGTGCCAATACGATGATGGCAGCCCCAGTTTCAATGAACATACCGATGATGAACAAGGCGATATTGATGCCCAATAAAAAATAGATGGGGGACTGCAGCACCTGTTCAAGCCATTGGCCAATGGCTGCGGGAACTCCTGCGCGGGTGATCAAAAAGGCAAACAGTCCAGCATTGGCAATGATGAACATGATGACCGCACTGGAAATGACAGATTTGCGGAGGATGTTGTAAAGATCCTTGAATCCAATTTCACGGTAGATCAGGGTGCCGACGACAAAGGAATAAAGCACAGCCACAGCCGCTGCTTCGGTGGGCGTGAAAACGCCGCCGTAGATACCACCCAGCACAATCACAGGCATGAGCAGGGCCCAACCTGCTTGTAAGGATGCTTTGCCAAAACTCAAGCGGCCATCACCATCGTTTTTGCCCCAGCCCTTGTACTTGGAATAAAGCCAGACAAACAGCATTAGCGCAAAACCAATCAACAGGCCAGGACCAACACCAGCGACAAACATTTCGCCGATAGAGACTTCGGCACTTACGCCAAACAAAATCATGGGAATGGAGGGGGGAATCACCACACCCAGTTCTGCCGAAGTGGCTTGCAATGCGGTTGCCCAAGTTCGGGGATAGCCGTGTTTGATCAATGCAGGGATCAAGATTGCGCCAATGGCGAAAGTAGTCGCCACTGAAGAGCCCGAGACGGCGGCGAAAATCATGCAGGTCAGCACGCAGGTCATGGGCAAGCCTCCCTGAACGCTACCTACAATGCTTTTTGAAAATTCAATGAGACGACGAGAAATTCCGCCGGTTTCCATCAGGTTGCCCGCGAGAATAAAAAACGGGATTGCAGCGAGTGGAAATTTGTTGATTGAATTGAACATTTCCTTGACGGAAATGAGCATGTGGGCATTGGCCAGTTGTATGCCCACAATGGCTGACAGGCCAATGGAAACAGCCACCGAGATGGTGAGTGCAAAGCACAACAGCATCGTGAAAAGCATAACGAAGCTCATTGTGCGGTGTCCAATTCCATACGCTGTGGATCTAACCAAAAACCGATGATGCCGATGATGCTGAACATCGCACCTACGGGCATGGCCAGGTAGGCCCAAAACATGGAGACGCCTTCAAGCCCAATCATGGATTGCAGGCTGCCTCGATTGGCATAGTCCCAGCCCCACCACAGAATGATGCAGCAAAGTGTCAAGGCTGCAATAGCCACTATAGAGTCCAGAATTCGGCGCATGCGTTCACCGCTGATTCGGTAAAGCATGTCAACACTGACCATGGCACCTTGTCTGAAAGCGGTGGGAATACCCAAAAAAACCATCCAGATCAAGCTGAAGCGTATCAGCACTTCTGTCCACTCGGCAGGGGCTTCAATGATGAAGCGGGTGAAGATTTGATGAACGCCGAATCCAGAGGCCAAAGCCATCATGATGCAGGCAATGATCATGGAGACTGACGTGGTCCAGTGCTCAAAGCGTAAAAAGAGTTGTTTCATTGGACCGTCGCTTTGCTTGAAAGAAAAACGCCCGCCAGCACTGGCTGGTCGGGCATTGCAAAGAAGGCTCTGATCACTTGTAATTGCGAATGCGGTCCAAGTTGGCCTTACCAAACTTCTTTTCAAACTCTGCGTTGACAGGACCCAGCATGGAAATGAATTTGGTCTTGTCCACATTTTCAATAACGGTCATGCCACGCCTACGCAATTCGGCTACACCGCCAGCATCGTCTTTGTCGACACGGGCCCTGTTAGCTTTTGCGCCTTCTTTGGCCGCATCTAAAAAAATCTTCTGGTCGGCTGGACTGAGTTTGTCAAAAACCGCCTTGTTCATAAGAAATACAGAGGGCGAGTAGACATGCCCTGTGAGTGTGATGTGTTTTTGGACCTGGTCAAAATTGGCTGCAAGAATCACTGAAAGTGGATTTTCTTGACCGTCAATGGTTCCAGTTTGCAAGGCGGTGAAAACTTCTGGGAATGCCATAGGAGTGGTCACAATGCCCAGCCCTTTATAAGCGGCAACGTGCACAGGATTTTCCATTGTCCGCATTTTGAGACCTTTAAGGTCAGCCGGGTCGTTCACCGACCGCTTGTTGTTAGTCATGTGCCTAACGCCATTTTCGGTCCAAGCCAGAGCCTTAAAGCCTTTGGGCTCAAATTTTGCCAATAGTTCTTGCCCAATAGGGCCATCCAGCACAGCTCTGGCGTGTGCTTTGTCGCGGAACAAAAAGGGAATATCCAAGATTGCCGTTTCAGGCACGAAATTGGGTACGGGTCCGGTTGAGTTGTGCCCCAACTCTTGAGTTCCAAGCTGAACTGCTTCCATCACCTCACGTTCACCGCCCAATGAGCCAGAGAAAAAATTCTTGATGATGATCCGCCCGTTGGTACGCTTTTCAACCTCTTTGGCCAAAGTAACAACCGCCTCACCAGCATGCGAATTTTCAGCGACAGATATGGCGTTACGCATGACGATTTGCGCAGTCGCTGTTGCCATGAAACCAGTTGCCAAAACCAGACCAAACATCAATTTATTTAATCTCATTGAATGCTCCTTATAGACAGGTTCAAGAAAACAAGCTGGTGTTCAACTTGCCATACGGATTAATTATGGGGATCATGACGGTTTCGCCAATACGGGTTTTCGAGGGGGGTACGAGGCATTCAGAGTTAGCGCTGAGTGATTGAATCTGGGTTCAATTTAGCGTTAAATAGCTTTCCACATTTGCTCACGGGCTGAAATAACTGGGGCACAAATCTGGCTCTGTAAAACTGAAAGCCTGTTTTTACTCACGATATGGAGACTCATGAATAACACCGTCCCAGTTCAATTTCGCGTGGGCATCACGCCCGATGTTTTGATGAGTAATGGCGAACCCATTTTTGGGCAAGAGGTATTTGAAATATTGAACCAACCGGGCGTGGAATGGGAGTACATGCAGGACAGCCCCGAGATTCGGCCAGAGCAGGTTGAGCGCTACGATGCCATTTGCGCCATGCTTACCCGATTTACACCGAATAGTCTTAACACCCCCAGTCCCCGCTTGAAGTTGATTGCTCGGTTTGGCGTGGGTTACGACACTATTGATGTCCCCAGTTGTGAAAAGGCGGGCATCCTGCTGACGATTGCACCTGACGGCGTTCGGCGTCCGGTGGCGGTTTCTGCCATCACCTTCATGCTGATGTTGGCGCACAAGGTGGGTATCAAGGACAGGTTGACACGAGCGGGCAGGTGGGCAGAAAAATCCGACCACATCGGTACCGGCCTGACGGGCAGGATTTTGGGCTCCATCGGAGTGGGCAATATTGGTGCCGAGATGTTTCGCATGGCCAAGCCATTCGACATGCATTTCATAGCCCATGATCCCTTTGCAGACAAAGCTTTGATGGCATCACTTGGGGTGAAACTTGTGGATCTTGAAACTTTGTTTGCCCGATCTGATTTTTTAACTGTTAACTGTCCTTTAAATGACAAGACCAGGGGTCTGGTTGATGCGCGCTTGCTGGCCCTGATGAAAAAGACTGCTTATCTGATCAATACTGCGCGTGGACCCATCGTCGATGAGTCGGCTCTTTACGCTGCATTGGTGGGGCATCAGATTGCAGGGGCCGGTTTGGATGTGTTTGAAGTTGAGCCCACGCCAGCCAACAACCCACTTTTGCAATTGGATAATGTGATTGTCACGCCCCACGGCATTTGCTTTACCGATGAGTGTATGCAAGCCTTGGCTGCCAGCGCTTTTCGAGCCGTCATTGATGTGATGAATGGGCGTACGCCACCATACGTCGTTAAAGCCTGAGTCAATTTACAGAGCCAAATCAAGGTCAAGCCATGAGCCATCCCCCCCATTTAAAAACCGTTTTGATGTCCGGTGAAGTCGTCGCCGGCGCTATGATTTTCGAGTTTTTCACCCCTGGCGTTTCCCAAATACTGGCGAACGCAGGGGCTCGGTTTGCCATTTACGACATGGAGCACACAGGACTCGGTTTCGAAACCTTGAAGTGGCTCTTCGCTACGACAAAAGGCCTGGAGATGGAGCCCATGGTTCGCGTTCCCACGGGTGAATACACTTGGATAGCCCGTGCCCTAGATTTGGGGGCAAGAGGCGTCATGGTGCCTATGGTTGAAAGCAAGGAGCAGGCTGAGGCATTAGCCAGCGCCTGTCGTTACCCGCCTGAAGGCAGGCGCGGTGCCGCATTTGGCTTTGCCCAATGCGATTACCTTGGGGGGGATGTCGCCGAAAAAATGCGCGACTACCATGCGCGAACCTTGCTAATTGCCCAAATCGAAACGGAACGAGGCTTGCAAAATGTAGAGGCTATTGCTGCCGTGGAAGGTGTCGATGTGTTGTGGGTGGGTCACTTTGACCTGTCCAACTTTATGGGCATACCGGGTCAATTTGATCATCCGGACTTTGTGGACGCCATGCAGCAGGTGGCTCAAGTGGCCAAAAAACACGGCAAGATCGCCGGATTCATGGCAACTGATAAGGCTTGGGTAGACCGCGCCAAGGCCATGGGTTACACCATGTTGGCGGCAGGTACCGATACCGCTTTGTTACAGCAGGCCTTGGGCCAACTCATTGTGGACATCCAGTAGGCCCTCTGTCCCCGAGGCAGAGCTTTACATGCCCGTGTAATTGGGTCCGCCGCCGCCTTCCGGTGTGACCCAGACAATGTTTTGCGTCGGGTCCTTGATGTCGCAGGTTTTGCAGTGCACGCAGTTTTGCGCGTTGATTTGCAGTCGGTCCGACTGGTCTTCGTTCTTGACGTATTCGTACACCCCGGCAGGGCAGTAGCGAGACTCGGGTCCGGCATATTTGGCCAGGTTGATGCCCACGGGAACCGATGCATCTTTCAGCGTCAAGTGCGCGGGTTGATTTTCTTCGTGGTTGGTGTTGCTGATAAAGACACTGGACAGACGGTCGAAGGTCAGCTTGCCGTCTGGTTTGGGGTAGTCGATTTTGGGGCAATCTGCCGCAGGCTTGAGGTAGGTGTGGTCGGCTTTGTCGCGACGCAGCGTCCAGGGAATGTGGCCACGCAAGACAAATTGCTCGAAGCCGTTCATCAGGGTCGCCACAGTCAGGCCCTTTTTGAACCAGCTCTTGAAGTTACGTGATTTGTTCAGTTCGGTATAAAGCCAACTGGCTTCAAAAGCTTCGGGGTAAGCGCTGAGTTCGTCATGCTGACGCCCCGCCACAATCGCTTCGTAAGCGGCCTCTGCGGCCAGCATGCCGGTCTTGATAGCCGCATGGCTGCCTTTGATACGGCTGACGTTGAGGTAACCCGCATCGCAGCCCACCAAAGCACCGCCCGGGAACACCGTTTTGGGCAGACTCATGAGTCCACCCGCAGTGATAGCGCGCGCGCCATAACCCAGACGTTTGGCGTTCACTTCGCCATGGTTGTTCTTGAAATACCAACTGATGTTGGGGTGCGTTTTCCAGCGCTGGAATTCTTCAAACGGGCTGAGCCAAGGGTTGCTGTAATCCAGCCCAACCACATAGCCGATAGCGATTTTGTTGTCTTCCATGTGGTACATGAAGGCACCGCCATAGGTATCGTTTTCCATGGGCCAGCCTGCGCTGTGCATGACAAAACCGGGGGTGTGGCGGGAGGGGTCTATTTCCCAGACTTCTTTGATGCCGATGCCATAGGTTTGTGGGTCACGGCCTGCGTCGAGTTTGAATTTGGCAATCAGTTGCTTGCCCAAATGGCCGCGTGCGCCTTCGGCAAATACGGTGTATTTGGCATGCAGTTCCATGCCCAGCTGGAAGTTCTCGGTGGGCTCTCCGTCTTTGCCAATGCCAAGATTGCCGGTGGCCACGCCTTTGACACTGCCGTCATCGTTGTAGAGCACTTCAGCAGCAGTAAAGCCCGGGAATATTTCTACCCCCAAGTTTTCGGCTTGCTGGGCCAGCCAACGGGTGAAGTTGCTCAAGCTGATGATGTAGTTGCCATGGTTCTGGGCGCACTCGGGGAGCAATAGACCTGGGGTGCGAAAAGCGCCTTTTTCGGACAAAAAGCTCCAAGCGTCGTCGGTCACGGCTTGGTTCAGGGGCGCTCCCAGTGCTTTCCAGTCGGGTAGCAATTCGGTCAGGGCTTTAGGGTCCATGATGGCACCGGACAAGATGTGGGCGCCGGGTTCGCCACCCTTTTCTAACACCACCACGGATACATCGGTGCCTTTTTCTGCCGCCAATTGTTTCAGTCGGATGGCGGTGGAAAGACCACCGGGGCCGCCTCCCACCACAACGACGTCGTATTCCATCGATTCGCGGGGGCCATAAGTGCTCAGGATTTCTTCGGGGCTCATGAAGTCTCTTCTTACAAGTTGTGAATGCTTTGGCCTGCCGCAGTGGGTGTCAGGCGCGTGACTCATTTTATGCGTCTTAAGGTCGGTTTCCCCCGCACAATGTTGTCAGCGCTTGATTGCATTGAACACTTAACACCTCAAAGGATTAGTCATGGCATACGAAATTGATTTGTCTGGCCGCGTGGCCTTTGTTACAGGGGCCTCCGGGGGGCTGGGCGCTCAGTTTGCCAAAACCTTGGCGGCAGCGGGAGCGGGTGTGGTGTTGGCCAGCCGAAGAATTGAAAAACTCAAGGACCTGCGTGCCGAGATCGAGGCCGCAGGCGGAGATGCCCATGTGGTTCAGTTGGATGTGACCGACCGAAACAGCATTGCGGCGGCTGTGGCCCATGCCGAAACCGAAATGGGCAGCATCGACATTTTGGTGAACAACTCAGGTGTCAGCACCACCCAACGAATCCAGGATGTGACCGAGGAAGATTACGACTTTGTGTTCGACACCAACGTGCGTGGCGCATTTTTTGTGGCGCAAGAGGTGGGCAAGCGCATGTTGGCGCGGGCCAAAGGCGCTGCACCCGGCAGCTTTACGGGTGGGCGCATCATCAACATTGCCTCCATGGCGGGCCTCAAGGTATTGCCCCAAATCGGGGTTTATTGCATGAGCAAAGCCGCAGTGGTTCAAATGACCAAGGCTTTTGCAGTCGAGTGGGGCAAGTTCGGCATCAACGTGAACGCGATTTGCCCTGGCTATATCGACACCGAGATCAATCACCACCATTGGCAAACCGAACAAGGCCAAAAGCTCATCAGCATGCTGCCGCGCAAGCGGGTAGGGCAACCCCAGGACCTGGATGCTTTGTTGATGCTGCTGGCCAGTGACCAAAGCCATTTCATCAACGGCGCGGTCATTGCTGCTGACGACGGTTTTGCCGTTTGAGCGCCTTGGAACTTTGAACCATGAAATATGAATTGCCGGAAAACAAAAAGAAGGTTCACCAGATGGTCATCCCCATTCGCTGGGGCGACATGGATGCCATGGGGCATGTTAACAACACGGTTTACTTCAGGTATCTGGAGACCATTCGGATCGATTGGTTCGACAAAATCGGATTCAACCTGAACCCTTCAGGTGAAGGGCCCGTGATCGTCAATGCGTTTTGTAATTTTTACAAACAGTTCGAACACCCTGGCGATGTGCTGGCCACCATGTATGTGAGCGATCCGGGGCGAACCACCTTTGAGAGTTGGTGCACGTTGGAGCGGGCAGACCAGCCGGGTGTGGTGTTTGCCGCAGGTGGCGCCACCACCATCTGGGTGGACTTTCCCAAACAAAAAGCAGTGTCTTTGCCCGATTGGGTCAAGGCCTTGGTCAGCGTCTGAACTTGCCCGAATCAGGCGGGTGTGGCGGAAGGCCGATTGACCATCGCATCGGCTTGTGGGTTAGCTGGCGGGTTGGCTTGGCCACCCACTGCGCGCCACTGGTAGGCATGCTGAAGTAACCAATCTTGGGACTGTGTAGGGTGCCCCAACTGCATGGGGTGAAAGTCTTTGCGGGCGTAGGCCGCAATCGGTTTGGCCACACGCCAGACCATGCCATGGCGGCCAAACAAAAACTTGCCAGCAGACCACCAAGTGGAGGGCTTGAACAAAGTCTTGTCGTGCCACAGGTTGTTGACGGTCTGTCGCATCACGTCGCTGCTG
>Ga0315909_10008504_pt1 | contig 11244 bp, 12 predicted proteins | sample LakEriMetagenome_11_FD_203527 | JGI IMG/M metagenome (GOLD analysis project Ga0315909, IMG submission 203527) | Freshwater fungal communities from buoy surface, Lake Erie, Ohio, United States - Buoy 2 MA125 | ecosystem: Environmental > Aquatic > Freshwater > Lake | place: USA: Lake Erie, Ohio...
GCAGTTAAAGTTTACCACGCTGCAGTATTCATTGTAATTCCGGTTGCCATTGTAGGCTGGGTAAACTGGGTTATTGGTTTTGTTATTATGACCTTCTTTGCAGGCTTTGTTTTAAGCATTGTATTTCAATTAGCACATACTGTAGAACATACTGAGTTTCCTGTCGCAGACATTGAAACCCATAAACTACCTGATGAATTTGCTGCTCACCAAATTAAGACTACTGCTAATTTTGCTACCAAAAACAAGTTAATTAGTTGGTTAGTAGGTGGATTGAATTTTCAAATTGAACACCATTTGTTCCCGAAGATTTCACACGTTCACTATCCTGCTATTAGTGAGATTGTAAAGTCGGTTTGTAAGGAATATCAATTACAATATATTGAGTACCCTACTATGCGTAGAGCCGTAGTTGCTCACGTACGTTTCTTGAGAGAAATGGGAAGAGCTTAAAAAAAACTCCGATCAATGATCGGAGTTTTTTTTTGTCCCTATTCTGAGAGTCTCATTTATTTCTTTGCTGCTTTTTTAGCTACTTTCTTAGGAGCTCCTTTTTTAGCAACAACTTTCTTGGTTGCTGTTTTTTTAGGGGCGGCTTTCTTTGTTGCTGTTTTCTTGGTAAATGCCCCAGGAACCTGTTCTTCAATTAAGCGTTTAACTTCGTCTAATTCAATATTGGCAATAGTTTCAGGTGTATACTTGTTTCCATCTGCTTGCTTTCCTAATTTCAACATCTTCTTTTGAAAACGAATGAATGGGCCCCATCTGCCATTTTCGATGGCTATTTTTTCGGCAGGCCATTGTTTAATAAAACGATTGGCTTCTTTTTCCATTTTCTTCTCAATCAATTCATTAATGTCTGTTTGACTTAAAGAATCAAAATTGTAAGCCCTTGGAATATTGATGAATAGTTCATTCCATTTAATGAAAGGTCCAAATCTTCCTTTCCCTTTGGTTACAGGGAGCTCATTATAAAAAGCAACTGGAGCATCTGCGGCTTGCTTTTCTTTTAGCAATTCAATGGCACGATTCAAATCCATTTCGTGTAGGTCTTCTCCTTTAGGAATAGAAATAAATTGTTCACCTAATTTAATATAGGGCCCAAATCTTCCAATATTCACAGAAAGTTCAGCGCCTTCGTATTCTCCCAATGTTTTTGGCAACGAAAAAAGCTCCATTGCTTCGTCCATGGTGATGGTTTCGATACTTTGTGATTGTTTTAGTTTTGCAAATCTGGCTTTATCATTTTCATCACTGGTATCGCCAATTTGAACCATTGGACCATAGCGCCCCATTCTAGCAATGACTCTTTTTCCTGAAACAGGATCGATTCCCAATTCTCTTTCCCCTTTGGCGCGTTCTGCATTTTCTAAGGTATGTTCAATGGTTTCATGAAATGGTTTATAAAAACCATCAATCATATTGCTCCACTTTAAATTGCCTCCAGCAATTTCATCAAACTCTGCTTCAATTTTAGCTGTGAAACCAAAATCCATTACTTTATTAAAGTGTTGCTTTAAAAAGTCTGTTACCACCATTCCTAAATCGGTAGGGAATAATTTGCTTTTTTCAGCCCCCGTATTTTCTTGAATAATTTCTTTTTCAATTTGATTATTGGGTGTAAGTGTTAATATGGCTGCGGCTCTTTTTATTCCTTCTTTATCACGCTTTTCTACATAGTTGCGTTTCATAATGGTTGAAATAGTTGGCGCATAAGTAGACGGACGACCAATGCCCAACTCTTCCAATTTTTTTACTAGAGATGCTTCTGTATACCTTGCAGCTGGCTTAGTGAATTTCTCACTGGCATTCATGTACACAAAATTCAGTTGCTCATTTACTTTAATTGGAGGGAGCATTCCTTCAGTGCTTTCTTCGTCTTCCTCATCTTTACCCTCCATATACACTTTTAAAAATCCGTCGAACTGCATCACTTCTCCACTTGCAGTAAGTAATTCTTTATTGGTGCTTATTTCAATTTTTGCAGTAGTTTTTTCAAAGGCAGCATCACTCATTTGTGAAGCAATGGTTCTTTTCCAAATTAGTTCGTACAATCGCTTACACTCTTCGTCTTCAACTGTATGATTACTCATATAAGTAGGACGAATGGCTTCGTGTGCTTCTTGCGCATTTTCATTCTTGTTTTTGAATTTGCGTGGTTGGTGGTATTTGGCACCGTAGCTATGATTGATTTCTTTACTGATATCTGCTAAAGCCGTTTCACTTAAGGAAATGCTATCCGTACGCATATAAGTGATCTTACCACTTTCATATAGCTTCTGTGCAATCAACATAGTTTTACTTACACTATAACCCATTTTACGAGACGCTTCTTGTTGTAGGGTTGAAGTGGTAAAAGGTGCTGCCGGGGTTCTTTTTGCCGGTTTAACTTGAATATCTTTTACAGTATAACCTGCATTTTTACAAGTTTCTAAAAATGCTTCTGCTTCGTCTGTGGTATGTAATCTTCCTGGTCCTTCTGCTTTAAATTGTACAGGTTTGCCATTGATATCTGTTGCACTAAAAATGGCTTCAATTTTATAAGAGCTTTCTGTAATAAATTGATTGATTTCACGCTCTCTCTCTACAATTAATCTAACAGCTACGCTTTGAACCCTTCCTGCGCTTAGGCTTCTTTGCATGCCAATCTTTCTCCATAAAACAGGGCTCAGCTCAAATCCTACCAAACGATCTAAAACCCTTCTTGCTTGTTGCGCATTTACCAAGTTCATATTGATGATTCTTGGGTTTTCTACCGCTTTTTTAATGGCTGGAGCAGTAATCTCATGAAAAACGATGCGCTTGGTCACTTTAGGGTCTAAGCCTAATACTTCGGCTAAATGCCAACTAATGCTTTCTCCTTCGCGGTCCTCATCCGATGCAAGCCATACTTCATCTGCTTTTTTGGCCATTTGCTTCAGTTCCTTTACCACTCTTTCCTTGTCGTCGGGTACTTTGTACCTAGGTAGATAGTGATTGTTTACATCTATGCCCATATCGTCCTTTTCAAGGTCTCTAATATGACCATAACAGCTTCTCACATCAAAATCCTTACCTAGAATTTTTTCAATGGTTTTTGCTTTTGCGGGCGACTCAACGATCAATAAATTTTTAGCCATGTACGAAATCCGGTCTACGGTTTTACTTCAATTATTAAGATCAAATGCATTGCAATATTAGGGGAAACCGTCAAATCACAAAAAATCTCCCTTTGCGGGGGATTGAATAAAGGATAGGATATGATCTCTTGAACTGGCTTCTTTATAAACTTGATTATGGCCTAAACCCTTGGTAATAAAGAATTCTGTTGAGGGGATGGTCTCATTTAATAAGGGTGCTACGTCTTCAAATGTACAGATGGCATCCGTTTCATCATGAATCCATAAAACCCTAGCATCCAAGGTTCTGACCACCCTAGCAACAGAAAAATAACTGATGGGCTTTCCCGCCAAAGTAGTAACATATTGGTCAAAAGCTTGTCTTACATCGGGTTTAACCGGAATTTGAGTAAATAAATTTTCAATAGCCCTTTTTGTTTCAGTTGCAGGGGCAATCAATACCAATTTTCTTTCTTTAGTATTGGTCATCAATTCCATGGCCAAAGCTGCAGCCAAGCCACCCATTGAGTGAGCGATAATACCATACAGGGGGCCAAAATTTGCTTCAATGGCTAAAATGGTGTCTCTATATATAAGTGCATTAATTTTTTTACCATCACTAATGCCATGTCCAGGGGCGTCAAAAGCCAAAACTTCAAATCCTTCTTTTTTTAAGGATATAATGTATTGCTCAAATTTATAGGAGTAGCTACTGAATCCATGTACAATCAATATCTTTCTAGCTTGAGTTAATTCCGACTTCCACTGAAAACCCCTTATAGTAATTCCCCTTACTTCTACCGATACGGGCAAGGATTGATGAAAAACAGGGGGTATTTTAGGGTTTTTCTTTGATTTAAAAGGGGTACTAAACAAGTCAAAAGCCTCGGCAGCAGCTTTTTCGGGAGACACCATACCGATGGTTTTAATTTTTGCCTTATAATATTTCAGCATGAGTCGCTGACTCAGTTTCATCTTCATGGCGCAAAGGTATTTAAATAATATCTCTAAACTTTTTAGTAATAAATCGGTTAATACAACTTTTAAAATACTTTTGCCACCCAAACAGTGAATATGTATACGATTAAAATTGATTTTGAACAGAAAGGACTAGAAAGCATCGTCTTGACCAATATTGCACCCGATCAAAGCTTATTAGAAGTTTGTTTAGACAACGGGATAGAGTTGCACCACAATTGTGGGGCTGTTTGTGCATGTAGTACTTGTCATTTATATGTAAATAATGGTGCTGCGCATATAGAAGAACTAAGCGATAGAGAAGAGGACTTTATTGATAGAGCCGTGAATCCTAGAATTAACTCTAGATTAGGCTGTCAATGTGTGTTACAAGCAGGATCTGGAGAGGTTAGTATTACTTTGCCAGATCAAACCCAGTTTTTGGGAGAATAATAAATTGATTTAACTTTTAACAAATTACTATGAGTCATTTTGAGCCACCCATTAATTGGAACGACCACGAAGATATTGCAATGAAATTATACGAACGTTTCGGAGACGATTTTACCGAAGCCAAAATATACCGTGTTCGTTTTACCGATCTATTGATTTGGGTTTTAGAAATTCCGCGATTTGAAGGGACTAAAGAACAGAGCACGGAAGGTCATTTAGAAATGATACAAAGTGCTTGGGTTTATGAATGGAGAGATAACCAAAAATAATTATGCTAGAGCAATTCAACTATATCAATACTTTTATTTTTGACGTAGATGGCGTTTTAACAGACGGTTCATTATTAGTAATGCCGAATGGTTTAATGGCTCGTAGAATGAATATTAAAGATGGGTATGCGTTGCAACTAGCGGTGAAAAAAGGGTATCAGGTGATTGTTATTTCAGGAGGAAATTCACCTGAAGTAAAAGATCGATTGAATAAGCTTGGAGTGAATGCGGTACATATGCAAGTGACCGATAAATTGGGTTTGCTCAAGTCTATTTTGAATGAAACCAATACTGCTCAGAATAGTTGCTTATTCATGGGAGATGATATACCCGATTTGGAATGCATGAAATGGGTGGGTCTTCCAGTTTGCCCAGCAGATGCAGTTACAGAAATCAAGGAGATTGCACTTTATATCTCTGCAATATCTGGTGGAATGGGTTGTGCAAGAGATGTGATTGAAAAAGTGATGAAGCTTAGAGGAGACTGGAATGAAGACTTTACCGTGAGGGCACAGTAATCTTTGTTATAAGAAAGACATTATTTAATACCTTTTCAATTCAACCATTTGAAATTAACGGCTGCATTTTTTCGCTTGGTAAGATGGCCCAACTTGGTGTTTATCATTGTTACCCAATGGTTGTTTGAATGGTGTATTTATGCACGGGTTTATCCAATTCAGTTTAATTCATCTAGCCATTTTCAGTTTTTATTGCTGATGATTGCATCTGTTTTTATTGCTTCAGCAGGATATATCATTAATGATTATTTTGACCAGAATATAGACCAGATTAATAAACCAGATAAAATGGTAGTGAATACCATTATCAATAGAAGGTGGGTTATTTTTTGGCATATGGTGTTGAGTTTAGCTGGGTTGTTTTTTACCATGTTGGCCTTGCCTGTTCAATTGTATTGGCATTTAGTGTTGGGTAATTTATTGGCTATTCTATTGCTTTGGTTTTATTCTACCAATTTTAAAAAGCAATTATTGATTGGTAATATCATTATCTCCCTGCTTACCGCATGGGTTATCTTAATTTTATTTTTTGCCAAATATCCTTTGTTGATCAATGAGCTTTTAGTAGTAGATCATGATAAAATCAGGTTTTTCAGGTTGTCCATTTTGTATGCTTCTTTTGCATTCATTATTTCACTTGTGAGAGAAGTGGTAAAAGACATGGAAGATATAGAAGGCGATCAAAAATATGGATGTAGAACTATGCCCATTTTATGGGGAATTAGAGCCAGTAAGGTTTTTGTAGCTGTTTGGATGGTTGTGTTAATTGCTGCATTAATAATTTTACAGATTTATGTGTTGGGTCTTGGCTGGTGGCATAGTGCACTTTACTGTGTTTTGCTTATTGTTTTGCCCTTATTGGTCATATTGAAAAAGTTATATCATGCCAATAGTTCTAGCGACTATCATGCCGTAAGTACTTGGATTAAATTGGTCATGTTAACAGGAATACTTTCAATGCTTTTTTTTAGATTTTATTCTTCATCAATATGATTAAAACACCCGTTGTACTTGCCTCTCAAAGCCCTAGAAGAAAAACCTTGTTAGAATGGGCCGAAGTGCCTTTTAAGATTGAAGTGGTATCTACCGATGAAAGTTTTGATGCCAATATGGAAGCAGAAAAAATTCCTATCCATATTGCAAAAGCTAAAGCAATTGCAGTAAAAAACAAATTAGTTGCTGCTGAAGAGCAAGTGAACAATATAATTTTTTTAGCAGCAGATACGGTAGTGGTTTTAGAAAAAGAGATTATTAATAAACCTGCAAATAGAGCAGAAGCAATTATCATGCTTCAAAAATTGTCTGGCAAGAATCATCGGGTAATAACAGGAGTGGTAATGCTATTGAATGAGAAAGAAGTGACATTTTCTGAAACAACCCACGTACAATTTCATCCATTAACCCTACCGCAGATTGAATATTATGTAGACCAGTATCAACCTTATGATAAAGCAGGGGCATATGCCATTCAGGAATGGATAGGCGTGATTGGAATTGCTTCCATTACAGGTGATTTCTACAATGTAATGGGATTGCCAGTGAGCAGGGTGGTAAGAGAATTAACCACCCTAGATCTCATGGTAAATTAGTTGAGCCATTCCGCTGACTTTTATTGGGCAGCAAATTGGGTTTTACCAGTATCTTTTACCAAATAAACTGAAGGTCTAGCTCAACGTCTGGATGTAATGTTCTTTCAACTGGGCAAGTTCTTGCAGTATTTTCGAGAATCGCTTTTTCTTTGTCGCTTAAGTGTTTAAGTGATTCAGGAAATTGTATATGAACAACGATTTTACCGATTCTTCTAGGGTCACTGTACATGACTTTAGTAACATCGGCCTTGGTGCCATCTAGTACAATATTATCCATTGATTGGGCTTTAATGCCCATGGTGGTGATCATGCAAGAGGCCAATGCGGTAGCTACTAAGTCGGTTGGGGAAAACCTTTCGCCCTTTCCCTTGTTGTCGGTAGGTGCGTCGGTTTCAATAGCAGATCCGCTTTGTAAATGCGTAGCTGTGGTTCTAAGGTCGCTTGTATAAATAATTTGTGAAGTCATTGCATCAATTTTGCTTTAAATTTACCTATAACAAACCAAATGGAAGTGAAGAAACTATTTTTTGTGATTTTCCTATTGTCAGGAACAGGATTAATGGCTCAGAAAAAACAACCTTCTGAAACTGCTATGCAGCGTGCGCAAAAGAAGGAAGAGCGCAGAGAAAAAATAAATCAGCTCATCAAACAAGAAGAGGAGGGTGCGCTAATTTTTAATAAACAAAACGCATTTAGCATTAATCTAAACACAGATGGATGGGGGGTGAAATTCGAAAAAGGAAAGTATAAAACCATTACCAGTACTAATTTGATGTGGCTAGAATTTGGCGAAAGAAAACATCCCAAAGAAGAGCGCATTCCCACATTGTCTTCTTCAGGTGGCTTTATTTTGATATCTAATTATATCTATGGGAAGCAAAATAATTTTTACTATCTCAACCTTGGTTTTGGGCAACAAAAATTAATTGGAGGCAAGGGTAATAAAAATGGCATAGCTGTTTCAGCTATTTATGGTGGAGGCATTACTGCGGGCTTATTAAAGCCCTATTATTTAGAAGTGCAGAACCAGCAAACTGGCTTGAGAGAAGAAATTAAATACGATGGAACAAATCAAGCGCTGTTTTTAGACCCAAGTGCCATTTTAGGCAAGGGGGGACTTTTTAAAGGATTTGGCGAAATGAAGTTTGTTCCAGGAGGTCACGCTAAACTAGCCTTGCGATTTGATTATGGTAGATACAATGAATTGCTTTCTGCTATTGAAGTGGGCGTAAATGCTTCATTTTACTCACAGAAAATGCCCATAATTTTACTAAATAAGGAAAAAAACTTCTTCTTTAATGCTTATGCTGCATTCACTTTCGGTAGAAGAAAGTAGTTAATTTTGTGCCCAATTATATTTCTCGAGCATGCAAGAATTACCTGTAGTACCCAAAATGCCTACCGATACCATCGTTACTGCTGATGCGCCCTTAAAAAAGCCCAATTGGCTTCGCGTAAAACTACCCATTGGAGAAAGTTACAAGCATGTAAGAGGCTTAGTTGATACCCATAAATTACATACCATCTGCGAAAGTGGCAATTGCCCCAATATGGGCGAATGCTGGGGAGAAGGAACCGCCACATTTATGATTCTCGGGAATATTTGTACTAGAAGCTGTGGATTTTGTGCAGTGGCTACAGGTAGACCATTGGCTGTTGATTTTGATGAACCACAAAGGGTTGCAGAAGCCATTCATTTAATGAAAGTAAAGCATGCGGTAATTACCAGTGTAGACAGAGATGAGTTGAAAGATGGGGGTTCTATTATTTGGTATAATACCATCAAAGCAGTTAAAACATTAAATCCTACCACTACATTAGAAACCTTGATTCCAGATTTCAGGGGATTTAAAGACCAAATACAACGAATTATAGATGCTGCACCAGAAGTGGTGAGTCATAATATGGAAACGGTAGAGCGCATTACCAAGCAAGTAAGAATTCAAGCAAAATATAGACGTAGTTTAGAAGTGTTAGAGACTTTGAAAAAAGGCGGCAGAAGAACTAAGACAGGTATGATGCTCGGCTTGGGTGAAACCAAGGAAGAAATAATTCAGTCAATGAAAGACTTGGTTGCTGTAGGTACCGATGTACTCACTTTAGGCCAGTATTTACAACCCACAAAAAAACATTTACCCGTTCAACGATTTGTGCATCCAGATGAGTTTGCAGAACTAAGAGAAATAGGCTACAGTATTGGTTTTGATTATGTAGAAAGTGGTCCTTTAGTTCGGTCTTCTTATCATAGCGAAAAGCATGTGATATCTGGTTATGGGGTTAATAAATGGAAGATGGAAAAAGAATTACATGCATAGGTTTTTAGGCTTATTGTTTTTAGTACCCTTGATTGGTCTAGGGCAAACCAATTGGATAAATGTAGACAGTGCTTTTGGCCCATTGCCCAATAAAGTGCATCTCTTTTATTCAAATGATTCTTTAGATGGCAAGCCCAATAAAGCTTATTTTTTAATAGCGCCTTTAAAAGAAAAGGCCTTGAATTTTTCTGTTGCTGTTGGAAATGGAAAGCGATATACCCCTACCGAATATCATCAACAAAATAATGCTCCATTGTTAGTGGTGAATACCACTTTCTTTGAGTTTGTGCAGAATCGCAATCTCAATGCTGTGGTGAACAATGGCCAGCTCTTGGCTTATAATATTCATAGCACAGCACTTAGAGGAAAAGACACTTTCACCTATCGTCATTCTTTTGCTGGTGCAATCGGTATTAGCAAGCGAAGAAAGGCAGATATTGCTTGGTTGTTTACAGACAGTGCGGAAAAATATCCATTAGCAACTCAACTACCTGTTTCCCATTTTAAAGACAGCAATGCAGTGCTTCATAAATCACAATTGCCCAGTTCCTTTAAAAAATGGAAAATGCAAACAGCAGTTGCTGGAGGGCCAGTGTTAATTCAAGATGGTCAAATGAAGATTACGAATAACGAGGAGCAAAGATTCGCGGGTAAACAAATTAACGACAAGCACCCAAGAACTGCAATGGGCTATACCGCAGATGGGCGTTTAGTTGTAATGGTAGTGGAAGGAAGAAATCCAGGAATTGCTGACGGAGCAAACCTAACTCAATTAGCACAATTAATGCTGTCTGCAGGCTGCATAGAGGCATTAAATTTAGATGGGGGAGGAAGTAGTACGATGTTGGTAAATGGAAAAGAAACCATCAAACCCAGCGATAAAACCGGGCAACGCCCGGTTCCAGCTGTATTGATTATTTCATCTCCCAAACAAGTGCAGACGCTCCTAAAATAGCGGCATCAGATTCTTTTAAATGGCTCACCAAAATTTTTACTTTGTTTTGGAATACTTGAATCAAATTGGCTTCCATATGTTCGCGTGTAGGCTTTAAAATAAAGTCGCCTGCTTTGGTTAATCCTCCAAATAAAATAATGGCTTCAGGACTAGAGAACATGACGAAATTAGCCAATGCCATTCCCAAGATCTTACCTGTATAATCAAATATTTCTTTAGCCAGTTCATCGCCCTCTAAAGCTGCTTCGTGTACTTTTTTAGAATCTATTTTCTCAGTAGGAATGGCTCTTAATATGCTTGGCTTTGTACTATTTTCTAAGAACTCTAATGCATTCAGTCTAACGCCTGTTGCAGATGCATAACTTTCTAAAGAGCCTCTTTTACCAGTGCCTTCATGCAATCTTCCGTCTGGTATAATGATGGTATGGCCTAATTCACCTGCAAACCCATCGTGCCCATAAATTAATTTACCATTGGCTACAATACCACTCCCAACACCAGTGCCCAGTGTAATCATGATAAAATCATGCATGTCTTGGGCAGCACCATACATCATTTCTCCTAGTGCCGCTGCATTGGCATCATTGGTTAATACAACAGGTAATTTAAATTTATCTTCTACCATTTTACCAAAAGGAATAATGCCCTTCCAAGGTAAGTTGGCAGCATACTCAATGGTGTTTTTATAATAGTTTCCATTGGGCGCACCAACTCCAATACCTTTTATTCTTCCTGCTCCACCAGCTTGTTCAATTAGTGGGGCAATATTTTCATAAAGCTCATCAATAAATGCCATTGGCTCCGGATGATTTCTGCTACTCATTTCACCAGAGAACAATAAATTCCCTACTCTATCTACAATTCCATATTTGGTTCCAGTACCACCAATATCAATGCCTACTGCTAATTGCTCCATTGCAGTAGAACCAGTTCTGTTTTCTTTTTTACTATTCATATACAGTTCTTTCATATGATTAATGTCCTCCACCAACTTGTGCATCAAAATCCAAGCCTTGCGCTTTTAACACATTTTTCATCTTGATTGCTAGGTAAATTAAAAATGCAAAACAAGCTGCTGCTAATAAATAAG
>Ga0315909_10008505_pt1 | contig 11243 bp, 12 predicted proteins | sample LakEriMetagenome_11_FD_203527 | JGI IMG/M metagenome (GOLD analysis project Ga0315909, IMG submission 203527) | Freshwater fungal communities from buoy surface, Lake Erie, Ohio, United States - Buoy 2 MA125 | ecosystem: Environmental > Aquatic > Freshwater > Lake | place: USA: Lake Erie, Ohio...
GGCAAGACGCCAGCGCCCAACAGTGTTTGTCACAATGACGGTCGCATTGTTGGCCGGGGCCGTGCGGATGTGAGGCCAAAGAAGCAATGTTGCCTGCCCGCTGGCATTTGTGTTCACGTCGGCAAGAACCTTGTGCAGAGTGGCAGAGGAAGCGGTCCCAAGCTGCACATAGTCCCCGGCCCTTAGCCACCCCGTCACGTTGGCAGTGCAGCCATCTATGGCAAGGTCTTCCCCGACTTGGCTTGCTCCGTTGACAAGTGGAGTGCCGCCTATCGCACCGCGTGGGGTAGCGCCAATCGGATCTCCCATCGTGAATGTGCCGAAGCTGCCACGCAGGCTGACCAGCCAAGCGACCCATTCCTCTGCATCTGCGCGGATCATGGGCGGCAGGGTCACATCAGCCTGCCACATCTGCCCGGCGCTGGCCTGCGCTTGGCTGGCATAGGTGAACGGTGACCGCTCCACAGTGACCGCGTTGGTGGCCCGCAGTTCCATGCTTCTGCGCCCGGTGTGCGACGGCAGGGTCAGAGGATATGTAATCGCCATCAGTAGCCCATCCCATTGACGCTGCGCCGCTGTGCATCGAACACGGCGGCCTTGGTGCTTTCCACGATCTTCGGCAGCATGGCTTGGATTTCCGCACGGCTCACGCCAGCGCCGAAGCTGATGCTCTGGTTTACGGTCACACCCTGACCGCCGCCAAGTTGGTTATTCGGGATCACCTGCGCGTTGCGCGAAGGCACGACAAGCTCTGGCCCGCGCTCCCCGACCATATAGGCCTGACCGCCAGTGACCGGGCCGCCCATAGCCTTAAAACCAGCAATGGCAGGTGCCAGAGCCGGGAAAGCCTTTCCAACGAACCCCATGATCCCATTGACCAGCCGCTGGACGACCAGAACCTCATAGAGCTTCATGATGATATTGCGGGCCATGTCGCGGAAGGCATCCTTGACCGATTTGGTGCCGTCAACCATCGACATGAATGCGCTGGAGAACGAGTCGCGTATGGTCGAAGCGATGGCTTTCTGCTGTTCTGCCAGCCTGTTCAATTCGTCCATCTTGGTGATCTGGCCGACCAAACCCTGCAATGCAGCATCGCCATACTTCTTGTAATCCAAGCCAAGAGCCTGAATAACGCGCTGCTGCGCCTCGGTCTTCCCAAGCAATTCTGACTCAAGGGCAAGCTGCTCCCTCAAGGTCTTCATTGGGTCGGTTGCGCCGCCAGAAGATTTCTCCTCCTTGGCTTTGGGAGCTTCAGTTGGAGCCGCTAGCCTTGTTCTAGCATTAAGCTGGTATGCCCCAATGGTTTTGAACATCTGCGGGTCAACGGCTGCCTGAGCGGCAGCGGCAGCATCCGCAGCCAAACCTTGGGCCTGCCGCCGCAGGTTCCCATACAGGGCATATCCCAATTGCAGGCGGTTGTTGAAAGAGTCTTGGCTCTTGATGTACTCAGCCTGAGCCGACTGAATAACGATCATCTGAGCATGAATGTCCTCGGCGATGGCCAGACGCTCTTTCTCCGAAGGGATCAGCTTTTCAAGAAGTGCCGCATAATGCCCCTCTTGGAGAGCAAGCATCTGACCGTTTATTGAGGTCACCTTCTTGTAGTTGTCCAGCACGCCAGACAGGGCAGTCTTTTGCTGCTCCAAAGCATTAAGTTCAGCGATGACCGCCTGCATTCTACCGCGATCTTCAAGGCTGTTTGACAGCTTGATTTCACCAAGCCTGATCTGAGTTTCAGCTATTTTCGATGTGAGTTCATCAATCCTCTCAAGGATTGCCGCCTCTTCTGGGCTGACAACTCCGAACCTTGCCATCGCTGCCACAGCGTTCAACTCAAGCAGCTTTTTCTTCAAGGATTCGGTTGCTTCTGCCGCCCGGTTGGAGGAGGAAGACATCTTATCAACAGCAACACTAAGGGCCGCGAAAATGGCGACAGCAGCGCCAACGACCGCGCCGATAGGCCCAAAGATTTGCAGAATCTGTGGAGCCTGCTGACCAAAGGCCTGCATTTTGTTGGTGCCGTTGGCGACCTGAACAGCGAAGTCACCGATCTGGAAGCCAGCCTGCTGCAAAGCTCCCATTGCAAACTTGCGGGTTGCAACAGTTGTGCTGTCAAACTGGCCAGCAAGCTTTCTTGTCGCAGCGCCAGTGCGCTCCAACTCAGAGTTGAGTTTGCGGAGCGGAGCCGTCGCATTGTCAATGGCCTGCAACTCAAATACGAGTCTTTCGCTCATTTTCCTCGCGCTCCTTCATGACGGCGAAGTAGGCCACCCATTCATTATACTCATCCAGCGAGATTTCCTCAATCTCCGAGATGGTCTTGCCCAACCTGTCCGCCAGCGCCACCAGATTGAGCCTGAATGGGTCGGCCCTTAGTTTTTTGCGTGGTCCTCGATGCTCGTCGCGTTGAAGACAGCGCCGAACACCTTGGCAATCACGCCAACAGGCTCACTCATCAGGATCGGCTTATCCTCAAGGGTGAACGCCTTGTCGCCCTTCTGGTCTTCGCACTTTTCAATGACCATTTCGACCATCGCACCGAAGGAGGTGTTGGTCAGAAAGTCCTTGTGCTTGCGCTGGACCTTTTCGATATCGCGTGCGCTTACCGACGTGAAGAACAGGCGAAGGGGAGTTTCCCCCTCGCCCCATTCTTCGACATCGACGAAGCCACGTTGCTGGTCAGCCTGCTTGGCTGCGATGCGTTTTGCCAAGCTCATTATGCAGCCGTCGCTTGCGTCAGAGCGCCAGTGCCTTGGATGCTGATCGACATCTCGACCAGACCATCATACGACGCTGAGATTGAGCGACCCGTCACGATGGCAGAGCCAGTGTAGTAGATGTCACCAGCGGTCGAACCCTCGGGATAGAGGTTCAGCGTGATGGATGCACCGATGGTCAGAGCGCCTTGGCCCGTGGTGTCGGTCTCGTCCCACAGAACGTCAATCGTCCCGGTATAGGTGGACAACGAGGCCTTATAGGTCCGTGCGCTATCGCCCATCGTGGTGTCGTCAAGGGTGTCAGCCGATTGTTCAATCGAATACGACCGAATTTCGGCGATTGCGTTGGCTCCGACTTTGACGGTGCCTTCGCTGCCAGCGTGCGTAGCCATAGCAGTAGCCTCCTTTATTTGGCTGTTTCGACATCAGTTAGACTAGTGACATACCTTACAGCAAAAGTCATCGTTGCGATGCCAACAGGCTGCTCAGTCTCACCAGAAAAGTCGATGCTCGTCGATGTTAGCACCGATTCCTTCGCAATGCCACCTAGCGTGAAATCCGCTCCGATGGCTTCTTCAACCTGCACCGCGATGGCGTCAACCGCGCTATCAAGCGATGCAGTGGCATTCTCATAGATCGAAACCGTGATCTCGACAGTACGATCCAAGGACTTCACGCCCATCGTCGCACCCATCGTCATCAGGCCGGATGTCTCCGCACCAGCGGTGACCGTGATGGCTGGCAACTTGGCCTGCGTCAGCGGATAGACCCGCGTGGCGAAAACCCGGCTGGAGACCAGAGTGACGCCAGCGGTCAGCAGCGTCACGAACTGGTCGCGTATCTGCTTTCTGACGTGTGACATTACTGCTTCTCCAACTGAACGACGGTGACGCCCGTGCCATCATGTATCCAAGCGCGGACCTTGTAGGTCACGCCGGAGATGACCATCGTCTGGTCCTCTGCGATGGACGGGACATCCGTGGTGCGGCAGGTCAGGCGGGGCTGCTCCTGATGCACGGAAACAAACCCGCCAGCGTCCACTGGCACCGTCTCGTTGTCAAAGATGCCACGGATCGTACCGCCACTGTAAGTGACGTTGACCGCGAACTCATCGACGTTGAACAGTGTCAGCAGATCGGTGGCGAAAGGCAGGGCCATGATTATTCTTTCGCGGCCCGCTTCGAGACTTTAGGTGCATTGCTGGCTTCCAAGCCAACGCTGCGGTCAGCAGCGGCAGGAGCCGCGCTCTCTGGGGCAACATCAACCCGGCCCATAGCCAAGAGAGACTTGCCCTCCTGCTCAGAAAGTTCGACGATCTCGCCAGCATTGCGGGCAGCGCCGCCTGCCACGCAGGATTTGAGGATCAGGTAGTTTGCCATTCTAGCCTCCTGTTGAGGTTGGGGGCGACCGAAGCCGCCCCCATTCCATTTGAGTGTCATTAGACGCCGTCGTTGTTGTAGGCGAAGGACACAGCATGGCGAACCGCCACATCGACCGTCTGGAGGGCGCGGATGCGAACCGTACCCGAAGACGAAGCGGTGTAGGGGTCAACCAAGATGTCCAAGCCGCCGTACATGCCGATCAGCAGGTCCGCGAAGTTGCCGAAGAACAGGTCGCCAGAGGTGACTTGGTTCGACACGATGGCGCGGTAGCCGTTGATCGTGTTGCCGGGCTGCTCGACCACGAAGAGGCCCTGACCAGAGGCCTTGGCAGTGGTCTTCAGCGCGCCGTACATGCTGGCAGGCAGGATGTAGGCGAGGTTGCCCAGCAGGGCGTTGTCCTCGGCCACAGCGGTTTCCAGAGCCACGACTTCAGCGAAAGTCGGGTTGGCCGCAGCAAACGAGGTCGGCTTGTTGACACCAGAGACGTTCTTGATGCCAGTGGGCTGGCCCGAAGAACCCGAACCCTGCAAGCCGCCGAGGTCGATGGCGAGAGCGATAGCACGCGACAGGTCGTCACGAACCAGAGCTTCGATATCGGGCGAGGACTGCATCATCATCAGGCGCGTGATGTCGGTGAAGGCACCGAGGGTCTTCGGGGTCATAGTGACCTGACCGAAGGTCGGCTCCGACTCAGAAGCAGCGCCGCCTTCCGACGAAATCCAGCCAGCGGAAGCGCCAGCAGTCTTCTTCGGGATAGCCACGTTGCCCTTGAGGCCGTTCAGCATCGTCGCGCCAGCCTGCATCACAGACGAAGCGTTACGCAGAACGTCGATGAAGTCACCGCCACGGAAGTCTTGAGCGATCACGCCCGAGTCATCAGTGGTGTTCAGGTCACGCTTTGCCCACGACCGCAGAACGTCGGCGGGGATCATCAGGCCTTTGGCATCAGCACCAACAGCGCGCTGGGCAGCAGCCGAGGCTTCGAATTCGAAGCGGGCTTCTTCCTGAGCGCGGAAGTCGGTCGGGTTCGCCATAGCGCGGATCGCAGCCATGAGCGAGAACTTGCGGACCTCTTTCTGGGTCAGGCCGATGTTGGCCGTTTCCAGAGGCTTGTTGCCGATTGCTTCAAGCAGTTCGCCACGGAATTCCGCGAGAGAACGGCCAGCAGCGATGGCTTTGTCAGCCAGATCACGCTTATTGTGCGATGCGCCAAGACGGATCATCTCAGCAGCATCTTTGGCAGCGGCACGGGCAGCTTCGGCCTTGACCGCGTCCAGATCAAATTCAGCCATTTTGGCCTCCTTGATAGGGGTTGCAGGGATAGAGGTGGTCAGGTCGTCAGCCGCCGATCTGCCAACGCCAACTGTCCTGTCGGCGGGGATAGAAACGATGGAAACTTCCATAGGCATCCAAGAAGTGGCTCGGTACGTTTCCTTGCCTTCCTTGTCGAGTTTGTTGATCTGATAGCCGACCGAGATGTTGGCTCGGATGCCATCAGTCACGTCATCGAAAACCTCTTTGGCAAGCCCGTTTTTCCCAAAACGAACAGTCGCACGGAGACGCCGTGCCGAGCCATCCAAGGCAACCGATTCTACAACGCCGATCTGCTTGGTCGGATCGTGATCCAGCAGAAGAGGCGCTCGGCCAGAATTCAAGAACGACAGATCGATGCTGCCGGGCTTGTGGTCGAGGATTTCAATGCCGAAGGGCCGCTCAACGGGTTCCTCGGATGAGACAGCGATCTTGACGCGCCGAGCGTCATTGTCGATCACCTTGTCTTCAAATGCCATCGCACGGGTTTCGATCCCGTCACGCGAATAACGCTCGGCCTGAAGCTCAAGATCATCCTCTTGCGCCTCGGTCGGTTCGATGTGTTCTTCTTCCAGCATCGCTGCGTCCTCCATTTCACGGGCGATCATATCAAACTCACCCCCGTCTTGCATAGAGCGCGCATCCTCGGTGGCAGGCTCAAACTGGATCGGCTCGAAATTATTCCGCTTCAGCCATGCCCGCGCTTCGGCCACAGTGAAGAACTGCGTGCGGAAACGGATCGCCTGAATCTCGCTGGTGCCTTCCTTGATGCCGAAGATGTAGTCAACGCCTCGGCCACCGCCGTTGTTGCGACGGCGGAAGCTGTCGTACTGACGCGGATCGCGGATGCGGGCAGCATGCTCATTCGCGTAAGGACGCTCACCAGCAGCGCGGATCGGCCTGATCTTGGTCAGGGTCGAGAAGCGGTGGCCGACCAAGGTTTCCGTGGCCTCACCGTCGCGGAAGATGCGGATCAGCGCAGCCGGGTCTTCTGGGGTGGCGTTGATCGAAAACTCACTGTCTGGGATGCCGAGCGTGCCTTCGCGCATGATGTGTTCGATCTGGCCGCGTGCCATCCCACCCGATGAATTCCACTCGACGAAATCACCGAGCTTCAGCGCATCAGCCGCCGCACGGGTGCGATCATCTTCATCATCCATGTCGTCGTCCTCATCGTCCATGTCGTCAACGATGCCATCGGCCCATGACTTGCCTGCATCGCCGCCCCAGAGCGCCCACGCGATCCGGCCATTCGACGGATAGCCGTCTTCACCGGGCCGGAAGCCTTGAGCCTCTTTGTCCACTTCATGGCGGGCGAAGAAGCTCTTCATGCGCTTGACGGTGCTGTCGGAAAGCTCTTTGCCGTTCACGATATCACGGGCGCGGGCAATGCCGACCTCGGTGCCACCGCGCCCGAACTCACGCCGCCAATCAAGACCGCGCTGCGCTTCTTCTTTCATCGCTCCAGTAGGCTCATAGGACATGCTTATTCCTCCACTTGAGCTTCGACAGGCAGCTTCGTTCCAAATGGCTCATAAGCCATCGCAAGGCCGAACTGCTTGGCCATTTCCTTGTCGCGCTCAATCTGCGCGAAGGTCTCTTCAGCATCACGACCATAGGTGGCAGCGATGTCGGTGTGGCTCAAGATGCCGTTCTGCAAACCGACGACGGCGGCGTTGATCTCCTTCAGCGGGTCAACCCACTGGAAGCCACGCGCACGCCAAGAGATGCCCATTGAGAACTTGTCGAACTTGCCCGGCCCGTTGATCGGGATCAGAGCGAAGTCCATCACATGAGCCATCCAGACACGGAACAGCGGATCGATGAAGTGTTCGATGAAGAAACGCTGCTGGGTCTTGTAGAAGTCCCGCTCCTCAAGCGCGCCCTGCCGAACCGACGAATAGGACGTGCCTTCCAGATCATTGGCCAGCGCGGTGTAGCTGATGCCAAGACCGCCAGCGATGCCGCGCAGGATCGCCTTCTCAAAGTCGGCAAAGGCTGATGTCGGGTGGTTGGGGTCAAACGGGGTGAAGTCAACGCCAGCCGGAAGCTGATGGAATGTGCCGGGTTCAGCGTCGTACATCGGGGTGAAGGTGTCTTCGAACCCGTCAGCGGTGAAGCCATCGCCCGCCGGAGACGTGAAGAAGCCCATCTTGGACGCGCCGACACGGGCAGCCGTCAATTCGGCCTCACGGTAGCCGTGCAGCATCTTCAACGCTGGCATGGCCGTCACAAGCTCAGGCACACCACGGGTCTGATCTGCGCGCTCTTGCACATAGATGTGAATCATCTGATCTGCGGGAATGCGCTGGCGATACAGGCCTGTCGTCGTGGTGGTGTAGTCGTAATCGCCGGGATTGTTCACCAAGACGTGATAAGCAGAGACCCGGCGCGTTGCCGAGTCCAACTCCACACCCATGCGGACCTGATTGCCATCGCGAAGTGTCTCGTTCATCTGCTCATCGACCCGGTCAGGCTCAATGATCTGAACGCCAATCCCGTGCCGCAGATAAGGCTTGCGCACGATGTGCAAGAACACCTCGCCGTCACGCTTCACGCCGCGAACCACTGCATTCGACAGGTCGGTCATCGACATCTTGCCGTCAACAGTCGATCCGCCGAGGCGCGAGAACTCCGCCCAAGCAGCCTCAATGATGTTGTTCCCGGCCATGTCGATGGAGCCGTCGATGTTGCGGCCCTTTAGCTGAAGGCGGAAGCCATTCTCGCCGACCACGTTGGTCTGAACGAGTTGCAGATAGCGGCGGGCGTATTCGTTGTTCCGCTCCAGTTCGCGGGCGCGGTTGCGTAGATCACGCAGAACCCACCGAATCTCAGAGTCGGCAGACTTGTTGCTACCCTTGAAGTCCATGTACAGGCGGCCCTTTGAGGCGGCCAGATAATCACGCTTCCCGGTCGCCTTTTTCTGGCGCTTGAAGATGTCCAAAAGGCCCATCAGCCGAACCTCACTTTAATCGTGCTTCCCGTGGGCTTACCGCGCCGCGCTCGGTCTTTGGCGACCTCCTGCTGGAACTCGGCCTTGTATTGGTCCCTCGCCGTCATCAACTCGGCAAAACTCATCTTGGTCAGAGAGCGGCCAGCGATGGAATAGCTGCCGACATCGCTGTCAGCCTTGCCTTGGAGGATGGATTCGATCTTGCCGATCATGATCTCGGCATGGCTGCGAGGATCGGCACCATTCACGTCAAGGTCTTGAATGATGGTAAACTCGCCGCGATCAACCACGATGCGGTTGCTGGTCGCCGTCTGCACCACCTCAAGCTGCCAGTGGTAGTAGCCAGCCTCATAGCCAGATGTCGTGGAACTTGACGCGGTGAACAGATATGTTCCGCCAGTTTCAGACCCTACCAACAGAATCTCTGTATTCCCACCGCCCGTGATCCGAGCGACATACTGCGCGCTGTAGGATGCCAGCGGGTAATCCTGAACCAGATCAGAACGCTTCCACTGAATGAAATCGCCGACGACGATCTCAAGCGGTTCGCCCTCTGGCGCGTTGGCAGCGTCAAAAAGATTGGCCATTACCTGTATCCGTGGACAAAACCGCTCCGCATCGGAACCTTCGGCTTGCGGGGGGCCGCAGGTTGCTCAGGAGATGATACCCGATTTTGGGCCTGAGTGTAAACAGCTTCAAGGTTTAGGTTAAGAATAGCCAAAGCAGCCGTCGCATAGACCCGGCAGTCGAGGGCTTCGTTGCGCGTCCTGATCTTCGCCCACTCCATCCTCGGCCTGCCCTTGAAGTAGCGCGTCACCTTCTTTTCAGCCGTCAGCATGCGGAAATACTCATCGCTGCGGCCCACAGGGAAGTGGCAGTAGCCCTCGCCCTCCTCCCTGATCTTCAGCCGTGCGTAGACGATCTCCTTGGCCGTGTCGGTGCCGACCGGGAACAAATTGATCTTGCCGATGTTGTTCTTTGTCGGCCTGCCCACAATCGGCTTGCCCTCGCCGCCGACACCCTTGATCGCGAAAACACGGCGGCCAGCCCGCAGGCGCGCATAGTTGTAGACCTGCTGGGTGTAATGGCCGCCAGAGTCCACGCAGACAGATCGAATGACCATCTCACCCAAGGTCGGATGCTCAAACTTCCGGCCTAATGTCACGTCGAGGCGGTTCCACAATTCAGCCGACGATGGGTCGCCGTACATCGTCTCGTAGGCCAGAGACCATGTTTCCTCGCCCCGGCCCCAGCCGACGATCTCGATTTCCAAGCGGTCGTCCTGCACGTCAACGCCAGCGGTGATGAGCAGCACATCCTCTGGCAATTCATCGCCCCAGTTCTCGGCCCGCTCCATCAGGTCCATCTCATCGACCTGTTCTCCCTGCTCTTCCCATGTCTCGCCTAAGAACGTGTTGATCCACGTCTTCAGGCGCATCGGATCGCGCTTGCTGTTCATGAAGTCCGAGACGGCCTCATAAAGCGGGGTCCACGGGCTATACAGGCCATTGATGTGGAAGCCAGCGACCTTGCCCTTCGGCTCGGCGGTGGCCTGCCATTTGCCCTTCCTGATCGCCCGAAATCTCGCCGCGTCATCCCACGCCGATCCGCAATGCTCACAGGTGTAAACCGCCGAATACGGATTCTTGTCCGTCCAGTGAACCTGCCCCCACTTCAGCGCCTGTGTTTCGCCGCAATCCCCGCAAGGCACGAAAAACTTGCGCTGATCGCTCTCCGAGTAGGCAGATTCGATCCGGCTTGCCCCCTTGTCGGTCGGCGTGCTGACCAAGATGATCTTGCGGTTCCAGAACGTGCTGGATCGCTTCTTGGCCAGCGAGACGGGGTCGCCCTCGGTGCCTGCGCTGATCGGATAGCGGTCAACCTCGTCACACAGGATTATCCGGCACGGGCGAGATGCCAAGCTGGCCGGGCTGTTCGCCCCGCAGGCCGTGACATGGCCTCCAGCGAATGTCTTGTGCAGCGTTGTGTTGCCACTGTCGCGTGATCTGGGGTCTTTGACCTTGTTGCTCAGAACAGGCGTATCGCGCAGGCATGGGGCTAGACGGTCCTTTGACCATGTCTGCGCCATCTCCAGCGTCGGCTGGACCACCAGCATCGGGGCCGGGTCTTGGTGGATGTGATACCCGACGACGTTGTTGATAAGCTCGGTCTTGCCGATCTGCGCGCATGTCATCAGAACGACCGTCTCAATGTCGGGATTGGACACAGCATCCATCATCCCGCGCTGATACTCGGCCCGCGATGTGGACCACTTGCCCGGCTCTGCCGAACTCTCGCTCGACAGCACCCTGAAGGTGTCAGCCCATTCGCTCACCGTCAGCTTCGGCGGCGGCTTCATTGCCAGCGACACAGCCTCGGCCAGCCGGGCTTCCAGCTTGTCAGCCTGCGCTTGCCGTGTCGATTCCTGCGAGTTCATTCAAAGCCTCAATGATATGTCGCTCTATCAGAGCCTGCACTTCCTTCGCGTCATCAGCCGCCGCCGCTTCTGGTGCGACCTTGGTTGGCACGGCCAGCAACTTGGTCTTCACATTGGACAACGCGACCTCAACCCGCTTCGCCACGTCCTCAATATACACCAATTCGCCCCGCGTGATCGCGTTTTCCATCTCCTTCGCGTCGGCCTGCTCCTTGGCAAGCCGGGCGCGCTCGTCCGTTAGGTTGAGATCGCCAGCGTTTGCACGGCCAGCCGCCGATTCCCGCAGGCGCGAGATGTAGGATTGCCTGCATTCGTCAAGGTCGTACTCTCCGCGACCCTTCTTGGCGATGGTGCCGTTGGCGATCAAGTCCTGAACGTATTTGATCGTCACGCCAAGGTGCGCAGCTACTTCGTGCAGAGTTGCCATTTGCTTTCTCCTG
>Ga0315909_10008506_pt1 | contig 11242 bp, 7 predicted proteins | sample LakEriMetagenome_11_FD_203527 | JGI IMG/M metagenome (GOLD analysis project Ga0315909, IMG submission 203527) | Freshwater fungal communities from buoy surface, Lake Erie, Ohio, United States - Buoy 2 MA125 | ecosystem: Environmental > Aquatic > Freshwater > Lake | place: USA: Lake Erie, Ohio...
TCAAGCCGGTTTTCCGAACCGCTTAGCGGGCGGCAATGCTGTTGCATCAGAGGCGTATCCATCATCGTTCCATTCATGGGGGTTTCACTAGTTTAAGGTAAAATGACGACATGATCGAAATCACCGAATCCGCACAGAACCACTTCCGGCAACTCTTGCAAAGCCAAGGCGGCGATGCCGTAGGCATCCGCGTCAGCGCGATGAATCCCGGCACCCCTTCAGCCGATGCTCGGCTCGAGTTCGCCGATGCCGGTGATCTGCTCGGAGATGAGTGGCAGGTCGAGTGCGCTGGGTTCGTGCTTTATGTCGATTCAGCCAGCGTCAAATACCTTGACGGTGCCCACATTGATATCAGTGCAACAGCGACCGGAAGTCAGTTGACCATTCGCGCCCCCAATATAAAGGGTAAGGCGCCGGATGCAGAAAGCTCGCTTGCCGATCAAGTCATGTGGCTGATTGAATCCGAAATTAATCCTCAGCTGGCATCGCATAAGGGCAAGGTAAGTCTGGACTCCATCGATGCCGATAATGTCGTCTACCTGCGTTTTGGCGGCGGCTGCCACGGCTGTGGCATGGCAGACGTCACCCTCAAACAGGGCATCGAAAAAACCATGATGGCGAAGATACCTCAGATCAGCGCCGTCCGTGATGCGACCGACCATAGTTCCGGTTCGGCGCCGTTTATTCCACGTTGATCGCACGAGTTCTGCTGTTCGGCCTGATTCTTGCCGGACATATCGGATTTTTGTTCTGGCTTGATGCTATTACGCGATACGGGATTCAGAAGCAAGATTGGCAGACACGAACGGTGGTTGAATTCGTTACACGCAAGCCTGCGGCCCTGCCGGCCTTGCCCCGCGAGAGGGTTTCGAATCAGTATCGCCCATCCCCGGAAGAATCAGCATCATCGGCATTCAAGCCCAGCGAGCCAGTCAAATCACCTGCTGCGGCCAGTGAGAATGCAACTCTGAGAATTGTTGACGGTGAGGGGCGGGTCTGGATTCCGCAGGCAGCCAAGGATGAATTCCTGAAAAACGGACAATCGCGTCAGTTCGACATCCAGCGCGACGGGTTGGACGACATGGATGAATTGCTCAAGCGCCCCGTGGTCTTGGATTATCGTTCAACACGATTCGATGCCGCCTGGCAGGGCGACAAACCCCGGCTTACCCGACTATTGGAAACGGCTGTCGAAAAAACCACGGCAACGGTAAAAATACCCATTCCCGGAAGGCCGGGCGCGCATCTGCAATGTAAGTTGATGGTGCTTGCGGCGACCGGCGGGTGCGGATTTACGGCCAATGATGATGGTTATTTCGTTGCCCGGGATGATCCCGATACGCTGAGTCCGCTGGAGGAGAAGCAATGCCGGGCATGGTGGGATTTGATTGTCTCTGCAAAAACCCAAAGTGAATGGCGGCGCACGCGTAGCCTCTATGAGCAAGAATGCCTAAAACCCCAGGCGAAACCCTGAAATGAAAAAAAGCGGGCATTAGCCCGCTTTTTTCCTTCCAGCATCAGAACGGGGATTATTTGACGACGCCCATCTGACCTTTCAAAGATCCGTAGTAAACCGCCAGATTGGCCATGTCGGCATCGGTCAGCGCCTGGACTTGACCGGCCATAACCGCATTGACGCGTTTGCCGGATTTGTATTCCTTAAGTGCTTTGAGCAGGTAATCCGGATATTGACCGGCCAATTTGGGATACGTGTTGTCGAGAGTTTTGTTGCCGTCGGCACCATGACAGGCGGCACAAGCGGCCGATTTCTGCTTTCCGGCGGCGGCATCGCCCTTGACGCCCATGGCGGCGGATTGACCGGCCAGGCAGAACAACGCGACAGCGAGGAGGGAGTTGGTCTTCATCGATGGGATCCTTTATTTGGCCGGTTTCTGCGCGGAAACATAGGCGGCGATGTCGGCGATGTCCTGGGCGCTGAAGCTCTTGGCCTGCGCTCCCATGGTCGGATGATTGCGTTCACCCTTGGCATAGGCAGTCAGTGCATTGACGATATAGGCCTCATTCTGTCCGGCGATTTTCGGGACATGGTAGCTCGGGTAGGCATTCTTGTACTCGGGAATGCCATGGCAACCGGTGCAGGTGTAGGCCAAGGCCTTGCCTTTCTGGGCGTCGCCCTTGGCCAGGCAGCTGCCGCCGGCCAGAGCCAGCGCTAAACCGATGATGAGGGACGTTTTGGTCATAGCAAAATGCCGAAGTGTGTTGAAGTTCAGCAATTATACCTAAAATTCACCGGAATCAGGCAAGTATGTATGACTTTAGGCAGGTACGCTGGGGTCTTATTCCCGTTACCATTCCCATTAATTTCCCCAGTTACGGTACCCGGTAAGCCCATGCATCCTACCTCCAAACTCGCAAAAACCTCGGCCCTGATGTTGGCCATTGCCATGGTGCTGGCCGCCTGCGGCGGAAAACCCGATGGTGCCGATGCAGACAAGGCTGAAACCGGAGCCTCACAGGGCAAAGACGGCAAAGACGGAAAGCCCAAAGAGCCGGAAGCGGTACCGGTCGAGGTGGTCACTGCGGCCAGTCAGAGCATCAATGCCAGTTATGCCGGCACCGCCAATCTTGAGGCGCCCAATGAGGCCCAGGTCGTGGCCAAAAGCTCGGGTGTCATGGTGGCGCAGCTGGCCGAGGAGGGCGACAGTGTCCGTCAGGGTCAGGTCCTGGCCCGCATCGATCCCGCCCGGGCGCAATTGGAAGTCCAGCGTTCGCAGGCTACCGTAAACAAGCTCAGTAACAATTTCGCCCGCGCCCAGGAGCTGCGCAAACAGAACCTGATCTCGGCAGAAGCCCATGACCAGATCCGCTTCGATCTGGAATCGGCCAAGGCCAGCCTGAATCTGGCCCGTCTGGAACTGTCCTATACCAATGTCACCGCGCCGATTTCCGGCGTCATCGCGCAACGCATGGTGAAGCAGGGAAATCTGGTGACCTTGAACGCTCCGGTTTTCCGTATCGTCAACACCCAGTACCTTGAAGCGGTAATGAATGTGCCTGAGCGTGAGTTGGCGTTGATCAAATCCGGGATGCCGGTCCGCATGATCGTCGATGCCGTGCCCGGACAGGCTTTCGAAGGCCGGGTCGACCGGGTCAGTCCGGTGATGGAGGCCGGCAGCGGTACTTTCCGTGTCACCTGCGCCTTCGATGGCAAGCAGATCCTGCGCCCCGGGATGTTCGGCCGTTTCGAAATCATCTATGATCGCCGCGAAAACGTACTCACCATTCCGCGAACAGCCATGTTGGAAGACGAAACCGATCCGGCCGTTTACGTGGTCCGCTCAGGGAAAGCGCTTCGCGCTCCGGTCAAAATCGGTTACAGCAACGGTGAAATCGCTGAAGTCGTTTCCGGATTGAAAGCCGGCGACCGGATCATTACTGCCGGGAAAGTCTCCGTCCGCGACGGCGCTGGCGTGACGGTGATTGCCATCGATGGCAAGACCGTGGCACAGCCCAAGAAAGACGACAAAAAAGCGGAATCCGGAAAATGAGTCTGGTCGAGTTCTCGACGCGGCGGCGGGTCACCGTCGCGATGGTCACCTTCACCTTCGTGCTGTTCGGATTCATTGCGCTCGGCAATCTGAAGGTCAACCTGCTTCCGGACTTGAGCTATCCAACCCTGACCGTGCGCACCGAATATACAGGTGCGGCGCCGGCCGAGATAGAGACGCTGATTAGCGAGCCGCTGGAAGAATCCCTCGGTGTTGTCAAGAACCTGCGCAAAATCAAATCGGTTTCGCGTACTGGGCAGAGCGATGTCGTGCTTGAATTCGCTTGGGGCACCGATATGGACCAGGCGGGACTTGAGGTCCGTGACAAGCTCGAATTGCTGCGCCTGCCGCTTGAAGCCAAGTCGCCTGTCGTGCTGCGTTTCAATCCGAGTACCGAGCCAATCATGCGCCTCGGTCTTGTCCTTCCTGAAAAAGTCACCGGAAGCCGCCAGGCCCAGTTGATTCAGTTGCGCCGATTTGCCGAAGAAGACCTCAAGAAGCGTCTCGAACCGGTAGATGGCGTTGCTGCGGTCAAAGTCGCAGGCGGTCTTGAAGATGAAATCCAGGTCGCCATTGATAATGAGCGCCTTTCGCAGCTGAATCTCTCAGTCGAAACCGTCATCAACCGGTTGCGGCAGGAAAATATCAATATATCCGCCGGCCGAATCGAAGAGGGCAGTGAGCGCTATCTGGTTCGCACGGTCAACCAGTTCGCCAATCTCGACACCATGGCGGACATGTTGGTGGCCAATACCGGTTTTGGTGTGCCGGTAAAACTTAAAGATGTGGCAACGGTTAGCCAGGGCTACAAGGAACGGCAGGCCATCATCCGCGTCGGAGGCCGTGAAGCCATTGAGCTAGCCCTGTACAAGGAGGGTGATGCCAACACAGTTGCCGTAGCCAAGTCAGTCAAGCAGGCATTGCAGCGTATGCAGAGCGATGGCAGCAGCGCCCCAGGGCGTCCGCCAGCGGCTCCGGAAAACGGCGTCTACACTATTGACGGCCTAGAATTAACCACCATTGAAGACGCATCACTGTTCATCGAGAGTGCGTTATCTGAAGTCAAGAAGGAAGCGCTGCTCGGCGGGTTCTTCTCGATTCTGATTATCTTCTTCTTTCTACGTGACGGCTGGAGCACGTTCGTTATTGGTCTGTCATTGCCGATTTCCATCGTAGCTACCTTTTTCTTCATGGGTCAATTCGGCCTCAGCTTGAATGTCATGTCTTTGGCCGGGCTGGCGTTGGCCACGGGTATGGTGGTCGATGATTCCATCGTCGTGCTCGAATCCATTGCCAAAGCACGTGAACGCGGGCTTGGCATCCTCGATGCCGCCATCAAGGGTGCCGGCGAAGTCAGCATGGCCGTGGTCGCATCGACATTGACTACTGTGGCGGTGTTTTTCCCTCTTGTATTTGTGGAAGGCGTTGCCGGACAGCTGTTCAAGGATCAGGCGCTGACAGTGTCCATTGCCTTGATGATTTCGCTAATAGTTTCCTTGACGCTGATTCCGATGCTTTCCTCCTTGAAAGCACATTCGCCGATGGCCTTCCCGGAAGACAATCAATTGCCGTTAACTGTTCGGGAAAAATGGCAACAGTTTCTTGTCAGCCTTAAAGATCTGGCGCGCTACCCGCTGCAACGTCAATGGAAACGCCCCTTGGCATATGCTGCATGGATTGTTTTGATTCCCTTCAAGCTGTTGACCGCTCTGATTTACTCGGTAGCACTGCTATTCAGTCTGCTCTATCCTTTGGTGGTATACAGCATCACATGGGTAATCGCCGCAATCAGCCGTTTCGGTAAAGGTACTGGAGGCCGATTCATGGTTTGGCTCGGCGGAATCATCATCAAACCTTATGATTATGCTGCCGACTATTATCACCATGTCCTTCCCAAAGCCCTTGAGCGCCCTCAAAAAATCCTGATAGGCGCCGCAGTGGCCTTCATCGCATCGTTGCTGTTAGCAACCACGCTGGGGTCAGATCTGATTCCGCAATTGGCCCAAGATCGCTTCGAAATGACGGCCAAGCTTGCCCCTGGAACGCGCCTTGAAGAAACAGATCAATTGGTCAGCGCGATTCAGTCCAAGCATAAGGCCGATGCCGACATCCAAGCGCTTTACGGCGTCAGCGGTTCCGGTACACGACTGGATGCCAACCCGACCGAGTCCGGGGAAAATATCGCCAAGCTCAGTGTCGTGCTCGGCAAGGGTTACAGCCGGGACAGTGAGGCGGCCATAACCGAGAGACTGCGTGAAACCATGCGCGATTATCCGGATGTGCAGGTCAAGTTCGGCCGACCGGAATTGTTCAGCTTTTCAACTCCGCTGGAAATCGAAATCCGTGGCGCCGATCTGAAATCTTTGGAGAAATCGGCCCGCAAACTCTCCGGCATGATGCAGAAAGGCGAGCATTTTGCAGATGTCAAATCCAGTGTTGAACAGGGCTATCCGGAAATCCAGATCATTTTTGATCAGGAGCGCGCCGCAGCGCTCGGACTGACCTCGCGCCAGATTGCCGATCAGGTGGTCAAGCAGGTGCGTGGCGAAGTGGCCACGCGCTACAGTTTCCGTGACCGGAAAATCGATGTGCTGGTGCGCGCAGAAGAACAAGCCAGATCTTCCGTTGATGATATCCGTAACATCATCATCAACCCGTCGGCTCCACAGCCGGTTACTCTGGCATCGGTCGCACAGGTAATTGAAACCATCGGCCCCAGTGAAATCAACCGTGTCGACCAGACCCGGGTGGCCATTATTTCCGCCAACTTGAGGGATATTGATCTGGGTACGGCCGTAGCAGAGGTACGTGACATGGTTGCGGCAGATCCGTTGCCGGCCGATGTCCGTATCGCATTCGGCGGCCAAAGTGAAGAACTGGACCGTTCGCGCAATTCACTGTTTTTTGCCTTCGGTCTCGCCATATTCCTGGTTTACTTGGTCATGGCTTCGCAGTTCGAATCCCTGCTGCATCCATTCGTGATCCTGTTCTCCATTCCCTTGGCGATGGTCGGCGCCGTACTGGCGTTATGGCTCAGTGGGTCGCCGATTTCCGTGGTGGTCTTTATCGGACTGATACTTCTCGTCGGTATCGTGGTCAAAAACGCTATTGTGCTTATCGATAAGGTCAACCAGCTGCGGGAGGAGGGCGTCGCCAAACGTGATGCCATCTGCCAGGGCGCAGAATCACGCTTGCGTCCGATCATCATGACCACGCTGACAACCCTGTTCGGCTTTGCCCCATTGGCATTCTTTGGCGGCGAGGGTGCCGAAGTGCGAGCCCCGATGGCCCTGACAGTGATTGGTGGCCTGACGGTTTCAACCTTGTTGACGCTGGTCGTCATCCCGATTGTCTATGATTTGCTTGATCGGCGTCCGGACAGCTATTACAAGGCCCGTGGTGCTCTGCATCATGATGCGCTTGAAGGTGGGAGCGTCCGGTGAAAAGTCTTGCCGAACTGAGTCTGCGCCGGCCGGTCACGGCGGTGATGTGTTTCATTTCACTGATTGTGGTCGGCCTGTTAGCGGCAGTCCGACTCCCGTTGGAACAGTTCCCTGACATCAATGTGCCCTTTGTCTTCATCAGCGTTCCCTACCCAGGGTCCACGCCGCAGGAAGTCGAACGCCAGATTACTCGGCCGGTCGAGGAGGCGTTATCGACGTTGCCCGGGATATCGATGATGAATTCGACATCGCGATCGGACAACGCCGGAATTTTCCTGATGTTCTCGGATTGGAACCGCGACATCGCCATCACCGCCAGTGAAGCGCGTGACCGCATCGACGCCATCCGGTCAGAGCTGCCCGATGATGTCCAGCGTTATTTTGTTCAGAAATTTTCCCCCAATGACGAACCGCTGATGCGCGTCCGGTTCGCTTCAGATCGTGACCTGAAAAACAGCTACACACTTATCCAGCATTCCATACAAAAGCGTATCGAGCGGATTCCCGGCGTCGCCAGAGTGGACATCACTGGCGCTCCGCCTCCGGAAGTGGAAATCGCCATCGATCCGGTCCGGTTGGCCAGTCATAATGTCGGCCTGAACGAACTCTCAGCCAAACTGCAATCCGTCAATTTCTCGGTGTCCGCCGGTGACATCAACGACGGTGACCGACGGATTCGCGTTCAGCCTGTCGGCGAAATTAAGACCGTCGAAGAGCTGCGGAATCTGCCATTGAACGACAAGGGGCTCAGGCTCGGTGATATAGCCGATGTCCGTTTCAAGCTCCAACGTCAGGATTTCGGACGCCGGCTTGACGGGCGACCAGCGGTGGGTGTGGATATCCTGCGCGAACAGAATGCCAATCTGGTCAATGTTGCCGATGCGATTCATGCCGAAATCGAAAAAATCAAGGAAGATCCTGATCTATCGGGCATTAAGTTCATTATCGTCAGCGACTCTGCCGAAAGCGTCAAGAGCTCCATTGCCGAGTTAATTGAAGCCGGCGTCATCGGCTCATTGCTGTCCATCATCGTCCTGTTTTACTTCTTGCGTCATTGGCCTTCCACGCTGATGGTGAGTCTGGCTATCCCGATCTGCATCGTGATTACCCTGGGCGTGATGTATTTCACCGGGATGACATTGAACGTGCTGTCGATGATGGGGCTGCTGCTTGGTATCGGCATGTTGGTCGACAATGCGGTCGTGGTGGTCGAGAGCATCTACCAGTACCGGGAAAAATATCCGGATAATCCGATGATGTGCGCCATCGAAGGCACCAAATCGGTTCAGCTGGCGATTTCCTGCGGCACACTTACATCCATCATCGTGTTTCTTCCGAACCTGTTCGGGGACAAGAACTTCATATCAATATATCTGTCGCAGGTCGCATTGACTATTACTATTGCCCTTCTGGCTTCATGGTTGGTGGCGGTCAGTCTTATTCCGATGATTTCAGCGCGCCTGAAAACGCCGCCGGCTATCACTCATGCGCATGGCTTTGTGCCGGCATTGACCAAGCGCTATGAGGCATTTTTAGCGTGGACCCTTTCTAACCGCAGGCTTTCGATGCTGGGCATCTTGTTCATCATCTTAATCAGCATGGTTCCTTTTAAATTCACTAAATTCGACATGAATTCGAACGAAGTGGGCCGAGAACTTTCCATGTATTTCCGTTGGAACGGCGCTTATTCATTGGAACAGATGTCAGATGAGGTGGCCAAGGTTGAGCAGTTCATGGAAGAGAACCGTGAACGTTACCAACTAAAACAGGTCTATGTGTTTTATAGCGAACAGGGCTGGGGAGGAATGAATCTCACCCTAAGGGATGATCTGAGATCATGTAACAGTTTCGTTTCGCGCGGCGTTCGTTTAGTAAATCCTGACTTTCAATGTGCCATGTCATCCGAACAAGTTCAGGAAATGATTCGCTCCGAAATTCCGAAATTCGCACGTGCCGAGGTCGGTTTCCAGGGTGGCGGCGGACCGGGCGGCGGTGGCGGAGGCGGGCAGGATAATGGCGTTGAGATATTCCTAAGCGGTGATTCCACTGAAATGCTCAAAGAGATTGGCGCTGAAGTGATTCCTGTGCTGGCCAAGCAGCCGGAGCTCCGCGATGTCCGACTCAACACCGGCGATGAAAACAGCGAAATTCGAGTCAGTGTCGACCGTGAGCGTGCAGGTGCCCTTGGTTTCAGCGCACAGGATGTAGCGCAATATATCAGTATCGCGCTTCGCGGCACGACGCTGAGGGAATTCCGTAAAGATGACCAGGAAATTCCCATGTGGGTCCGGTTTGCCGGAGCCGAGCAATTCCGCGTCGAAGAGCTTTCCGGCCTTACTCTCCGGCGACCGGATGGCACGACCGTACCGCTGATGTCGGTGATTGATGTCGAAATCCGCAAAGGTGACAGCGAGATTTACCGTCAGGACCGTCTGACATCCCTTTCCATCAAGGCCAATAAAGCCGATGACGTGACCACCGAGGAGGCCATGGCAGCCTTCAAGCGCGTGCTAAGCAATCTGCCTGTCGGATATTCATGGAGCGAGAGTCAAGGCGGGTTCAACGGTGGCGATGCCGGCAAGCAGATGGCTACGAACACCCTGATTGCCTTATTAATGATTCTGATTGTCATGGCAGCACTCTTCGAATCGATGCTGATGCCACTGGCGATCCTGACCAGCATCCTGTTCTCGGCATTGGGGGTGTTCTGGTTGTTTGCCCTGACAGGAACGACTTTCTCAATCATGGCTTCCATTGGCATCCTGGTGCTGATGGGCGTGGTGGTCAACAACGGTATTGTCCTGTTCGAGCATATCAATGCACTTCGGCGCAGTGGTCACGCGCGTACAGAGGCGTTGATCATGGGTTGCAAGGAGCGTCTGCGCCCGATTCTGATGACCATGGGTACAACCATTTTGGGCATGTTGCCGCTATGCTTCGGCACCACCCAAATCGGCGGCGATGGCCCTGCGTATTACCCGATGGCACGCGCTGTTGTCGGTGGACTGGCATTTTCGACCATCGTCAGCCTGATTTTCCTGCCGACCATCTATGCTGCCTTGGATGATTTGCGTATCAAGACCAGCAGCGTCATAGCGCGAGCGAAAGAAAAAGCGCCATTGCGGCGCTTCGTGAAACCGGCCTAAGGGGCCGGTTAACCGAGCTTGATGAAGAAGGCCGCGCCGGCAATCCAGACCGCCAATGCGGTGCCGGAGTTGGTCAGGATGAAGTTCACCAGAATGCGGGCGAAGCGGTTTTTCCACCATCCCGAAATTTCGACGGTATCGTCCTTGAGTTTTAGCAGGTCTTCGTAGGTGGGTTTGCGGAGTTTGGCCTCGACATAGGCCGAAACCATGCCCGAGCTTAGCGCCGGATGCAGCGGCGTAAATGGCGACGCGACGAATGCGGCCAAGCAGCTTAACCAATGGCCCTTGGCTGCGATGCATCCGAGCAAGCCTCCGAAGCCGGTAATCAGCACCCACTGAAGCAAGAGCATTCCGGCCAACTTCAAGCCGCCTTCGTGAATTCCCCAAGCGAATCCGCCGATCAGGAACAAGCCGATGAACAGGCTGAACCAAGGGATGCCGGATTTTTCCGGCAGGGTTTCCAAATCCGCAATGACCGTGGCGTCCGTGTTGGCCGGATCCTGCAACGCCCGTTCAAGGCCGGCCAGATGGCCAGCGCCGACAACGGCAAGGACATTTTTGACGTCCGAGTGGGAGCTCAGTTGCAATAATTTGGCCGCCATGTAGCGGTCACGTTCGGCGATGATGCTTTCGTACAATTCGGGGGTCTGTTTCGCGAATTCGCCGAAGCTCGATTCCAGCATATCGCCTTCCTTGAGCTGTTCGATTTCCGTCTCGCCAATGTCATCGGAACTGATCAGGCTGGTGCCGAGCCCGGCCACCAGTTGGCTGCGTTTGAAGAAGCCGAGTTTTGACCAGCTGCGCTTCAGCGTGATGCCGGCATCGCGATCGATCAGCGCCATCCGCAGGCCACGGACCTCAGCTTCCTGGGCCGCAGCTTTGAGTTCGGCGCCGGGTTCGATGCCGAGTTGTTCGGCAAGACGGCGCTGGTATGCGGCTAGGGACAGATTGGCGGCGACCAGACCGATTTTATCTTCCTTGATAATCTGGAAGATATCGAGCTTATAGAGGGCGTCAGGCTGGGTCAGTTGCCGGTGCCGGTTGGCGTCGAGTTCCACGGCGATGGTATCGAAACCGCCGCCATCGATGGCAGCTTTCACCGCTTCCAGACTTTTCACTGAAACGTGTGCGGTGCCGAGCAGGG
>Ga0315909_10008513_pt1 | contig 11234 bp, 8 predicted proteins | sample LakEriMetagenome_11_FD_203527 | JGI IMG/M metagenome (GOLD analysis project Ga0315909, IMG submission 203527) | Freshwater fungal communities from buoy surface, Lake Erie, Ohio, United States - Buoy 2 MA125 | ecosystem: Environmental > Aquatic > Freshwater > Lake | place: USA: Lake Erie, Ohio...
TTCTAATAAATTTCCGCTCGAAGCATTAGTACTCAAGAAAGATGACAAGGCTGATGTTTCTGATCCTTTTAATGGACTTGGCGTTTTATCGTAGTGTTCTAAACCAAAACCTTCTGGTTCACCTTCGGCAACAGCACCTCTACCGTATTCTACAGCTTCGTAGGATAGTTGCATAGTATTATCATGTCCTTGTCCTTGGCCGTAGTCAACTTTATTATGATTCCAACTAGTGATGATAGGATTTTTAAGAGTATAGCTAACAAATTCTTTTCTAGCCATTTGATAAATCGTTATAGATTCAAAGAAAGGATTTGTGCTACCGTTGTCTAGGCCGTATGGTGTTGTGATATAACTGTAATTCTTTGTGGCATTTCTTTTATACGCAGAAGGATCGGATGCGCTAATACTATCAGCATAGTAATAGCTATAATAATTTTGCCATAACTCATTAATCACACCCATGTTGTCGTCGTGGAACGTTACATTTATAGGTTGAAACTTGTGTGTTGTTTGTACAATCTTTTTTCTATTATATTGATTAAGAGTTTCTGCGGTAATAGAAAAACTAGGCAGATCGCAACTTTTTACTAACATATTAATTTCATTTCTATGCCTTTGTACTAGATTAATTTCTCTCAGTGCTGATTGATTAATTCTAAAAGCGACATGGAATAAAAATTTATGTTTTGGTGCTAGTCTAAACTGATCGTCGGTGAACATTCTCGCCGCGTGTTGTGGATCACGAAGAGTAACGTTACTGTCAGTATATAAAAATTGATTAGGTGTAAATGCCATACAAATATTTATCCGTGGCTATTAACTACGTAGTTAATGAATACCTATAAAAAAGGCCTAACAAGTAGGCCAATTTTATTATCTTGCACCAGAAGCTGTTGCCGCTGTACCGATTCTTCTTGTTGATGGAGCTGCCGCACCACCTGAAGTTTGGATACAGTTATCAGGTTGTATTGATAAATCAATGGTCAACATGCTCTGATCTGTGTAGCTTAATGCATTATAGTTAGCAGAAATAATATAGCAACCATAGCATTCCCATGTTTCAAGAATGTTTGGTGCTTGAGCTCCGTTACCGCCGTCTAACATTTCAACTCTCATTAAGAATTTATAGTCGCCGCCTGCGGCTGCTGAACTCTGTTCGAAAAAGTCGAACTGTTTCTGCATCTGTTCGCCCACTAACTTACTAACTGCACCAGTAACATCATCACGTAGTTTGATAGATAAAGGTTGCCATGTTGGGCGGCCTGCGTAGTTAATTGTTGAGTTATAAACCATGATTTTCTGGTTTTCAAACTGAACGTTAGGACGAGCCGCATCCTGAACCTGTTTAGTTAGTTCTGTTGTTGGTGTTGAAATACCAAAGTTTTCAAACATCACTCTATAGCGATATTTTAACTTGGGCATCAACATACCTTGAGCGGTAGCTGATTGATCACTTGCTAAAGGTACTGTAAATTTTGATAAACTTGCGATTGCCATATTCTATGCTCCGTTATCTTATTGTGTTAGGCCTTGAATCTCACCAGTATTCTTCAAGCGTAGTGGAATGTAAATAAATTCAACTGCTTTAACTGGCTCAATCGCAACGTCTAAGTAAAGTTCATTACGATCAATTCTTGCAGGTGTATTGTTGCTAGTGTCGCAGACTACAATGTAATCGTATAGAGCACGTTGACCTACTAACTCGAGTAATAGACTTTCTGCCGCACCTTTGAGTTCATCACGTGTGATCTTGTCATTAGGTTCAAACACATATGGCTTGGCCAACTGTGCAAACTGTCTGCGTAGATACACGACTAAACGTGCAACGTTAATTCTATCTAAACTACTTGCTGATTTAGCACGAGTATATTGACCGTAGTTTACAAGGCCTGTTCCAGTTATAAATGTAATTGGATTGACCTTGATACTTGCTAATGTGTCACGCTGACCATTGTTTAGAGCTACTGATTGGAATTCTCCTTCAGAGTCAACATAGCCAACTGCGGTTGCATTAGTAATACCACCTCTTCTTGTTCCTGCTGGTGCAAACCATGGATAGCTTACTTGGTCGCTTAATGCGATTGTGCGTAAGATCATATGGCTTGGTGGTACAGCAATATTGTTTCCTAAATTGTCGCTGGTGTAACCCCATGGATAAAATACACCAACATATTCATCACTGGTTACAAGTCCTTCATCACCGTCTTCGGTTGCGGCTGATTGGTTAGTCCCCCAGTTACTTAATGTAGTTGCATCAGCGGCTAAACGTGCAGGTGTATCGCCTACAACAAACGCTGTTAAACCACGATCGTAGTTTAGTGCTTTCATTTCTGCCATTAATTCAGGATATCCTGGGCAAGCTATTAAATTGAACACACGACTTTCTTCATCGCGCATTTGTTGGTTGCTGTTTACCAAGGCTTGTAATGCTTGTACAACAACTTTACGCTGTGCTTTGCGACCGAAAGTACCGGATCCATTTTCTTGATTAGCTGACTCTGTTACCCAACGATGTGGATAGTAGTCTGCCATACTTTCGTCGTCAGCACGTGGATTGTCACTGGCTAAATCTACATAATCACGTACAAATTTCTTGACGTTAAATCCTGAACGACGTAAGTTCCATAACAACATGCCTCTTGGATAAATTGCTGGATCTGGTGCATCAAAGTCTAAGAAATCTGAAGTTGCTAGAGCGGCAATGGTTGCCGGTTCTGATTCATCTCCGGAAGTTGACCAGCGAGCATCTGCAAATAAAATTCCATCTTCTGTTGTTTGATCAGCAGTATTAACCTGCACCCATTTTTGTAAATCTAAGTTATAACGATAGATTTTAGGGAAGTTTTCTAGGTCACTAGTGTCAACCCAAATATCACCTAACTTTCTTCCATCGGTAGTTTTTTCACCTGGTTTAGTTGCACTTACAATTACGCTAGCTTCTGCGTATTCGTTGTTTAATCCCTTCCAGGTATTACCATCGTGTACCATAATATCAACTTCGTCAATGATACTGCTATACCATAGTTGACCATCGACTGCTTCAGTAGTCGGTGCTACTGCGCTAGTAGTAATATCTGCGTTCGGACTCCAGTTAGATGCTACAAAAGTATTAATAGTAGAATCTACTTCATACCAATTAGTTGCAGACGATGCTGAAACCCCGTTTCCGAATAATGTTTCTAAGGCATTGCCTGAATTGTCGTCAAAGAAAATATCTCCGCCGTCTAGATGTTTAATTACTAGTTTTCCATCAACTTTTGCGGCTGTTACTCGAGCATTAGCACCTAACTGTGTAGACATCGCTGAAATAAGGTCGTCGATGCCACCAATAAATGATACTGTTACAGGTGTAGTTGGGGTATTTGAATTCTTTTGTGTATAGGATACAGTAAAGCTACCAGTAACAGATCCAGATAAGGTACCTACTGATGTAATTGTTGTAACACCTGAGTTCTTTCTAGCAAAGATTTGGAAGTTTGCTAAAGGTTGGCCAGTGTCTTCTGACAAGTTTGATTTAACATAAAGCGTATTTACAGGTAAGTTAATTCCGCCGCCGGTGGGATCAAGTGATCGTAGGGCAGTAGCACTGTTTGGATGTATTGGCGCAGATACTTCAGTCCAAGCCGCTGTTGTTGAATTATAAATCTTAACTCTCCAACGTGCTCCTAAATTAGGCTCGGTTGTCTTAACCCATATCGATCCGGTTGGTTTTCCGTCGTTGTAGTCGCTTCCTGAAGTTCTTTTCCAAGCAGGAACAGTATAGTGTGGGCTAATCTGTAGAACTGGTGCTTGGAATGTTCCTAAACTAGCGTATCCACCTACTGCTTCGTCGTCTGGAACAAAACCTAAATTATCCACAGCAGTTCCAGAAATTTCAAAATCGTTAATAGCAAATAATTCTAAAACAGTTCCTCTTGGTGCGGCTGAAACTCCACTATCGGCTGTATGCAAGTTGATTGCACTAGCAAGTGCAGATAAATCAGTTAATCCAGTTACTGTGACGTCGTAATCATTGCCGTCTACTGTAATAGTGAGGTCTCCACTGAGTGTCGGGTTAGATACTGTTTCTGCAACTGGTAGGCTTTCCTTCCAATCGTCGGTGCCTACTTTAACCCAACTTCCTAGGTTATTTTTGTAGCATAACACATACTCTTTGTCTTCAAGTACTAGTGCATAATCACCGACAGCGCCGATACGGCCTGCTGGAACCCCGCCGCTAATATCTCCTGCGTCAGTTACAACTAACGGTATTTTGTTACTAAATGTTTGACCTGCTGGAATATTAACCCCATTACCGCTCCACTGGAAAACACCAAAATTACTGTTTGCTGTGTCAAACCATAGTGTACCGTTATCAGGTGGACCTGATGGAACTTCTGCTCTAGCATTAAGTTCTGCTAGGTCAACGTTAGCACGTACAACGTATGCACGATTGCTTACACCTAAATAACTGTATGCAGCCTGTAGGCCGAATTCGTTCTGTTCCCCAGCATGGATAGGATTGTTATTAGCATCAGTTTTAAAAACTGGTGTACCAAATGTATCTGCTAGGTCTTTCTGACTGGTAAGTAGATATACCTTACCTGCGTTGGCAGCTAAAGTACCAGGTGCAGTTCCTGTTCCTGCGCCGTTTTGTTTATTCTCTTCTGATGCAACAATGATCAATGGAGTTGTACCAGGAGCGGCGGAAGTATAGAAACTTTCATCTATAACTGAAACACTTACGCCTGGTGAATTTAATGTAGCCATATTAGAATCTCCGTGAATACTAATTCTATTTGTATTTAGTGTAGTTTGGCTTTTTACACTAGATTAACACAGAGAAAAGGGCACAAAAAAGGGCGGTTAATAAATATTGTATGCGTCCTTTATGTAAAAGCTGTGGCGAAAGACCTTGTGCTGTAAACTACTACAAGGAAGATCGCGTGTTTTATAGAACTAAGTGTGATACCTGTGCTAGGGGGTCAACCCCCAAACAGCCAAGGTGGGCTCAGCACGGGTATGCTAAAAAGAGTCAGTGCGATAAATGTGGTTTTAAAAGCAAGAATACAGAACAGTTTAATGTGTTCCATGTAGACGGCAATTTAAACAACTGCCGTACTAGCAACCTCAAGACTGTGTGTGCAAACTGTCAACGGGTTCTTCATAAAGAGGGCGTTCGCTGGCGTCAAGGTGATTTGACACCAGATCTTTAACCTTGGTAAACAGGTCGTCGATACTACCGTCGTTGTCTAAGACTGCGTCAAATTTAGTACCTACCCAAGCAGTTTCGCTGGCGTGAATACCTGCTTGCTCTAGTTTAGTTTTGCTAGTAGCCCAGGTAAAATTCTGTACTTGACCTTTGTTAACGCTTAGTGCCCAGTCATACCACTCGGGCAATTCCCCACGTTTTACCCAGATAATAATACCGCCTGCATCTTTGATTGATTTAATTTCGTTAGGGAAACGGCAGTCTGAAATAACAATATCGTCGGTACTAGTACGCAGTTTATTTTCCACTGAAGCAATCCAAATATCATCGTGGAAGCTACGACGGCATACTTCAGTCCCCCAATATTGTAGTACCCAACGAGGAGTTAGATTAGGCATATTTAGGCGTTCTGCCCACCACGGATCTACTTGCTCACGCCATTCACGGGCTTGTTTTGTGCGTCCTTCTAGAAGTGTGCGATCCCAGCCAAATACGTGAGCTACTGCATCTTTTAGGCTGTTGGCAAATGATTCTCGTCGAAAACCGTGGAAGTTAACCAAATAGTCTGCAATAGTATCTTTGCCCGAGCCAATAAATCCACAGATGCCAATAATCATAAGAATCTCCTAGTTGAACTGCTAGTATATAGCGATTCTTCTAGGAGAGCAAGAGTTATTATGCCAAACTTAAGGCTTTGCTGGCCAGGTGACGCTCGACTCGTTTAAATTACCCCATTGATCAATAGTTGGTTGTGCTGTTTGTGTTATGTCTCTTAATGCAGATCTATAAGATTTTTCTTCAGATGACATTGTTCTATCGGAAACAGCCCACCAATCGGTTTCAGCAAGAAGTTTATCTCGTTTAACTCTCAATTTTTCAAATGCTATTTCAGTACTGATCGAAGCCCATTTAGATTGTAACTGAGCTTTTGTTGGCTTTGAAACAGTGTTTGAGGAATCCCATTCGAGGTTTTCGTAAGAATCGGCTTGGCCGTGGTGTCTCCATTTGCAATCTTTATATTCTTGGTCTCGCCATAGAATTTCTGGTATAATCATTTTTAGTTTCCTTAAGTTATGCTTGTAACAACTGAGGGATCGATTTCAAATATGTCGATAATAGTTGTTCTTGCTCTTGTTCTTGCACCTAGCTGGTCGGGATTTACGTAACTACCTGGTCGTTCGCCTGTAGAACCGTTAGCTAGGCTCCAGCCATAAGTTACTGTTTTAGATCCTGTAGTAGTTATAGTTGTCCACATACCGTTAAGTGTACATTGACCATATCGACTATCTAGATCTGTGTCCCATGGGCTTATGTAGTTTGCGGCTTCGTATTTTCTAACACCGTCGATTTCTAAATATTCACCTGTTTGATACGAATATTGTCCAGCATGTGGTGCTCTTCCTTTAGCAACTAGATACGAATTTGCAAATTTTTTAGTAAAAGTAAACGTTAAGCAAGTTCCGGTTGATCCATTGCTAAGTGATATGTTTCTAGTAGCATCTTCAAAATGATGAGTATGTAATATCCCACCCATCGCTCTCCAGGTTGAAATCGTGTCATATCCTTCAAATGTTCCTATAGAACTGTTATATCGTATTAATCCTGCACTAGAACTAGGGCGGTTTCCGGTAGTATCAACCGGAAACAAAATGTAATTATCACCTAACTTTATTGGCATGATTGTTCCTAAGTTATATTAGTTATTGAAGAAGGATCGACTTCATATATTTCGATTACAGTAGTTCTTGAACGAGCCCGGCCGCCGCGGTTTTCTGGATTAGCGTAATCAGCCCAACGGTTGCCTGAACCGCCATCTCTTACACTGTATCCTAAGTTAATAGTTTTTGTTCCAGTAGTTAGTTGGTCTGTCCATATACCGTCCCAAAATATAGATCCGTAAATATAGTCACCGTTGCCAATGCCGTTCCAGGGAGGATGGAAGTGTGCGGCTTCATATTTTCTTGTTCCGCCAATTTCTGCGTATTCGCCTGTTTGATACGAGTATGTACCGTCAAGTGGAGTAATTCCTTTCATTACTAGATAAGATCCGGCATATTTTTTAGTAATGTCAAAACTGATGATAACAGCCGCGTTAGTGTTTGACAACGAGATGTTTCTTGTAGCATCTTCGAAATGATGCACATATAGTACGCTGTCTAAAGATTTCCATACCCCCGATGAATCATAAGATTCAACATATCCTAAGGAAGTATTATATCGCATCATACCCGACGACGGCGATCCTGGTCTATTCGCAGTTGAATCAGCAGGTAATCTTATGGTTTGTGCATCTAATTTGACTTGTGGCATTGTTAATTCTCGATTATGTTATAACACTGATCGTCGACGGATCTACTTCAAAAACATCTAAAACTGTTGTTCTTGCACGGGCACGACCCCCTCGGCCGTCTGGGTTCCAATAGTGAGCTGGCTTTTCGCCGGTGCCCCCACTCAGTGGTGCCCAGCCAATGTTAACAGTTTTTGAACCGGTAGTGTTAACAGTTGTCCAAATTCCGTTAAGTGCGATATAGCCGTACACTCCATCGTCTCCCTGGCTATCGGGAGGACAAACATAATGTGCCCCTGTGTATTTTCTAACACCGGCAATTTCCATATACTCGCCTGCTTGATATGAATATTGTCCTGATATTGGTAACATTCCTCGAACAACTAAGTATGAATTTGCGTATTGCTTTGTAAAACTCCAACTAAGTGCCACAGTGTCAGCACTGCCTGTGCTGGTAGCTATATTTCGTGTAGCATCTTCAAAGTGATGAGTATATAAAATAGTATATAGTGGACGCCAAGTAGCTAACGAGTCGTAACATTCGTGCAATCCGGTGGTAGTGTTATACCTGATCATTCCGGCACTAGGAGTTGGCCTGTTACCGGTTGTATCTGCTGGCATTGTTACTGCCTGTTGGCCTAATACTGTACTTGGCATTATTTGTTACCTTTTAAAGCATTAATTTCTTTACGTAGTTCTTTAATACCTTCAACTAGTAAAGGAATAACTCTGTCATAATGAATAGTGAGATACTTTTCTGGATCAATCGGAGCTGGCACAACAACTTCTGGTAGTACTTTTTGTGTAGATTGTGCTGATAAACCGACTTCTCTCTTTCTTTCGTAACCTAAACTAACAGCAACATCATTTGCTTCGTAATAAAAACCTGCTAATTGATCAATCTTATCTAACGCATTTTCAATATTACCTAATCTTGTTTTTAAATTATCATCTGAATAATACGCTGTGATCGCATTTGTAGCAAGGATTTCTCCTGTTGTCCCAGATGCCGCAGTTCCTACACCCAATGATCCAACTTGCTTATTGACTGAGGTCGATTCTGCAATAGTTGCCCATGATAGTGTTCCAGAACCGTTAGTTACTAATGCTTGGTTGCTTGTACCATCTGCACTTGGCAGTGTATATGTAGCTGATCCAGCTGTGGCGGCCGCCTGGAACTTAACAGAACCGCTTGAAGAACCCTTGATAGCTAAAATACCATTAAGGTTAGTAGTTGCACCACTTGTGGCACCAATGTTAATAGTAGTTGCGGCACCTGCAAAATTAATAGTAGTCGCATTAGTGTTAAAAACTGCGGCGGTACCAGTTTCAGTAGTTGTAATATCCGCACCGTTAACTGCTAGGTCTCCGCTAATAGTTAAACTTGTTAGAGTACCGACACTAGTTAAACTTGAACTAGTAACACCGCTACCTAAAGTTGTTGAACTTAATACACTAGTGCCGTTAATGTAATATGATTTTCCGCTGGCTAAATTTAAATGCTCACTCGATGTCCAAGCATCTGTAGAATCTACCCAGTTTAATGTTTTATTTCCGCTGCCGGATTCTACGGTGATGCCTGCACCATCTGCGGCAGCATCGTTGGCAGCACCGCTAGCTAGTACAATATTTTTATCATCTACTGTTAGTGTTGTTGAGTTAATCGTTGTAGTAGTTCCGTCAACTTGTAAATTACCTTTGATAACGACGGTTCCTGTATCGTCACCAACTACGGCAGGATCGATAGTAAATGTTGATGGGCCACGCAATTCGCCAGCTAATGTTGTATTAGCACCGCTGAATGTTGCGGCTAATGTACTGTTTGATGTAATGGTGATATCAGCATCTTCAGCTACAGATACATTACTAGTTCCGTTATTAATAGCATTGATCAATGTAGGAGCGGCATTGCCGCCTGCTGTAACTTCTAGAGTACCTGCATTATCTGTAATAGTTAGTGTACCGAGTGTGATAGATCCCGGCCCGACATATACGTGGTTCCATCGATTAGTTGGTGTTCCTAATGTTAGAATGTTATCATTAACCGGAGCAACGTTAGTTGCAATATTTTCAAAGTAACCTCGAACTGCGGCTTCGGTTGGAACTGCTTCATTGCTGTCACCGCTCATAGTTGTGTCACTAGAAAACTCGTTAACTAGTTCACCTAACTGAGCACCAATCGAACCCAGGCGTAAACTTGTAAGACCTGATAAGTCGAATGCACTTGCGTTAAGTGTTGCACGGCCTGTTGCTTGGTCAACACGGAAATAATCACCGACTCGGAAGTTACCGTCTTGGTCGGTACTTACATAGAATACACGACCTGGATAGCTTTCAATTACTTCGTTACCTTGTGCTGACGCTTGTGTCGGCTCTCCAGGATAGTTTGTAGTTGCCTTCCCGCCAGTACCAATACTTAAGAAATCGTGGCCTGTTAATCTCGATTGCGAATATGCATATCGAATAGTTAGTGCAGTATTGTCAACACTGGCAGTAGGTTTCTCGTTGGCCAGAACAATAGTCATCACACTCGAAGTGTTTGTGTAAGTTCCACTAACACTTTGAATAATATAAGACAATGGGTCGCCGGTAAGTTGTATTGCTCCTCCGGGACGCGGCTCTTCTAAAAATCCATCCGCAACTAGTACAAATCCCTTTTGCCCTGTTACTCCTCCAGTTTCGATGACTACTTCTTTTCCACCCGAAGCTGTGATAGTTTCACCTGCTTGGAATGTAAATCCGTTTGTGTTAACATAATACAACTTGTTAACTGCGGATTGTACATTAGTAATAGTACCGGTTGCACCACTTGTGCCACCGGTAATTGTATTACCTACAGAAAATTCTCCTACTAGTGTTAACGGATTGTATGCTAATTGATTTCCGTAGATTGCACCAGTGAACGATGTTTCATCTGGGTCAAACCCTCTAGATACTACGCCGTACGTTCCATAACTATTGTTACCGTTTAATGCACGTATCTTTCCGCCGTTAGTAGTTACATAACCAAACCAACAGAAGTATGTAAAACAAGATACAATTTCTGCTTTACCTTGTCCGTTAACCCAAAAACCGACACCATCATCGAGGATGACAGTATATCCGTGGAAAACGATAGATTTATTTCCGCCACTGTGTACATCACCGTCAACTACAGCACCTATTCCGCCTGTGTCACTAAATGCAGAACATTCGATAACGTATGGAGATTTGCTAGTAATTGTATTTGCCGGATCTAGTGCTACGAAAATTCCTTTGTCGTTCGATGTTGATGCTGTAATGTCTTCGGGGCTGGACAAGTTGGGCGCAAATCCGCCCATGTCTCTAAAATACATTTTATTTAAAGTAGAACCATCATTTAGCAACCACATAGTGCCTTCAGAATAGTCTGAACTGATTGTACAATCAGTTGCTGTTACTGTTTGGCTTGAAAAACTTACTGTTAGTCTCGAATTACCGACAATTGGCGTGTCATAATCGATATCTGTGATAGTTACTGTTCCTGTAATACCGGAACCGCTTTGAATATTGCTGATAGTGATAGTGTCGCCGATTGTCCATGTTCCGCCAACATCTGCACTGTCATCAATTACAATAGTTGTTGATGTTTGGGCACCAGTAGTGGCTGCGATGCTAGCAGAATTGTTTGTAATATTTACAGGAGCAACACCTGTAGTTCGTTGGCCGTCGCCGACGATAGTTACGTTAGCAGGAACAGTAATCGGTAGTACTTCGTAATATAATCCGCCTTTAACA
>Ga0315909_10008515_pt1 | contig 11233 bp, 5 predicted proteins | sample LakEriMetagenome_11_FD_203527 | JGI IMG/M metagenome (GOLD analysis project Ga0315909, IMG submission 203527) | Freshwater fungal communities from buoy surface, Lake Erie, Ohio, United States - Buoy 2 MA125 | ecosystem: Environmental > Aquatic > Freshwater > Lake | place: USA: Lake Erie, Ohio...
ATTGTATTTTGAATTATAGGTACCCAGATAAAGAAGGTAAGCTAAATGAATCAAACGAAAACCCAATACATGACGAATTTTCACATTCTATGCGTGCATTAGAGTACTATTTTGTTAATATTGATGGATTAGACATGGAGGGCATCAAATCTTACAATCAAATTCCAAAAAATGATTTTAAGGAGTGGGAAATTGAATAATTATTTTGTATTAATTAAGTATGGCAAGAATAAATAGCAGTTTAGACAATAAAGACTACGAATTACTCTCTGAGTTAATGTACCACTATTCATTTTCTCAAGATGATATGGACAAAAGAAAGTTAAGAAAGAATGGTTGGGATGAAACAGTCCTTGCATACTTTGGAAAACTACCATCTAATTGGCCATATCTAGCAAGAGTTGTAGATCCAGTTATTAGAACTGCAATTTTAGAAAAGACTGCTAGAAATTTTGCCGGAAAACTAAGAGGTACAGTTGCACCAAGAGAAGGTGCTGATGCATTATCTGCGAAAATACAAAACCAGGTATTAGATTTTCAATGGGATTACGCAACTAAAGGTGGTTCCATGATTGAGAAGATAATACTTATGGATATTCAAACAAGACTATTTGGTGCTTCATTTGGATTAGTTTACTGGGATGTTAAACCAGATGGTAATGGTGGTGTTATTGAAACTAATGAATTTAAAACTTTAGATAACAGAGATGTATTTGTTGACTACCAAGCAAACCATGTAAAAAATGCTAACTGGGTACAAGTAAGAGAATGGGTAACTTACCAGGACTTACAAGCTAAAGATGCCGATGGCAATTATATTTATAATGATATTAATAAACTAAAAGAATTATTAGACAAAGACCAAAGACCAGCACCTCAAAGACGAGATAATAGATATACCTCAATGGTTAAACAATTAAGAAGTTTAGAGGACAGAGTTGGACAAGATATTTACTATCCTACTATTGAAGTTGTTACTGAGTATAGAAGGGATAGATGGATTACATTTGCACCTAGATATGGTGTTATTTTAAGAAATATTGAAAACCCTTATAAGAATATGGAGATTCCAGTAGTAATGCTTAGATATTACCCTACTGGTGATGATGTTTATGGTGAATCTGAAGTTGAATCAGTAATACCACTTTACAGGGCTATTAATAGTTTATTATGTGGTTATCTAGACCAAATGAACCTTGCTATGAGGCCACCTATTAAAATTGCTAATAACTCAGTTGGCGTAAGACTAGATACCATTAAATATGGACCACAAGCATTATGGTTAGTTGGAGATAGCGTTGGTAATGTACAAGAACACATATCCGGATCACAATCTATACAAGCATTTCAGACTTCTTATACAGCACTTAAAGCTGCATTTAATATTGCGATGGGAGAATCTTCACAACTACTTGCACAAATTGGACCATTTGCTCAAGAGAGAACTGCTACAGAAATTAGAAGTGCTAAACAACAAACAGTAGCAAGAGATAATTACAACCAAATTTACTTAGAAGAATTTTTAAAAGACTTAATGATGAAGTGGATTTCAAATAACCAACAATTTATGTTTGCAGATCCAACAAAAGAAGCAGAGATAATTAGAATTGTCGGAGAACAAACAATATCAGAATTAGAACAAATGGGAATGTCTGATTATGAAATACCTCAAGAGATATTAAATGAAACTGCAAACCTTATTCAAGAAAGAGAAGGTGGTTTAACAGATGAAGAAATAGAAGTAATTACTGAAACTGCAAAAATGCCAAAGAATCCAGTAGTTATTGGTGGCGAAATAAAACCTAAACTTGAAAGAGATGGTGATAGTTTATTCGCTAAGTTATATGTAACTGCAAGTGATATGAAAGGACTATACGACTATATTCCAGATGTTAAATCAATGGCAGTAGGTACTACCGATGAACAAATCAGAGGAAGAAACCAGGCATTAAACTTACTTCTTAACCCATCAGTTGATGTAAAATTACAAGCAGAAGGTGTTGGTGTTAATATTAAGGATCTACTAATTCAAATATTGGAAGATAATGGAGTAAAGAATGCTTCAAAATTATTCCAGGAAGGAAAACAAGGTACATTAAATGCACAACCAGGACAAATTGACGGCAGAAGAACAGCAAATATTATTCCAGGCACAAGCGCTCTTGGAACTCAAGGAAACGAAAGCATGGGGGTATCTCCAGAACTTTTTGGAACAAATCCACAGTAATTATCCAGACCCTAGTGAAAGAGATAAAGATGGCAGATTGGTTTATGAAACCCATGAAGCATTTTTAATTCAATACTATAAACAATTTGGTGTAACCTTAGCAGTTAAAAGAATATTATCCTTTATTGAACAACAAGAATCAATCATAAATGATTTAAAGTCTAAACATAAAGAAGATGATTATTCAGATTCTGCTGACGATTTATATGGACAAATCTAAAGTCTTAGAATTTTACGAACACAGAACAAAGATAGACCCTAACTATTGCGAACATATATTTAAAAGATTAGCACCTACCAGAGTAGTGTGTAAAAAATGTGGACTAGGTTTTTATGATAATCCAATGAATCCATTTCCTATTGATGAAGTGAATGCTGAAAGTAAAAGAATAATACAAGAGAGAAAAGAAAGAGATTTACAAAAAGAAAATAAAGATATTGAAAAACAATAATTATTATTTTATTTATTGAATATGGAACCAAGAATGAGTACAGCACCAAAAATGAGTTTGAATCAATTACCTATGTCAAGAGTAGGTAGTTCTCAAGCTGAAAACTTAAAAAAATATCAATCAATGTTTCCACAAACTAATGTATTACAAGCTGCAAAAACTGCGGCTACTCCATCTACAAAAACAAATGTATCTGTATCTGGATCTAAATCATCTGGAAGTAACATAAAATTAGATACTTCTGCTGATGAAAAAAGATTAAAAGAATATCAATCACAAATTGATAAACTATATAAACAAGGTTTAGAAAATATTGCTGGTCAAGAAAGAAGATTACAAGAATACCAACCACAATATTTATCACAACTACAATCATTATATGAATCACAAGTACCAGAGTTACAAAGAGTAACAGAACAAGGTAGAACTGCTATTGGTGAGCAAGAAACTGGAGTTAGAAAACAAGAACAAACTGCACTTGCTGAAGCAAGAAGGCAGTATGAATCTGGTGTACAAAAAGGACAACAATTATTTGGTGGAGTTGCTGGATCGTCTGCTGGTCAAGCATTTTCTGATATTGCATCACAAGAACTACTTAGAGGTACTGGTAATGTAATGACAACTTCTGCTGAAAATATTAATAAATTAAATACAGCAAGAAGGGATTTAGAATCAAAACTACAAACTGATTTAGCTAAACTAGACTTAGATAAAAAGACTGCATTATTAACTGCACAAAATCAATTTAGACAAGAATTAGATACAATTAATTCAAAGAGATACGAATTACAAACACAAAAAGCAAATGCTCAATTACAAGCATTAAAAGACTTTAATACTAGAAAACAAAACTTAGAAGATTTTTACTTAAAACAACAAGCTGATTTAGAAAACTATAAAGCAAAATTATCAATGTCTACTGCTGCTTCTGGAGCTAATTTAGGAACTGTAGTTGATAATATTAATCTTGCAACAATTACAAATCCACAAAGTTACTTATCTACATTTGAATATTTAACTTCAAGCCCAGAAATTGCAAGTAATAGTGGTTATATAATACAAACAGATAAGCAAACTGGGGAACCTGTATTAGTACAAGCAATTCCTGTTTCTACTGGTGAATACGAAAAAAATGCAGATGGTTCTTATAAGTTTTATCCTTCTGGTGATCCAATACCTGTAATGACTCCTCCTGGAGCTATTTACAGAAGAAACCAATTTTAAAACTTGAAAAATTACTTAATAAATTTTATTAGTTAAGTATGGATTTTGAACAAATTAAAAATCAATTCTTACAAAAAGGTAAAGAGGCTTTGGATGCAATTAGAAAAGCACCTAAAATATCAGAGGCTATTGGAATACCTTATGCTAAAGAAATTAATCAGTATGTAAACACAGGTCAATTACAATCTGACTTAGATAAAGCAGGTAAAATATCTTACGAATCTGCAGGTCCTTCATTTGAAAGATTCACTATTGGTGTTTCACAACTTCCTAGTCAATTTATGTTGAGAAGTTTACAAGAAGAAAATCCAGCATTAAAACAAATACAAGAATCTCAATTACAAACTTACAGAGAAAATATTGCAAAAGGTAAAGATGTAGATTGGAATACTAAGCAATTAGATAGATACCAAAATGAATTAAATACAAAAGAACAAAAAAGACAAGAAAACATTAAATTTTATCAATCTGAAATTAATAAAGCAGTTAGTAGAATAACTGAGTTAGATAAAAAAACTGAAGAAATTAATAAAAAATATGGAGTTAAATCTGTATTTTCTATTCCTGGAGCCGCCGCTGGTTTAACACAAACAGTTCCTAGTCTAATAGCACAATATGCTTTACCTTTAGTTATAACTGCTGCTTCAAAAGGAAGATTAGCACCACAAGCATTAACAGCTGGTAGGGTATTAACATCTGCTGATACTTATACACAATCTTATTTAGAAGCAAAAAAAGAAGGTGCTGATGATAAAAGTGCAGATCAATATGCAACTTTAAATAGTTCTTTTGTTTATCTTACTTCTAAGTTACCAACTGAAAAAATGTTTGGATTTTTATCTAAACCAGCACAAAAAGAAGCAAGTAAATCATTTACTAGAAATTTAAGTAAAGAATTTTTAAGATATTCAAAAGCTGGATTAGCAGGTGGTGGTGCAGAAATGACAGAAGAAGTAGCACAACAACTTGTATCTAATGCAACTAAAATTACCTATAAAGATTTAAAAGATATTAATTTAACTGAAGGATTAAAAGAGTCAGCATTCTTAGGATTCTTAGGTGGTAGTGCTACTGGTGCTGGTAGTGCTGTATTTGCAAGTCCTAATATTAATATTCCACAAGAACCATTCCAAACCCAAACATTAAATAGAGAATTTAAATTAAATAAAGAAACAGTTGATGAAATAAATAAACAATATAAATCAGTTGAAGAAATTGATAATAGAATTAAAGAAAATGCAAAAGAAAGAGAAAATTTAACTAGAAATACAGAAGAATATTCTAATAATTTAAGAGAAGAATATGTATTAAAACTTGCTAAAAGAATAAAACAAGGTGATTTAGTAACTGGTGATACATTAAAACCACAAACTGAAGAAGAAATTAATACAAAAATTACTGAAATAAATAAAAAAATAAATGATATTAAAGATAATATTAAAAAAGATCTAGAAAAAAAATATGAAAAGTATGATTTGAAAAATGATACAGCTGCTAAATATAGATATTCTAATGAATATGATAATGAAATAGATAATAATTCAGAAATCGCAAGATTAAATTATGACAAGAATAAACTACAATCCTCAATAACTGATATACAAACTAAAGATCAAAATATACTTGATAGTATAAATAAAATTGAAAATAATAGATTAAAAAATACACTAACTAATTTTTATAATGACATAGAAAACTTTAAATCACAAGGATACGAAATTACAAAAAGAGTTGTAAATGTTACTAAAGGTAGGGGTGTTGAAATTAATATTTATAAAGATGGCCAATTAGTAGGAACAATAAAATATTTAGATAAAAAAAATAATGTAAAAGTTTCAGATACAATGGTACCTCCTCAATTTAGAAGGCAAGGTATAGGAACTATTTTATATAAACAAATGTATTTAGATACACTTGGTAAAAAAATAGGTGATAAAGAAGAAAAAGTAACTTTTGAAGGACAATTACTAAGAGATGCATTCAACAAAATATTAAATACAAGTGGTGAAAACAATGCAGTATTAGAAACCCCTACTAACCCTATACCATCTGAAGTTGAACCAACAGTTGAAAAAACACCAGAAGATATAGTTAAAAAAATTGAAGATTCTAAAACTGCAAATGAATCTGAAGTACCTGGCGTTGATTTTTCTACCCCAGAAGAACAAATTAATATAGATCAAGAAGTACAACAAATTGAAAACTTACTACAAGATAAAGATGTAAACAAAGCATTAAAATTCCTAAAAGAATTACCATTAGAAAAAGGTGAAAAGGTTTATAAATACTGGCAAAGAGTTGCTGAAGGTAGAACTGATTTACCATTTGATTTTGTAGAACAAGTTAGATTAGCAAACTTAAAATATACAGAAAGAAAATTAAGCCAAGAAGTTAAAGATAGAGTTATAGCAGATAATCAAATATTAGATGAAGTTAGCAAAGAAAAGTTAGTTGATGAAGCAAATGATCTTTTGAAAATAGTTTCTGATATTGACGAAGAAGTAAGATTAGGAAATTTAACAAAAGAGAAAAAACCAGAAGAACTAGCAACTAGAATAGTTGTCTATTTAAATCAAAAAGGAATTTCCGGTAATGTTAAAAGATATGTAGAAAGTTTATACAATAAACTTAAATATAATGGTGAAGAATCTATTGCTACAGATATTGCAGAATTAGTAAAACCAGTAATAGGTACTGCTCAAGGACAAGCACTTAACGAGTATAAATACTACTTAAACCCAGTTGATGTAGAAAACGAAGTAAGAGATTCTATGTTAAAAGGAAGTTTATTCTCACCTTTAACAGACAATAAAAAAGGATTAGATAAACAAGTCAGAGAATTTACATCTGGATTATCAAATGCTATTTCAAACATTAGAGCTAAATTTGGTATTGACGAAACTGCAATTGGAGAAATATATAACAAGATAAAAGATTTATCAGTTGAAGAAGTTAATAGAATTTATAAAGTAACTGGTGATGTAGAACAAGATAACTTAAAAGCAAACCAAGATGTAGTTGAAGATATTATTAAATCTAAAGATACTGATAAAAAACTTGATGAAGAAATAAACCCGGAAACAAACCCACAAATAGACATACTAAGAGGTTTAGGTATTACTGGTAAAGATAAAAATAAATTTACTGGTAAGTCTAATCAAAAGAAAAAAACAGTTGATGAAAATTTAGCAGAAGATCCTGAAGAAGAATTACAACCACATGAAAAATTGGCAAAAATGTTTAATAGAGATATTGATAACTATTTAAACAGTAAACCTGCAAAGTATAGAGATGTTGTAAAACAAATGATTACCCAGATATACAAAGTAGGTAAAGAAAAACTACCTCAAAAATTCTTAACTGATGGTGAAAAAATGAGAAGTTTTTACGAGAACATGAGAGAAGCATTAGTTAATGTAGATCAATACAAAGAAGTATGGGAAGAAGCAAAAGTATTAGTTTATGATAAATATGGAAACGACCCAGCAGTTGAAGCTATATTAATTGATTTCTTTAATAGAGATATACCAACTGTATTTACTGATGCTGATGCTAAAAGAGCATACAAAGATTTAATAAAACAAAACCAAATTAAATTTAAAGACTTAGTTAAAACTACATTACAAAATATAGATGCAACTAAAGGAACACTTAAACAACAACTATTACAAAATTTAGATCTAGATGCAAAAACTGCAGAAACTTTAACTGATGCAGTATACAAATTATTTAATGCTGATGTTAAAAAGGCTATGGCAACTCCAGGATACCTACAAAAATTACGACCAAGCAGACCAGAAGCAGTTATAAACCTACTTGATAAAGATATTGAAACATTACTCAAAGGCAAACCAAAACCTGTTATAGACGCTTACAAGAGGCAAGTAAGAAGATTAGCAAACATAGCTAAAAGTAAATTACCATTTGATAAAAATTTAGAGAGAGAAAAATCTAATAATGAGTTATTTAAAGATTTAGGTATAGCACTTGCAGATTCTAGGAATTATCAAAAAGATTGGGAAATGTTTAAACAAATGCTTTCCGATAAATATAAAAACAACCAAGATGTTTTAAATATTACAAAAGATATATTAAATGCTAGATCATCTGATTTATTTACACCACAAGAGTTTAATAGAGTATTTGGAATAGTTAAAAAAGATACTGGAATAGTATTTAAAGACTTAGTTAAACAAACTACTGCTGATATAGAAGCAAAAAGACAAGAAGCTGAAAACTACTTACTTAATAAGTTAGGTATTAATAGAGAACAAGCAAGACCACTTCTTAATAAATTTAATGTTGAATTTGATAATGGAATTATTCTTGCTAGATCTAAAGGAGGCTCTGTAAGAATTGAACCTACTAAAGGTGAAAAAGTAGCAGACAAACTATTTGCATATAACCAAAATGCTAGAGCTACACAAGAAGATAGACAAGTAGCAACTGATGTTATGAATCAGTATTTATCAATAGCAAGACAATTCTTTCAAAACATTGGTGATGTAAATACAATTACACCAGAACAAAAGTTGAAGTTACTTAGAGATACTATTAGAAAAATATCAACTGAACAATCTAAATACAGAAAATTACATGAACAAGCAATAAACATTGTTAAAGAAAAATACAAAAATGATCCTATTGCTATGGAACAACTACAAGAATATTTTGATGGAATTATTCCTGGATCATTTACTAAGACTCAAGTAAACAAAGTATTTAAAGATGTTGCTGGTGATATTAATTTTAACGAATTAGTAAAGACACACTTTAGTAGAAGAAATGAAACTATTAAAGATTTAGAAGCAAAGATAATGAATGATTATGGTTTATCTCAAAAGGATGCAACTAGAATTACAAATGAAATTTATCAGAAATTTAATCAAAAATATAACAGCGCAGTTAATACTGAAATAAATAGAAGAATTAAAACATTTGAAAATAGATTAAATAACAAAGAAAGAAAATCTATAAATCAAAAATTAGTTGAATATGTAAACTTAGGATTTTTTGATAGTGAAGGTTTAGCAGATGTAGCAAGAGAAGTATTTAACTTACCTAAACTAACTAAAGAACAAAGGAAATTCTTTTCTGAAGAAATATTTAAAACACAAGTTGGTGAACAAACTATTAATCAAGCATATATAAATATTGCTAGAGAATTATTAAAAACAAATAAATTTGATTTAATTAGAAACTTTAACTGGTCTGATTTTGATACAGTTAGAAGGCAAATATTTTATACAAATTTACTATCTGGTATACAAACATATATTAGAAATCCATTCCAAACTATTTATGCTGGATTAACTAGAGGTATAGATATTACTACCCAAGCTGCTTTTAATGAGTTCTATAAAAGAAAAGGTTTTGATCAATATGAAGCATACGGGTATACATTTAAAGATGTTCCACTTTATTACAAATCATTATTTAGTAACTTAAAACAATCTTTAGAGAACGCACAAAATGTTTGGAAAAATGATTATATTCCTAGAAGTAATGACTATGCCAACAATGGTGAATATACATTTGAACAAATAAATAAAATCATTAGAGGTAAAGAGTCATTTATTGGATTTAGAGCAGTATCAAATATATTAGAATCACAAGATCAATTTTTAAGAACAATGATTCATTCTGCTGAATCTACTATTTTACAAAGCAAAGGTATGTCTAAAGAAGAAGCTGATATTAAAGCTGAAGAAATATCTTATGAACTATTAGGTAGAAAAGAAGATGAAAAAGGTACACCTCAAGAAATAGAAGCAAAGATTGGTTTATTGAATCGTAAGATAGAAGAATGGACAAGGTTTTTAGTAAGAGCCAAAAATAGTGATAACCCAGTACAAAATGCTGTATTAGACCAAATAATTCCTATTGTAACTATTGGTTCAAATATTTTAAAACTAAGACTAGAATACAATCCATTATTTCAAGGTGTAAAAATCTATACAAAGAAAAAAGCCGGTGGAAAAATAACTAATAGAGATAGAGCAGCACTTGTTATAGGTACTGTAATTGCTATAGATGCTATGTATAAGTTAATGAATGGAATGGTTCAAGGACTTTATTCTGATGATGAAGAAGAAAAACAAAAAGAAAAAGATTCTGGAAGAAAAGAAAATAGTGTTAGATTTGGAAACTACTGGTTACCAACACAATACTTAGGTAACTATGGCCAAATGTATGAATATGCCGCTGCTTTACAAGATATTACATCTTCTCCAAATTATCAAAAATCAGAATGGTATAACAAAATACCAGAAGCATTACTTAATATTTTCTTAAAAACAACAAATGATACTGTGGTCAGAAATATTGTAGATTTAAATAAAAACCTATTTAATACTCAAGGAGATACTGGAGATAAATTAATTAAAATGATTAATAACTCAGTATTAAATTCATTTAGTTTATATAGGGCTGGACTAAGAGATTTAGGAGAAATAATAGATCCATATCAAAGACAATATTCTGGCATTGAAGAAGAAATACAAAGAGGTATACCTAAGTGGAGAGAATCACTAGAACCTAGATATGACTATTATGGACAGCCAATTAAAGCAACTATTGATACAACATTGTTTCCATATCCAGTTGGAGTAGCAAATGATGATATAGATGCAGAATTACAAAAGCTACAAATACAAAGGCAAATAAGAATTGCTGCTGAAGCTACACCAGAGTTAACTGAAAGAAAAGAATCAAAAGATATTGCTAAAGGTCAATTAAGACAAATTTATACAGATGGAATTACAAAACCTGGAAATGTACAAAAGGCTACTGAAATAATTAAAACTAATAATTTATCTCAAGAAGATGTGTCATCGGTTCAAAATGAAATTGCTAAACAAAAAGTTATTGATAAGTTACCTACACAAGTACAACCACTTATTAACTTTACTAAGGATGAATTAAAAACATTTGGTGATATAAGTCCGGAAAATAAAAAATTAGTTGATGAGTTTAATAAACTACAACCTAAATTAGAATTTGAATCTAAGATTGGTACTAATGCAGTTGATTATCAATTAAGAAACTTAAATGCTCCTAAAAAGGGTAAATTTACAACACCTAAAGTAACTGTAAAAAAAGTTGGTAAATCTAAAAGTAAAAAAATTAAAACAGTTAAATTAAAAAAACCTAAATCTTTTGGTAAACCTTACACTTTACCTAAACCTAAAAAAATGAAAATTCCTAAAGTATCAGTTAAGAAATTAAAAAAGAATAGAACAGGTGTTGCAAGAGTAAAAGTAAAATAGTATTTATTAATTAGTAATTGTTTGAAGGAATTATTATGCCAATGGTAGGAAATAAAAAATTT
>Ga0315909_10008520_pt1 | contig 11228 bp, 7 predicted proteins | sample LakEriMetagenome_11_FD_203527 | JGI IMG/M metagenome (GOLD analysis project Ga0315909, IMG submission 203527) | Freshwater fungal communities from buoy surface, Lake Erie, Ohio, United States - Buoy 2 MA125 | ecosystem: Environmental > Aquatic > Freshwater > Lake | place: USA: Lake Erie, Ohio...
GAAGATTTTCACGGTGACCATGGTGTCATCGAAGTAGTTGTTGGTAGAGTTTAGGAGAACGTATGGCATATATTGGTCAATCACCTCAAGTAGGTAACTTTGTAAAGCTAGATGATATCAGTCCGCAGTTCAATGGTAATCTTTCTACTTTCAATACCACAGTCAGTGGACAGGCATATACGGTAAGTAATCCATTTGCCACACTTTGTGTATTAGGTGGACAGTTAAAAAATCCTGGTATAGACTACTATTTCCAAAATGCTACAATAGTTTTCAATACCGCACCACTGTCAGTATTTTTAGGTAATACATTTATCATGGCATTCGGCGATGTATTAACATCAGGTGAACCTAGTGATGGCACTATTACCAATGCCAAACTAGCTGATGGCACAGTGCAGTATGACAAATTCGCAACAACAACTAAAGCTACATTGTTAGCTAACTCTTTATTATTTGGGGCTTAAAAAATGGCAAGACAACAGATTAAGAATTATGTGTTTACACCAGGAGGTGCAGGCGTTGGCACAGTTAAGATGCCTGGCAACTACTCGCAGGGTGTATTGATAGCGATCCTAAATGCTACCAAACAACAATTCCTTTACAACTTTGGTGATAACACACTATTAGGCACGGTTACTTGGCAAAGCACACCAGATGCTAACTTTCCACAGAGTATTGACGGTGTAACCACAGTAGTATTAACAACATCGACAGCAACGATGAGTGCCAATGATGAACTAGCTATCTACATTGAAGTAAACTATCCAGCACAACGCCCCTTTGCCACAGATGCTGTAGAACGCCTACGTGTAGCTAATCCAACTAACCTTATTGACGCTGACTTTGAATACGGTCTACAACAAACCAAATGGCAATCTTTGTTTACTAACAACGATAACCCAAGTATCTATGAGATCCCAGGTTCAGACACATATCCAAACATTGCCAGTTACTTGACATTCACTGGTAATACTATCAGCAGTGATACACAACAAGTTGTAATCCTAGGACAAGGTGGTATTGGTTTAGGTAATAATCAACCTAACTGGACACGTAATGACTATGCTCTAGTATGGAATACTGACCCAGTTGGTAAGTATCCAACTACTACATTCGTGACTGCTAACGTAGCCGCTCTTACACAACGTCCAATCTCAGTAAAATCATCAAACGGCTTCTCAGTGGGTGATACAGTTGCTTTCGTCTACCAAGGTAACTTAGCTGCAGCGCCGACTATCACAACCACGACTGCTAACCTAACAGCTGGACAGACAACATTGGGCGTTAGTAGTACCGCAGGAATTTCTGTCGGTAGTATGATCCTAGTGACTACTGTAGAAAGCAAAGCGGACACAGGATTCACAACAGAATTGATGACAGTTACATTTATTCTTGTTAATGACTTAACCGTAGTGCGTAATCGCTTAGGCACTAATAGAGGAAATGCATACATCACATCAGGACAAAGAGTCCATGTAGTTGGTCAAGCAGATCTCGGTAACATTACAGCTATTCCTGACTTCACAACTATCACAGTTAATCGTAGTTATATGAACACTATTGCCAAAGATGACATGCCACGAGGCACAGTTGTCAGCAAATGTCATTGGGAAGTAGATGGAACATCAGGCACAAACGTTGAAATCGTGCAGACCACAGTGGTCGGTAACGTAGCAGGTAACGTAGCAAGATTTAGTCGTGGTGTAGAAGGCACCACAGCTATGTCAAGTGTTGGAACTGGCTCAGGTGTCTTACGCTTATCAGGTATATTCTCAGCTGGTAATCCAAACTTACCAGAAGTTGGTATCAATATACCTACTCATGGATTCGTAAGTAACGAGGCTATGAGCACCACTAACCATACTAATCCTAATAGTGAAGGACAATATCAGGTTAATTTCCCTGTGCCTGCAAACTATATTTTCTACTATCCAAGACGTGCCAGTGGTCTACACGTAGGTTATCCACTAAATCGCTGGGACAGTTATGTTAGATACGCAGGATTCTACGGCACAGCGGCACTACCACCTGTGGTATTGACTACAGATGGTGCTACTCCTTCAACGATCACAGCTACTACTGCTTATGCACACGGTCTATTACCTGGCACACCAATCCTAGCTAATATTGCTAGTGCTGGTGCCAACGGCCAATATGCAACTGGTGCGTTTACGATCCTAACGATTCCAACAGCAACAACATTTACCTATCAAGCACGACCAGGTGCAGCGGTCACAGGTTCAGTGGTTGGTGTGATTTATGTTCGTCCAAGTGCGTTCTTTATCCACAGAGCTGCTGACGGCGGTGTTAACTTAGGCACAGGCACACCACACCACGGTGCGGCAGCTGCACGTCAAAGTAAGAGATACTTCCGTTACCAATCTGGTAAAGGTATGATGTGGACATCAGGAACCTTGCTAGGTAGTAACTATGACATAGTAAGTATCACAGCCGCAGGTAACGGTGTTGGTAACAGCATCACTATTACTACAGATCAATATCACCAACTACAGATTGGTGCTAACGTTCTAGTTCAAAATGTTTTAACCACAGGTTACAATGGTTACTATAATGTTACAGGTATCATCAGTGATAACACATTCCAAGTGAATGCACAATCAGCACTAGGTGCTACAGCAAACTTACAATACAGCGCATCAGTAGGACCTAAACTGGCTACAGCTCAGTGGGTTGGTGCTAGTGTGCGTGCAGGTATGTTTGATGATCAGAACGGTTTGTTCTGGGAAAACACTGGTTCAGTGATCAACGTAGTTCAACGTGCGGCCACACAACAGACCACAGGCTATGTGTCTATCGAAGTTGCTACTAACTTGCTAACAGGTGACGGCACTTGCTTGTTCACTCAGCAATATAAAGCAGGTGACAAGATCATCTTGCGTGGTCTTACACATACAGTGACCAGTGTTATAGATGATAATCAAATGACAGTTGCTCCAGTATGGCGCGGCTTGATCAATCAGACACGTATCAAACCAACTAAGGTATTTGAACGTCGTTATCCACAGGCACAATGGAACATTGACCGATTAGACGGCACAGGGCCAAGCGGGTATCTATTAGATGCTACTAAGATGCAGATGTTAATGATCCAATACACATGGTATGGTGCTGGCTTCGTTGACTTTGGTGTGCGTGGTCCATTGGGTAATTACATATTCTGCCATAGATTTATGAACAATAACTTGAACTATGAGGCGTTTATGCGTTCAGGTAACTTGCCAGCTCGTTATCAAGCTGTAAACGATACTCCGTTCCAGCTATTAAGAACTGCGATGAACGACAGCCAAACAACATTTGATATCGATGACAGCACACAGTTCCCAGCAGTGACTCCAACAAATCCGGTATATGTATTGATCGACAATGAGATCATGAAATGCACAGGTATCACAGCTAACGTGGCTAATGCAGGTGTATCAACTGCAACTGTTACAGGGGTAACACGTGCAGCTACATTTAACTTATGGCAAGATGGTAGTAATAAATCGTTCTCAGCAGGCGCAGCCGCGGCGCACAGTGCCAACGTTTCAGTCCGAGTGATATCAGCAACTGCTGGTCCTTCACTAAACCACTGGGGTTCTGCAATTATCCTAGACGGTGGATTCGACACTGACCGAGGCTATGCTTATACGTTCAACCAATCAAACATCGCGTTCCCAACAGGAACTACGACTGTAACAGCGTTCGTTATGCGACTAGCACCTGCGGTAAGCAATCAGATTCCGGGTGATCTAGGCACACGCGATCTTGTAAACAGAGCGCAGTTGATCTTGAACAACATGGTTATTAACTACACTGGTACAAACAGTCGTTTCTTAGTTGAAGGTATATTGAATCCAAACAACGTCAGCACAACAGCCACTACATGGAGTTACTTGTATAACCAAGCACAAAACCGTAGTGAAAATCCAAGCGGATCAGGACAACCGAGCTATACACAGCTAGCAGGTAATGCGGCTATTAGTTATAGTTCAGTTCCATACGCATGGGGCGGTGAGCGTTTATTTGCGATCCCGGTTAACCAAACGAACTCAGGTGTTCTTGATTTAAGTATGGTTAAACAGCTAGGTAACTCAGGTATCCCAGGATATAACGTCTATCCAGACGGTCCAGAGCTCTTAGCGATCAACATCACATCATTGACTACTATCGGTACAGCAAATACCCGTGGTGAGATCCAGATCCAATGGAACGAATCACAAGCATAGTATATCAGTTTTAGAGAACATAGGACCTCCGGGTCCTATTTTCTTGATAAATACTACAATAGAATAAGAGTAACTGCCGATGGCACTGACCAGACCAAAATACAGCCAGATATACGATACCGATTGGAAACAGAGCGTTCGCCTGGCTACGACCGCAGACGTTGGAAATTTATTCCTAGCTAATTTACAGCCAAATACCGTAGATAGTGTTAGTGTTAGTGTTAATGATCGAATACTAGTAAAAGATCAGACTAGACCATTTGAGAATGGTATCTATATAGTCCGCAGTGTAGGCACCGGAAGTAATGGTTGGTGGACTAGAACACTTGATGCTGCACAGAGCAGTTTCGTTACCAGCGGCCTGAGCGCAGTAGTAAGTGAAGGCACAGTAAACGCAGGTCGTGAATTCCGTTTAACCACCCCAGATCCTATAACTTTAGATACGACTAATCTTAGTTTTACATTGATAGCGGCACAACCAGCTGGCGCTAATACACAGATTCAGTTCAATGATATGAACATCATGAGTGGTAGTCCAGGTTTTACTTTTCTTAAAAATGGTAATACTGTAAATATCACAGGTAATGTTATTGCATCCGTGGGCAGTTTTGGAAACATCGTCAGTGGTAATATTACCACATCAGGTGCTGGACAGTTCAGTGGATTCTTCAATGAAAATATTACTAGTTCGGGTGTGTTTGTTGGCAATGCTGGATCAGGGACTCCGAGCCCACGTATAGGTTTCTTTAACGGTAATACTGCACAAAATTGGCAGGTAGATAATTTCTTTGGTGATTTCCGTTGGTTTGTTCCTGGCGCTGTAAAACTAAACTTAAATCCCACAGGCAATCTGACAGTATATGGTAGTATATTGCCTGCTGCAAATATCACCTATGATCTAGGAAGTCCAACACAAAGATTCCGCAGTGCTTATTTCAGTGGTAATACTGTTTATATAGGTGATCAATCAATCAGTGTTGACTCGGCTGGCACTTGGACGTTTACCAGCCACGGTGCAAATATTAGCATGGGAGCAACTACTCCCTTAGATCCGCCTAGTGCTAATATCGCTGGTAACTTAATTGTAGGTGGTATTCTACTTGCAAATAATAGTCCAGGACAGAACGGGTATGTTCTGCGTTCAACCGGTGCAGGAATTACGTGGGCTGCTCCAAGTGCCGGCTCTGGTATTGACAATGGAACCAGTAATGTCAGCATCCTAGGATCAGGTGCTGATGTTGTGACTACTATAGGCGGAAATATAGTAACCAGAACCAGTGCGAAAGAATTTGCCATAACAGGTAATTTAACTGTGAGTGGTAACTTGTTTGTCAACGGTAACGTTACAACAATTAATGCTAATAATTTAAGTATCAATGACAGTTTAATCTATCTAGCGGATGATAATCCAGCAGATACCATCGATATTGGTTTCGTTAGTTCTTTTACTCCTGGTGGCGGATCATATCAACACACTGGTTTTGTCCGTGATGCCAGCGACGGTGTATGGAAACTATTTGCTGGTGTGGCTAGTGAGCCAACTACCACGGTTGACTTTACTAATGCAACATATTCTACAATCAGAGTAGGCAATATCTATGCGGGTGGAACTACTGCTAACGATAATAGATTCTTACAATCGACTGCCGGTGGACTAGCATGGACTGCGGCTACTAGCATCTCAAGTGGAGTTACTAGCGCCACTGCTGATGCCACGTCAGTATTAGTAGTTGCCAATGGTGTTAACAGTGCTAGATTCTATGGTGATGTAGCTTATGTCTATCCTGATCTTGAACTAAGTGCTAACCTACTAGTCGGTGGAGTGGCTGACATTACTGGTAATCTTTCAGCGGCGTATTTTATAGGTGACGGTAGTCAATTAACTGGATTACCTGCAGGTTATAGTAATGTGCAGGTAGCCACATATTTTGCCAGCGGCACAGCGACCGGAAACATTATTGTTGGAAATATCTTGCCAACTGCTAATAATGTAAGTAACATTGGATCTGCATCTAGTAGATTTAGAATCATCCATGCACAGGCCACACAGGCCCAATATGCTGACTTGGCAGAGAACTATACCAGTGATCAGCAGTATCCAGCTGGCACTGTGGTTGTATTTGGTGGTGAAGAAGAAGTTACTATATCTACTGTATCACATGACCCAGCAGTAGCAGGTGTTGTGTCTACTAATCCTGCTTATCACATGAATACCGACACAGAAGGCGTTGCAGTCGCATTAACAGGTCGTGTGCCTACCAAGGTTAAAGGTCCGATTACCAAAGGCGATCGCGTCGTGACTAGTGATATCCAAGGCACTGGTGAACGTCTAGATATGACCAAATATCAACCTGGATGTATTATCGGTAAAGCCCTAGAAGATATCCCAGACGACAGCGTCCAACTTATCGAAGTTGTGGTAGGGCGTGTGTAATTCTAATCTTGACATAATTCTTTTAACTATATATAATAGTAATGTCTATGTCATCATCAAAAAACATTTTATTATTTAATCCATCGTATAGCGTGGGATTTATGTATCTGCCCTACTTTTGGGCCAGTGCCAAAACCTATTATGAGCATGTGGGCCAAAGAAAAGACGAATACACCTGGGTAAACCCGCTTTTTAATTATTATTCGGACATAGAAGAAATCAAACAATTTGTCCGAGATAATCCACCAGCTATTTTTGGTATAAGCCTTTATGTATGGAATCACACCCTAGCACTTAAAATTGCCGCATGGGTAAAAGAAGAATTCCCAGAATGTCTAGTAATTAGTGGAGGTCCACATCAATATTTCAAACATGAGCCCACATGGTTTCAAGATAATCCGTTTTTAGATGCCAGCCTTGCTGGAGACGAATATGGCGAGTTGACCATGTGTGATATCCTAGACACCTATGAAGCTGGCAAACGTATGGATTGGAATCAAGTGCATGCGGTAATTTACCCAAGCAAAGATCGCAAGATTATCATGAACAGCAGAAAAAATGCCAGTAAGCGAGATTTTTGGTGGGAATACAGTGCCTACACTGAACAGTTCGATCTATTGTTGACCTACAGAAATAGCCTTAAAGCCTACAACGAATCATATAAACCCAATGGTATGTTAGAAACTACCAGAGGCTGTCCTTATAACTGTAGTTTTTGTGATTGGGGCGGTGGCATCTCAACTAAGATCGTAGCGAGAGATTTAACCTATGTTAAGCAAGATATAGATCACCTAGCTAAACTTGACCTAGACGGTGTGTTCTTCACTGATGCTAATTTTGGTATACTGAAAGATCGCGATGTAGAAGTCATGCAATATATAGCCGACGTCAAAAAAAATTATACCAGATTCTTCTCGCTTAATCAAGGAGGATATGCGAAGACTGCCCATGCTCTCCCATATATTAAGAAAATCGTAGAAATCGAAGCACAGAACTATCTGACTAGAGCACTAACTTACAAACTAAGCATACAAACCTTAGATCCAGAAACACTGAAAAATATCGATCGTGTCGATGTTAAATTTGAAGAGTATATGGAGCTAGGAGAAAATCTCCTAAACAAATATGGATATGATGCATTCGCTGAAATTATCGCAGGTCTGCCTGGTATTACCTTGGATAAATTCTATCATGAGATAAATGTGTTCTGTGATAATAAGATCAGTATGAATTTCTATGATTGGTATGTGTTACCAGAAACCCCATCGTATAGTCGAGCCTACAGAGAAAAATTCAAACTTAAAACTGTTAAAAAAATGTTTGGAATCACTGAAGAAAATAACAACTATAACAGCGGATTTGAAAGGGAGTCTGAGATCGTCGTCTCCACCTACAGCTACTCAGTAGAAGATTACAAACAGATGTGGATCAGCTATGCTTGGTATAGGACCTTTTGGACTGCTGGATTCTTGCACGATACTATCACAACACTTAAAAAACATTATGGCATATCCATGGGAGATTTTATCAAGAAGTTCTATAATAATTTTTTCACTGTGCCTGAACGAGCTGGTAGTTTCCTGACCGAACTAAATCAGAATATATCTACTGTATTTGATGCTTATGTTGAAGAAGGTAATACTAAATCAAACTTCTTGATCACTACAGATTATATTCCAAATGCAGACCCTGTTAAGTTAATGACATTTACAGTGTATATGAGACTAGGACAATTTGACAAAAATCTGATCCAGTGGATACACAATGAATGGCCGCAGTTAAGCATCAAAGAAATACAAAAGGATATCTATCGCACGATAACTAACGATAACTTTAAAACCAAAACAGGTATAATACCGAAATTATACTATTACAATGATGTATTTGTTGATGCGACAGAAATATCAGAAATCAAAAAAACCCTAAGCGTGTATCTGAGCTCGAGTTTACCCGTTCCCCCACTGCGATTTTTAAGGGCCAAAACTACCTTATTTTAGGTTGACAACTTAACCAAAATACTGTATAATACGCTTATAAACTAATAAGAAAGGCATTTTTTGAGTCAAATCACCGTAAGAACACGCTTATATCAGCCCAGTTATCATAGGGCAGAGCCCTATATTGAACATGAAATCACCGGTGAACAACTTAATACCGTCAAATGGTTAACTCCAGATCAAATAGCTGTTGCTAATCCACAACACCCAAATGGTTTCAGTATCATAGATAAGCGAAACATCTTATGGATTCGTGATGCCAAAGGTTCTAAAGCCACAATCAAAGTTGATCCTGACTATCGTCAATGGACTGTCAAAGGCTCAAAAGGTAATGAATATCTTGTGATCCGTTCTAAAGGTCAATATAATTGTAGCTGTCCAGGTTTCACATATCGTAAATCATGTCGTCATATCACAGAGGTAGGTAATGAATAATCCGTGGAATGTTGTTAAAGAATTAGAAGCAGATAATAGTCGTTTAGTTAAAGAATCTATTATCAAGCGAGAAGCACTAGCAGGCAACGATGAATTCTTTGCTGGATGCAAACTAGCATTAGATTCGATGATCACGTTTGGAGTTAAGAAAGTTCCAGAATCTTCCGCATCAGGACCAGGATTGCCGTGGGATGAATTCTTAAATCTAGCGGTCCAATTATCACTAAGACAGCTAACTGGTAATGCCGCGCAGGAAGCAGTGCAAAGTGCCATGAATAGATCTACGGTAGAACAATGGAACAATTGGTATCGTCGCATCCTAATCAAAGATATGCGTGCAGGGTTTAGTGAAAAAACCGTTAACTCAGTAGTGGAGAAAATTAATGAAAAGTATGCTATTCCTGTGTTTACTTGCCAATTAGCACACGACAGCGCCAATCACGAAAGTAAAGTCGCTGGAGATAAACTAGTCGAAGTTAAACTTGATGGAGTTCGTGTTATTACTATCGTCTATCCAGATGGCCGTGTTGATCAGTATAGTAGGAACGGTAAAGAGCTGGTCAACTTTCCACATATCAAAGAACAGATCAGCAAGAATGCAGAATCATTTACTGAGGCAGTGATCTTAGATGGTGAGGTCATGAGTGCTAGCTTCCAAGACCTGATGAAGATGGTGCATCGCAAGAGCGACGTCAAGAGTGATGATGCTGTGTTAAATTTGTTTGATATTATAACACTCAAAGAATTCCAAGCGGGCCGCGGCGTTCATCGTCAGTTTGATCGTAGTGTGACATTGGCGGCCTGGCACAATAAATATCATGAATCTATGCCTAATGTCACAGTAGTCGGGCAAGAGCTAGTAGATTTAAACTCATTCGTGGGGCAAGCACGCTTCAAACAGATCAATCAGGACGCTGTCGAAGGTGGTTATGAAGGTATCATGATCAAGGATCCCGAAGCTGTATATGAATGTAAACGCAGTGTCAGTTGGCTTAAACTTAAACCGTTCATTGAAGTTACTTTAGAAGTTCGTGATATTGAGGAAGGCACTGGCCGAAATGAAGGACGCCTAGGTGCATTAGTTTGTGAAGGAGTAGATGATGGTAAAGCAATTCGTGTTAATGTTGGTAGTGGGTTTACTGACGGGGATCGTGCTGGGTATTGGTCAGCTCGTGATCAGTTGGTAGGACAATTAGTTGAAGTGCGTGCAGATGCTGTGACACAAAATCAAGACGGCACTTATTCCTTACGTTTTCCTAGATTCTTAAGATTCCGTGGATTTGAACCAGGAGAAAAAATATAGTATGACAAATAAACAAACCACTTGGGCTATATTTGTTATAGCAGTTATCGCAGGATTAGTATTGCTGTCTACTATCATCAAGGTCAATGATCAACTTGAACAGTCAAGACTAGCAGTTGTAGGCATGCAGAAACAGATCGATAAAATTAAAGCAGAAGATGAAGAACTTAAACGTCAGATAGCTAAATTGACTAATGCCAATCAAGCTCTTAACAAAGATCTTGACGCTACCCAAGAACTGCAACGTAAACAGGCCCAGGCTATTTTGGATCTACGTAAAGGTAAGAAGAAATAATGGGACAGATATATAAGAATATCCACAAATACATTCCACAGCTAGGCGACTTAGGCGGAAATATTGTAGAAATTGGTGCGAGCCGTCCAGGTGATGATCAATCAACCCAATACTTACACGATCTGTCCAAACATCTAGGTATCAGTTTTGTGACTTGTGATATCAATAGAGAACGTGTGGCAGATCTGAATAATCAAGGTATAAGTGCTACCTGTCTCAAAGGAGAAGAATTCCTTCCTATGTATGGTCCAAAGATCTCGATCGCCTACTTAGACAATTTTGATTGGAACTGGCATCCCATGGCCACAGAAGATTGGACCTTGGATCAGATAAAAGAATATCGTGATAATTATAATCTAGAAATGACCAATGTCTATAGCCAAGCCGCACACGTCCATCAGGCTGTATTATTAGAAACTAAGACCACAGACAACAGTATTATCTGCATCGACGACACTTGGTTCCATTCCACATGGGATACGTATCAAGGTAAAGGTGGTGCGGCAGTGCCTTATCTACTAGCTAAAGGCTA
>Ga0315909_10008524_pt1 | contig 11227 bp, 9 predicted proteins | sample LakEriMetagenome_11_FD_203527 | JGI IMG/M metagenome (GOLD analysis project Ga0315909, IMG submission 203527) | Freshwater fungal communities from buoy surface, Lake Erie, Ohio, United States - Buoy 2 MA125 | ecosystem: Environmental > Aquatic > Freshwater > Lake | place: USA: Lake Erie, Ohio...
GCCGTGACAGGGCGGCGCGCTAACCAACTGCGCTACCGGGCCTTAAGAAATAGATAAACATAAGTGGCTCTTATGTCACTCTCAAAGCCTTTACTACTTTTGCTTCTTTACAACATTTACTGCGGTACTACGTGCCCCCAACGGGATTCGAACCCGTGTTACCGCCGTGAAAGGGCGATGTCCTAGGCCCCTAGACGATGGGGACGTACGAGGCTGGGCAATCTTACCCGCGTTTAGGCGCGCAACCAAACCGCATTTATAAGCGCAAAAAAGCCACTATCCGCCGGAAAACGGGTAGTGGCTCTTCTGTTTAAAGGTTGTTATTGGTTAAGCGCCCAGCGAACAGTGATTGTCACTGTTACATCCTGCTCACCTAGATCAATCTGGACTGCTGAATCTGCAGCTTCGGCCTTTGCCATTGGAAATGGTGATGAGTACACAGGTGAGGATTGCTCTTCAAGTGAAAGTACTTTGCCGATTGAAGTTCCAAGAAGCTTTGCATATGAAGCTGCTTTTGACTTCGCATTTGCAACAGCTGCTGCGCGAGCTTCTTCTGTTGAAGTTGCTGGGTTAAGAGTTGTTGGCATTACTCCGCCAAGTTGAACAGCATCGCCACCGGCTGTCACAACTGCTTCAATAATTGTTCCAGCCTTTGATGCTGTGCGAACAAGAACATCAAATGATTGTGACGCTCGGTAGCCGGTGATCTTTGTTCCAGTTTCCTGCGTCCAGTTGTATTCAGGGTAGACGCTGATATTTGCTGAACGAATATCTTTTGTTGCAATTCCTGCTTTAAGTAGAGCTGCACGAACTGCAGTTGCTGATTTATTGGCAGTTGATAACGCTGCCGCATTTGTTGAGCCAACTGTTGAAACAGTTGCGTTAAAGCGAACCGCATCTGGGACAACAGAGATCGTTCCTACACCTGTGACGGTGATGAAGCGGTTATCCGTGGCGCCCGCGCCATTTGCAGGGATCGCAAGAGCGACTACACCGGCAACGGCGGCGACTGTTACTGCGGTTAAGACTGTGCGAAGTTTTGTAAGTTTCATGGGTTAAGTATCTCTTATTTAGTGGGGATGGCGTGAATATGGGCTGGGAATAGTGAGAGAATAAAGAGGTGGCACAGTTCTTAAGTAAATGCAGCGCTAATGCGATGGCAGATGCTGCTGCGAATTTATTGGCTGGTGGATTGGTGGCTTTTCCAACCGAAACTGTTTATGGGTTGGGCGCTGATGCCTGTAATGCAGATGCGGTTGCGCGAATTTATTCAGTTAAAGGTCGGCCTGCAGATCATCCATTAATTGTGCATGTTGCATCGATGGATGGCTTGGGTGATTGGGCAGACGATGTGCCTGGATATGCGATTTCTTTGGCTCGCGATTTTTGGCCAGGGCCAATGACTTTGGTTGTGCGTCGGTCCGGGCTTGCTGGAGATTTTGTAACTGGTGGGCAGGACACCGTTGGTGTGCGAGTTCCGGATCATCCTGTTGCGTTGGGGTTGTTAGAGGCATTTGCACGCGCAGGTGGTCGCGGAGTTGCCGCGCCGAGTGCTAATCGATTTGGAAATGTTTCACCCACGACAGCGCAAGCGGTTAGCGCTGAGCTTGGTGATTACTTGGCAGATAGTGATCAGATTCTTGATGGTGGGGCGTGTGATGTTGGTGTTGAATCAACGATTATTGATTGCACAGGCGACGTACCAAAGATTTTGCGACCGGGTGCAATAACCATGCAGATGATTTCTGAATCGACCGGGCTAGAAGTTGTTGGGGTTGTGGAAGAAAGTGCGATTCGTGTCAGTGGTTCATTAGAGGCTCATTACGCGCCGGCGGCAACAGTTGTCTTGAATCAATCTCCCCTCGTAGGTCAAGGGTTTATTGCGATGGCAGATGTTGTGGCTGCTGAAGGTGTTGTGCGATTGGCCGCACCGAAAACTCATGAGGAGTTTGCTCGAGCTTTGTATTCAGCGTTGCGAGCTGCAGATGAACAAGGATTAGGAACTGTTGTTGTTGAACAGCCTGCGGGTGATGGAATCGCAATTGCAATTCGTGACCGTTTAAAGCGAGCTTCTCACCAAGCAAATGAAAGTAGAATGTAATCATGAGTAACAGAATTTGCATTGTTATAAACAGCTTAGTTCAGGGCGGGGCGCAGAAATCAGCTATTTTGCTTGCCTCAGAACTTAAATTATCTGGCAATGACGTGCAAATTCTAACTTTTTATCCACAAGATACAGACTTCTTTGAAGTCCCCGCAGGAATAGAGATTCAAAGATTTATATATCCCTTCCAGGATCGAGGAAGAGCAAAAGGGAACAAATTAACCGTTAGGTTTCAAAGAGTTATGAATAGACTCCGAGATTTCGGCGAACTACGTAAGTGTTTTAGTAGCATCGAGCCAGATCTCATAATCTCTTTCGAAGCAGCGACATCAGTGCTCGCATATTTCACAAATAAAAAATCTTGCCCAATGATTATTTCTGAAAGAATTCACCCGGCTTATCACAAAATACCTCTATGGGCTAAGTCGTTAAGACCTTTTGTTTACAGAGCTAAAAATGTAACTCTTCATTGCCAAGGAAAACAAATAGCAGATTGGATGCAAAAAAAGTATAAGAATTCTGTTTTTGTAGTTCCAAATTTTCTTGGAAGTAAAAATTCAGACATTTGGTCCGGGAATTCCAAAAAGATTAAAATCTTTAGCCGGTATAGTGATCAAAAAGGAATCGACTTGGCAATCCACGCTTGGTCGAAGCTACCAGTTGACCTAAAATGTCTTTATTCTCTTGAAATCTTTGGAGACGGGGATAGATCCAAGTTTCAAAAAATCATTGATGACTTGAACTTAAGTTCATCCGTTAAACTATTTGGTCCAACAAAGAATGTTGAAATTGAACTCTCAGATTGCCTCATTTTTTTATTGCCAAGTCGCTTCGAAGGATTTCCGAACTCGCTCACCGAGGCAATGAAATTTGGTATTCCAAGTTTAGTATCAGATTGCCCCTCCGCGATTCGTGACATAACGCTCAATGGGAAATTGGCAAGATTAGTGGAACCTAATTCTGAGAAGTTATTCCAAGGCTTATTTGAGATGTTAAGTGATCAAGAATTGCTACAAGAGCTGAACCAAATTGGAAGAAATGTATCTAAGTTTTTTAACGACGAAAACACAATTTCAGAGTGGCATGATCTAATAAACTGGGTTTTAGGGCATCGCAATTTTTTGGAAGTAGATTGTAAATCTTGCCAGAGGATGCTTTCTACAAAAGAGATAATTGCAATGAGAACTAAACATGGGTTAATTCGTGAACTCTTGACTGATTGGAATATAGAGGTGTCGGAAGCAGAAATGCTTGGTGGAGGGATTCTTGCAGCATATAAATGTGAACGTTGTGGAACGGTTACATTTAGTGGTGAACAAGGAGCTGTAGATTTCTATGAAGCGTGCTACGCGAGTCGAAGTTACTCACGAATAGATTCCTGGGACTACTCTGTCATATTTGATGAATTGAATGAAAAGCCAAACCTAAAAATTTTGGATTTTGGAGGGGGGATTTCGCCCTTAATAAAATTAAATGGTAGTCACGATCGCGTAGTTGTGGTTGATCTATCAGAATCCATTCGGGCAGATTTGGAGAACAAAAACATTGAATGCCACTCAAGTCTGTCGAGTCTATCTTCTGAGAAAATTTTTGATTTTGTTATGTTTTCACACACCATTGAACATGTAGATGATCCTAGAAATCTTTTAAAGTCCTTGGTTGATTTATTGAAGAAAGGTGGAAAAATCGCGATCACAACACCTGACTCAGAAAACACTGGACTACTTGATTCGCCATTAGCATGGCCTCCACATCACACGGTTGCTTTCAAAATTACTGCATTGCATGATCTTATGTCAGAATTAGGACTCAAAGACATACAAATATTAAGAAACTCAGAAATTCAAAACTCTAATTTTGATTTCATGATCGTTGGGGTGAAGTAGCAACCAGATAAGTGTTTAAAGGAAACGAATCCGTTTTATCAAATTTGTCGATAGAAACGAGCAGGAAATTAGTGAATGCATTACCCAAAAGCCAAAGCGGAAAGAGTGAAAGTTTAAGAAATTGCAGCATCATGTTTTGTGATATCTGATAATTGATAAAGTTTAACCAAATGGTTGCAATAGACGAACCAGCTTTTCCGAGTGTCCCGCACTCTTGGACTTCAAATTCTCGAAAAAGATACCTTAATTGTGTGGTTGTGTATCTCAAATGGTCATTAGGCATTCCATGAAATGGATATAAAAATGGTGCGTTCACTATAACTTTTCCACCAGGTTTTAATACTCTTCGAATCTCAGAAACTAGAAAAGCCGGATTTTCAACATGCTCTAAAACTTGCGTGCAGAGTATGTAATCAAATGATGCATCATTGATTGGCCAACTAGAGTCTTTGTTGATAATGAAATCAACCTTAGGCCCATCTACAACATCAATGCCAAGCCAATTCAAATCGCTTCGCAGATTCCAGTATGGGGCAGATCCCACGCCTACATCCAAAACAGTCGAACCAGAAGGCAACTTTTGCAGCTGATCGCGAGAAAATGCAAGCAATTGTCGATTCATCGCCCATTGGTGATGTAAGACATTTGTATATGGATGCTGTCCTGCGACCTTATTATAAAAAAGGTCTCGAAACGTACTTAGTTTTGATAACTTTCGTAATACAACCGACAGGCCCCCATTTATCAGGTATTGGAGGCGACCTAATCTACTCATATTGCCCCTTTAACTTCGATTCATTTATGAGCGCCAACCAACTAGCACTTGCCAGGTCACCCGAAAGCGTAGCAAGAGTTTGTATTCGAGTTAAGTTTATTAGAGCCTCTAGCTCTACAGAATCTAATCGCACAATTTCTATTAATGCTTTCTGAAAACTGGACGCACTTTTCGGGTCAAATCTAAATTGTGGTGGTATGGGTAAGTCCAGATCAATTCGATTCGAGACCAAAAATGGACATCCGATTGTAATTGCTTCTATGAGGGCGTTTGGTTGGCTTTCCCAGGAAGTTGAGGACATTACGTATAGATCAAGATTAGCAAACCATTCTGCTAAATCTGAATCTGAATTGAGAGTCTGAACAATATGCCCACCGTATAAGTTATTTTCTTCCCATTTAAGTGATTCAATTGAATGTTGGCCGATGAGCGATAGTTCAATTTTTGGAAACCCTTGAGGGATCAATTTGAGAATTTCGATCATTTCTAGAATTCCTTTACCCGAAACTTGCCTTGCTGCGATACCAATTCGGATTTTGTCCACAGAGGTATCCTTCTGCAGTAGTCTCGATTTACTCTTTGCGCTGGAAGTCCAAGGAGCTAGAGCGTTCGGAATTATTTGCATTTTCTTAGTTGGATAACCGATTGATTTGTGAAAATCGTATGCAGGTTTCCCATTAGCAATAATCCATTTTGGAACCAATCTAGAAAACAACATTAGAATGACTCTTTTGAAACTTGAGAAATGCGGCAGAGCCGAGTTTCTTGCGCTCCAAACCACTGGGAAATTGCCAGCGAGTCTGCTGGCAATACCACCAATCAAATCTGCTTTGTATAGCCATGTGATTACGACGTCAGGTTTGTAAATTCTTACAATTCTCTGCACTTTAATAATCTGGGAAAGTTGGTTTTTCTTATCTAAGAAATACATTTCTGGAAAAGCTTTCGAGTACTTTTCTTTGAGGGGGCCTTCTAATTCTAAAGAAATAATTTGAACGTCTACTTGTGTCTCCAACATTTGGCAAAGGAGCAACATTTGTCTTTCAGCACCACCAAGATTTAAACCCGAAGTAACAAACAAAATTCGCTTTTTCTGAGTGCTCATTAAAGACTTCTTAGCCTTCCGACCGAACTGCCCAAGGAGAGAATTAGCCACTCAACAGTTGCATCCTTCTTGTTACTCTTTTGAAGTTCATTCCACAGTTTATTTATTTCTGCATCAATTAGGCCAAGGGACCCCCAATCAGTTTCTTCAATGATGGAAGTTCCCCAATCCTGAAGAGAGCTTCGGAACCAATCTCCCAGGGGTGCTCCAAAGCCTTGTTTCTTTCTGTCAAAATCCACATTTGGCGCGTATTCCCTAATGATTGCCTTAAGAATATTTTTTTGAGATGGATTAACAAGACCTTTTTTGCCTAGAGACCCGGCAATCTCAATAACCCGCGAATCAAGAAATGGTGCACGGGTTTCAAGACTGCTTGCCATTGCGGCGCGATCAACCTTTACCAGAATGTCATCCGTTAAATATGTATCTAAGTCAAATTCACGCATCCAATTAAGTGAAGATTCCTTTTGATCGAGATTCAAATATTTTACGGATATTCCCCCCTTAAGGGTCAAAGGGAAAGAGGAAATTGCTTGATTAATGTGTTGGAACCCCACCAAAGGTAAATAAGTTTCTAAAGGTGAATTCGACTCAACTAATCCACGAATTCTTGTTCCCTTGGAACCTAACAATGAAATTAAACCTGGAACCTTGACTGTGGCAGCGCCAAGAGATTTAAGTGACACGGATTTTTGAACGCTTTTTTCAAGAAATTGATATCGGGCATACCTGCCGTACCCAAAGAATAATTCGTCAGCGCCGTCCCCAGTTAGGCAGACGGTGACATGTTCTCGTGCAAACTGCGAAACGAAGGTTGTTGGAAACACGGAAGGGTCTCCAAGAGGCTCTGCATATGCGCTCGAAACTTTTTCAAGGATTGAAGAAGCATCCTCGGAGCTCATTTGCCGTGCATGATGAGTTGTGCCTAATGCTTGTGCGACATTAAAAGCGTAGGCGGATTCATCAAAATCATTTTGCTCAAAACCGATGGAAAAGGAATGCATTCTTTGGGAATGTTCTTGCTGTGCCAGTGCAGATATAAGTGAGGAATCGACGCCTCCCGACAAAAAAAGCCCAACAGGTACATCAGCTTCTAATTGCTCTCGTACCGATTCGCGTAGGGTTTCTTCCAATTCTTCGGAGGTGTAATTTTTGTTTCCTGTAGCTGCAAAAGGTTCTATCCATCGGGATTGTTGAGTCCTGGTCCAGTCTGGTGACTTTAAGTTTAGGGTGAATTTTCCCCCAGGAGTGATTTTTTCTATACCCATTACCAATGATTGGCGATAAGGCACGTAGCCTAAAGACAGATAACTACTTAAAGCGTTTTGATCAATTGTCACTTCTGAAGTCTTCTTTATAAAATAAGCCGCAGAGTCGTATTGCGAACTAAAAAATACGGAATCGCTGTTTTTGACAAGATGTAAGGGTTTCTCTCCAAATCGATCTCGCACAAGTTCAAATTCAGATTCTCTTTCATTTAGAGTGGCCCAAGCGAACATTCCACGAATTAATTTTAGGGTCTCCGTAGTGCCTTTTTGCGCAATCAATTCGACAAGCACCTCAGTGTCTGAATGTGTCATGGGTTGGTGCTTTAGTTGAGTTTTTAGCTGGGTGTGATTATAAATCTCACCATTAAGAATGATTGAAAGTGCATGATCTTCCCTAGATCTCATGGGCTGATTTGCCAATGTATTGAGATCTGCAACCCTTAGGTGTTGATGGTAAAAGTGAGTGGTCCAAGTTTCCGCGGTGTACGTTGTGGTTGAATTATTGTCTGGGCCCCTGCAAGCTTGTAATTCCTGAACCTTGACCCCAAGATCGTCGCAAAGGTCTGTACAAGTGTTTTTATGTATGTAACCAGCGATACCGCACATTATTGAATTGAGCTTTCATACCAAGAAACAAAATTTCCAACACCTTCAGACAAAGGCGTCTGTTTAGGCAATGTGATCAAGTCACCTATTTTTCCTAGGTCTGCCCATGTCTTCTCGACGTCAACTTTGGGTCTTGGCACAACATTTATTTTAACGGTCGATTTTGCACAATCTACGATCGCATTCAAGAAATTAATTGTTTCATCTGGCTCACCGCATGCAATATTGATTGATCGATGCTCAGCCGATAGGGGTACTTCAATTAGTTTTGCCAGTATATCTACGCAGTCGGCGATGTATGTGAAGTTTCTTGAGCCGCCAGTCTGGCCATATAGCGAAATCTCTTCATCTTTCTTAATCTTTTCTAGAAAACTCCAGTAAGCCATATCGGGTCTTCCCCATGGGCCATACACGGTAAAGAATCTGAGGGCTGTCAATGGGAAATCAACAAGCTCTTGTGTTGCCCGTGCTTCTGTCTCATTCATCCATTTTGTAGCGGCGTAGTAACTTTTAAGATTCAGTCCAGTTGCATCGGATTCAATAACCGGGCCTTGCTGTGCCAAGTCTCCGTAGATACTCGAAGAGGATGCGTACAAAAAGTGTTTTGGCTTTAAGTTTCGCATTGCTTCCATCATTTTGGAGAAAGCCAATACATTATTTTTTGCGTATAGAGCTGGTAAAAGTTGACCTTGTCTAACACCTGGCCACGCTGCAAGATGAACCACTACTTCGCATCCGCTAAATGAATTCAATAAGTCAGATTGTTCGCACTCAGCAATATCTAAAACTGCAATCCTGAAATCGTATTCATTCTCAAGATACTTAGAGCGCATTTGACTTAGTTCACCGCCATAGGCAGGTTGAAGGGAATCAATTCCAACAACTTCATGCCCAGCCTTCAGAAGGGATTCGGTTAAGTGCATGCCAATAAATCCTGCAGCACCCGTAATTCCAATTTTCATCGTTCCCCCAATTGCTCAAGCATACCTAGAACCACCTTTATCAACTTGGACTTGCTAGGCTTTGAAAATGTCATTAAGCGGTGATCAATACCTTGTTTTGGGTGTTGCAGCTTTTGCATTAACAGGACTATTGACTTGGCCTGTAAGGGCTTTAGCAATTCGTTTAGGTGCAATGGACGAGCCGAATTTAGCCCGAAAAACGCAGGCAGAGCCAGTGCCGTACTTGGGCGGTGTGGCAATTGCTTTGGGCATTTCACTGATCACTTTGGGCGCGGTTTTTGTTGGTGTAGAAAAGTTTGTAGGAGAAAACAACGACCAATTGCAGGACTTAGCGCTAACGGTTTTGTTGCCAGCTTTGGTGTTAGGTGCCATGGGATTGTTTGATGATCTGCGCTCGCTATCTCCATGGCCACGTTTGCTTACACAATCGTTAATTGGAACAGTTGTTGCATTTGTAATTGTTGAAAATGGCACGATTGGAACAGCCATTGGTGGCGGCGATATCGGTGCTGATGCAGGAAATGGGTCTTGGCTGAATACCTTAGTAACTATTGTGTGGATTGTTGGTATTTGTAACAGCATTAACTTCTTTGACAATTTAGATGGAGCCGCATCAGGCGCGGTTGCCATTGCGGCTCTCGGTGTTTTTATAATTGCATTTGATCGCGGGCAAGAACTTGTCAGTGCGTTGTCGATAGTTACAGCGGGTGCAACTATTGGTTTCTTGATGTGGAACAAGTCCCCAGCAAAGATTTATATGGGAGACGCCGGTGCGTTGTTCTTGGGAGTCACTATTTCTGTAGCAACGATTCGTTTGAATCCAGGGATCACACCAACTTGGAAATCACTTGCAATTCCTGTGATGTTGTTGGCAGTTCCTTTACTTGACACATGTGTTGCTGTTTTCTCACGTCTTGCACGTGGCTTGTCGCCGCTGACCGGTGGCAAGGACCATCTGTCTCATCGCTTAGTGCGCGCAGGTTTGACCCGACCAATAGCCGCAATTTCATTATGGTCAGCATCTGGTGTCTGCGTACTCTTTGCATTGGGCGTTTACTTCTTTGCAGATTCGTTAGGTTCTGTACTGATTGCAGTCTTTGCCGCGGGCTGGATCACTTCTCTGGCACTGTTTTTGCGCACGCAATCACACGATTAAGCCCCGTAAATAAGTAATCTCTGACTCCGATACCATTACGCCTTGCAGGCATTCCTGCAGTGGGGCCTATAGCTCAGTCGGTAGAGCAACGGACTTTTAATCCGTGGGTCGACGGTTCGAGCCCGTCTGGGCCCACTTTTGGAATCTTGAATTTAACTTAACAATTTCTGTCTGAATATGTGTATCTTCACGGCATGAGCAAGAAGCCATCCCTTCGAGACGTTGCTAAAGAAGCAAATGTTTCACTTGGCACTGTTTCAAATGTTCTAAATCGCCCAACACAGGTTTCAGAAGTAACACGCCTGCGAGTGCGAGAAGCAATCGATATGTTGGGCTTTGTTCCTAATTCAAGTGATCCGCGAGTGAATCGCAACTCTAAGTTGGTTGGATTAATTCTGCCCTTGGGCCAAAACCCTTTTTATGATGAGTTGGCGCAGGGCATCGAAGATGCAATGGCAAAACATGGTTACCAAGTTCTAATCGGTATTTCACGAGAAGATGAAGCGATTGAATTGCAGCTTCTAAATTCAATGGTGGAGGCAAAATTTCGAGGCATTATTGTGACGCCAGTCGGTGCAAACAATCAAGTGTTTGATAAATTCATTGAGAAGAATGTTCGAGTTGGTTTTATTTCCCAAACCGACGAAGAACCAGATCAATGTTCAGTATCAATTGACCAGGTACGCGGTGGATACATTGGACTTGAATATTTAGCTAGCCTTGGTCACAAGAAGATCATGTGGTTATCCGGTCCGGATCATCACCACCAATCCAACCAACGTTTCGTCGGAATCACTCAGGCTGCTGCTGATTTTGATGTTGAACTATCTGTGATGGTCTCGCCATCTCTGGATTTCTTGACCGGCGAGCACTTGGCCCCGCAGATAATCGCCGCAGGCCCGTTGCCTGATGCGATCTTTGCCGGAAATGATGCGCTAGCCCTGGGAATCATGAATTACTTCCACAAAGTCGGCATCCCAGTGCCTGGGCAGATTTCAGTTTTAGGTTTTGACAACGTTACCTATGCTGAATCGGCTCTAATTCCGCTCTCAACCGTCTCGCAAACCCCATACCAACTGGGGTGGACCATGGGATCTCAGATGGTTTTTGAATTTCAAGCCAACGAATCTCATGTGCATCAACATGTGGTCTTTCAGCCAAAGATTGTCGAACGAGCCAGCACCACCAAACGGCTCTAGCTGCTTTCCGCCGAAACTGACCATTCAAAAAATGACCAGTTAGTGCTAAGAAACCCTTCACTTTTGTCAGGCTCAACCCTTACATTTCACCCCAAGAAGTTCAGCTGGGGATTTATCTCGGTCCACTTCCTCTGAAAATCAGGGGGGGTCGCATACCGGCGGATCT